>Ga0079224_100005043_pt1 | contig 17275 bp, 7 predicted proteins | sample Stecom2015_FD_80414 | JGI IMG/M metagenome (GOLD analysis project Ga0079224, IMG submission 80414) | Agricultural soil microbial communities from Utah to study Nitrogen management - Steer compost 2015 | ecosystem: Environmental > Terrestrial > Soil > Agricultural land | place: USA: Utah... | reverse complement strand
CCCTGCAGGCGCGCACCCCCGGGATCATAGTGGGCGGGGCCGTCTATGGAGGCGGCAATAGTCCCAATCCGCTTTCGCGCGGCCGGGGCCGGGCCACCATCGGGGTGGACACGCTCATTTGGCGGGAATCCAAGCAAATCTGACTCGGGGAGCATGACATGGCCACGGAAATCAAGCGCGTACGGTTTTTCGACGGACAATTCCTCAAGGAATTGGAGTTCCGCGACGAGCAGGCCTACCATATGCACCTGCGCCGGCGGATGAACTTCTTCCTGTTCGGCCAAAGCGGGGCAGTGGCCTTGAATCCGGACGATCTCAAGTTCATCAACCTGGACAATGTCAACAAGACTTTCCAGGTGCGCGCGGGCATGGCCATTTGCCGCCGGGCGGCGGACATGGAAGGCAAAGAGATCGTGCTCTTTGCGGACTCCCCCGTCATCGACCTGGATGCGGAAGGCATCGTCGCGGGCGGGACGGCCTTCGTCACTCTGAACTATCAGGAAGTGGAAGCCATGGACCCCCCTTCCGAAGGCGACGTGAGCGAGAATACCCGGGTGAAGGAGCAGGCCGTCATCGACGTACATGATGCCTTGCCGCCCGCCCTGGCTCCCAACGGCGAGGAATACATTCTCCTGGGGACCATCGCGTACGATACCATGGTCGCCGATTACGCCGCCCGCCATGAGGCCAAGCTGCGGGCCAGCCTGGTGGGAGCGTCGCCGTCGGCGCCATCGGTAATTTCGCTCACGGGCGTCACTTCGGCCTCCCCGGGGGGCGCGGCCGTCGCGGCCGTAATCAACGGAACGAATCTGGCCGGAGCCACCGCCGTGACATTCGCGGACCCGGCCGTGACCGCCATCGTCAATTCCTCCGCGCCCGCCACCGTAAACATATCGGTTACGGTATCCGGGGCGGCGGTTCCGGGAGCCAAGGCTTTCACCGTCACGACCCCGGGGGGCGCGGCCAACAGTCCCGGAGGCGTGGTCTTCACGGTAACGGGGGCCGTGCCCGCTCCCGTCGTCACCGGCATCGATGTGCATGCGGGAGCGCAAGGAACGGTGGTGGGTGCGATCATTTCCGGAACCAACCTCTTGGGGGCCACGGGCGTGGCCTTCTCCGGCGCGGGAATAGTCGCAGCCATCCAGCCGGGAGGTACGGCGGTTTCCCTGCCCGTATCCATCACCATCGCCGGAGCCGCGGCTGTCGGCGCCCGTACCTTCACGGTTACTACGCCGGGCGGGGCCGCCGGCAGCGGAGGCGTGGTAGGCGCCGATTTCTCCGTGACCGCGGCGGTTCCGCCCCTGTCCCTGATCAGTTTGATCCCCAATATCCAGCTTTCCGGGGGCACGATCGACGTGCACGGCAATAATATCCGCAACCCGGCCCTGGCCGTCGGCGCGCCCGCGGCGGGCACGACGGTGCAAATGCGCAAGGGCGCGGACTCCAAGGCGGCGGCGACCATAGTGGTGCGGCCGGACGTGGCGGGCCACCAGGTGGTGCGGGTGACGGTTCCCAACCGGGCGGGAACGCCCTGGGGCGTCAACGAAGCGGTCACTTTGGACCTGACCTTCAGCGGTTCCACCGCCAGCCTGCCTTTCACCTATGACGATTGATGCGGTATTCCACTTTCCAATCCGGGAGATCCATATGAAATCCAATCCAATAATATGCAGACTCACTTGTCCGGGATGGGCCGGGTTGCTCTTGTTGGTGCTGGCCGCGGCGGCGGTATTCTCCCAGCCCACCGTGTCCCCCCATCTCCGGATCCCGGTCCCGGCCGGAGGCGCAATCACGACCCTGTTCGATTTCCCCGTCCCCGCGCCCTGCGATCCCGCTCCCTGCGCGGACCAGCGGGTGATGATGGCCAAATTCCTGGTGAACGAAACCGCGGCCGATCTGGCCTTCGAATTGCGGCCCGTCCTTTCCCCGATCTCGAAATACCCGGTCACGGCCTTCACCACCGCCGGAGGCGGGGCCAATGCCACCCTTCAGGATCAGGATTTGCCGCCGGGATCCAATTCGGTGCTGACCGTGCGGTCGCGTTTTGTCGCCGCCCCCGCCATGGCCGGCTACCGCGTACTCACCATCCTGGTCCGGTTCGACAATGCCTATGACGCCTTCCCCGCCGGAGAAACCTTCCGGATCCAGGTGGTTCCCACGGCCGGCAATGATCATTATTACGGGTTCCGGGTGGACGGGGCCATTGAGGCCGAGGCCGAAGCCCTGGTCACCAAACCCTATCTCATCAATTACGTTACCGATGCTTCGCTTTCCAATTTCGCAGCCTTCGTCGATCTGCCTAACCCCACCAGCCTCGATTTCGGCGAAGTGCATATCAACCTCGCCGACGCCTATGCTCCCGACGAGATGTGGGAATTCCGAAACGTGGGAACCGGTCCCCTGGATATTTCGGGGGTAACGCCCAGCCCCTTTCCGGCCGGCGCCTATACCATCGAGAATTACCCGGCCCCGCCGCTGTCGGTTACGCCCATGAACGCCTTTCAGCGCCGGGTGGTATGCAAGCCCACGTCCCTCGGCCCCATCCCCGATCCCGGGGTGACGCTGGCCACCAATGCCGGAGACCTGACGCTGAATCTCGTGAACGGAAAGGGCATCGAACTCCGTTCCGCCCTGGTATTCGATTTGTCGGGCAGCATGCTGATGTCCAAGAATGGAAGCACCCCTGCGTCCGCCGACCAGGCGAAAATCTACCTGGCCCGCCTCGCCGCCCTCGAATTGGCGGAACTCTACAACAATCTGCTCCCCAAGGCGAAGATGGGACTATACTCCTTTCCCGACCTCGCAGGGACCTGCCCTTCCAGTGAGCAGCATATCAACCTGAGCACGGTGGAAACCAATATCGCCGCCTACCGGAACCATCTCAATGTCAATCTGGGGCATGCCGACCTGATCAAGCCTTTCGCGACCTGGGTGGGAACGCCCTTGGCTTCGGGCATCGCCAAGGCCTATGAAATCCTGAATCCCAAACCGGCCAACAGCCGGGCGGCGGTATTCCTTTTCGGGGATGGCGAGCACAATTGCGCCGCCGACGGCGCCAAACCAAAACCCTCCGACTGGTACAATGCCCCCGAATTCGGGACCAGCGGCATTCCTTTCTACACCATTCCTTACGGCGCCACCTCGGAAGGATGGCTCAATACCTTCCAGAAAATCGCCGACAAAAGCAATGGCTCCATGTTTCCCGCCGACATCACCGGCGACGTGAACCTGCAAACCCAATTCAAAAAAGCGCTGGGCAAGGCGCTGGACCTGGAAACCCTCAAGGACCCGGAGGCCAATATCGCCGCGGGGGCCGAGGCCGTTCATTCCACCTGCGTGAGCGGCTCCAGCAACCAATTGGTGTTTTCGGTGCATTGGGCTCTCAAGGACGCCAATGCGGTGCAGGTCAAAGTGGAAACCCCCGATCATGTGATGTTGACATCGGCTTCGCCGGCGGCGCTTCCCGGCCAAGTCAGTTATTCCTCGGGGCTCACCTTCGCGAATTTCGTGGTGCGGGGCGGCTTGCTGAAAGGCGATGCGGGATCGGGCGTCTGGAAAATCCACGTCAAAGGCGTCAAGGCCACCTCCTACGTTTACCAGATCTATTCCATGGACAGGATGAAAAGCCAGGGCGCTTTCGGCCTGAGCCATGTGGGCCAATTGGCCCATATCGATCTCAAGTATGCGGACGGTTTCCATGGCGTGGCGGCGGCCTCGGTAAGCGCCGCCTACCGGATCCCCTCCGCCTCCTTCAACGATTATCTGGCCAAGACTCCGGTGAGCAGGGAGATGATGGATCGCATACCCGATTCCCTGTCGGGGCAATTTACCTTGGCCCAGAAGAAGCATTATGCTTTGGTTAATCTGGCCAAGAAACCCTTCACGGCCGATCCGATTACCGGTACGCTGCGCACGGGGGAATGGGATACGGCCGCGGCATCCGGACCCGCCGGACCCGCAGTGAACCGCCGGGCCGCCGTCCGGCCCATGGAACCGCAAATCGCCATGGCCGCGGCCCTGAGCAGCCGGTATCAAGGCGGAGCCGCGGAAAAGGCCTACCGGTTGACCCTGCCCGAGGCCAGGTTCGACGGGATGTACCAAGTGGTGGTTTCGGTATTGGGCGCGACCCTCCGCGGACAATGCTTCGAGCGCGAATATACCTTCGCGAAATATGCCGACATCCTGCTCGACGCGAGCCTGGTGGCCAAGGCCGTGAAATGGGATGAGGCCCGCATAGGCGAGTTCTTCGACCGGGATCTCATCGCACGATTGGAGGTTCCGCCCCCGGACGGAATGGTGCGCAAGGCCGTCGTTTTTACCCCCATGGACGCATCCGGGATTCATTACGGAGTGGGCCGGGCCGGAGAGATTTCCCTCGCCCTGGAAAACGGTGAGGCCATCGGAGGGATAAACGACAACCTGGACGGGAGTTATACCCAGATCGTCCAGTACCGCCAGGGGGCGAATCCGGCGGTCACGGCCGCGGTGGGAAGCGTGAAGGCCGAACCGGTGCCCTTGGCGGCCGACGGCTCCCCGCAATCGGGCCGGCTGCCTCCCTGGCTGCTGGCGGTACTCATCCTGGCCGCATTGCTGATCTTGTTGGCCTTCTTGTTGCGGAAGAAATAGGCGGAAAAGGAAAGCGGTAGGCGGCCATGTCCAGGGAAGCCGGCATTCAGGCCGAGGAACCGGCCCGTACCGCTTCCCTGAGTAGCGTGCCCGTTACTCCTGCGCCGTCCCGGGAAAAGCCCGGAGGGCTTTCTCCCGCCATGCCGGCCGCCAAACTCTCGTCCCTGATCAAGGGCGGGACCTCTAAGGGACGTTTTCCGGATAAGAGCGGCGGCAAAGCCGGGATGCTCCGGGAAATCCAGAAGAGTTTCGGAAACGCCTATGCCCAGAAGGTGATCCAGGGCATCCAAAAGCAGCCCCTAGACGGCAAGGGGAAAACGGCCAATGTGTCCGCTTCTCCCGGAGCGCAACCGGATTCATCCGATCGGGAGACCAAGGGCAAATCGCCCCCGGAGAATATGGCTGCGCGTCTGGCCGAATCCCAGACCAAGATCACCGCCAAGGCCGCTAAAGACACTAAGGAGAAAAAGCCCCAGGACCCCGGAAAAGAAAAGGGTACGGATTCCGCCTCGGCGGGTGCGGGAAAGCCCGTGGAGGGTAAAACCGCAGGGGACGCTTCCGGGGTCGGCAAGCCGCCGGTGGGGAAAGTTGCGGAGGGCGCTGGAGCCGAGGATAAAGCCGCGGCGGGTGATTCCGGAGCCGGCAAAGGCGGTCCGGACAAAGCTGGAGCCGGCAAATCCGGGATGGAGAAAGCCGCGTCCGGAAAAGGGGGAGGCACGGGGAAAGGTGCGGACAAGGTGAAAGGCGCGGACAAGGCCGGCGGCGAAGAGAAGGACGGCAAGGAAAAAAAGCCGCCGGCTCGGACCGATGCCGGAGGTGGGGCCATAGCTGGAGCGGGCGGCGGCGGCGGTGGTGGCGGCGGCGGTGGCGGTGGCGGCGCCAAGTCACCGGCATCTCCTGAAGAAGACAAAGAATTCCAGAAGGTCAAGAAGAAGGCGGGTCAGGCGGCCGCAAAGGTTTCCAGGCACGAACCCGCCGGAGCCAAAGCGGAACAGGCCCAGGGCGCGGCCGTGGGTCCCGCCAACGAAGTAGAGAGCAAGGCCCAGGCGAATCAGGCCGGCCAAATGGATGCGGCCAAGCCCAAGCCCTTCGATCGGGCCGCCTTCAAGGCTGCCCTCATGGCCAAGATCAACGCGCTCACCCCCAAGAATCTGGAGGAAGCCGACGAGTTCAAGTCCGGCGGCAAGGCGGGGGAGATCAAGGGGGCGGTCAGCTCGCAGGTGGAGTCGAGCAAGGACGAATCCCAGAGCGAAATCAAGGCCAAGACCGAAGCCAGCCCGGATACCGGCGGCATCGAGCCCAAGCCGGTAACGCCCCTGGCGCCGGAGCCCGCGGGCCCCCATCCCGGCGGCATCGGGGCCTCGGCCGCGGCCCCCAAACCCAAAACCGCCGCCGAAACCTCTCTCAAGGAAGGGAGCAAAAAAGTCGACGAGGCCTGGAAGGAAACCGAGCTCGACGACGAAGCCGTGGGAAAGTCCAACGAGGACAAGTTCAAGAAAGGCCTGGCCGGGAAAAACAAGGCCCAGAAAGACGCCGAGACCCGGCCCCTGGACTATCGCCAGAAGGAAGAAGGCGTATTGGAGCAAAGCCAGGTCCAGGCCGAAGGCGCGGCCGACGCCAAACTCGACTCCATGCATTCCGGTAAGGCGGCCTCGATGGCCAAGGTCGCCGAGGGCCAGGCGGGCGCCAAAACCAAGGACGAGCAGCAGCGGCTGAAAATCGCAGGGGATATTCAGGCCATATTCGAGGCGACCAAAACCGCCGTCCAGAACAAGCTTCAGGAAGTGGAAACCGACGTTACCCAGATCTTCGACGCGGGGGCCGAATCCGCCCGTACGTCTTTCGAGAACTATGTCGATCAGCGGATGCGTAAATACAAGGACGACAGGTACGGAGGCTTGGGAGGCGGAGTCCTATGGGCAAAGGACAAACTCTTCGGCATGCCCGACGAGGTCGACGAGTTCTACACCGAGGGGCGCGATCTTTACCTTTCCCTGATGGATGCCGCCATCGACAAGGTGGCCGAAAAGGTCGAGACCGGCCTTAATGCGGCCAAGGATATGATCGCGAAGGGCAAGGCCCAGGTGGACGCCTATGTCGCCGACCTCGATCCCAGCCTGCGCAAGATCGGCCAGGAGGAAGCCGGCAAGTTCGAGGACCAGTTCGCCTCCCTGGAAGAATCCATCAACGAGAAACAGGGCCAACTCGTGGATTCCCTGGCCCGGAAATACGTGGACAATCTCCAGAAGCTGGACGATCGCATCGGCGAGATGAAGGCGGCCAACAAGGGACTGGTGGACGCGGCCATCGGAGCCATCAAAGCCATCATCGACGCCATCATCAAGATCAAGAACATGCTGCTCAACATTCTCGCCAAGGCGGCGGCCGCCATCAGGAAAATCATCAAGGATCCCATAGGCTTCCTGGGTAACCTGGTATCGGCCGTAAAAGGCGGCATCATGGGCTTCAAGGATCGCATCGGAACGCACCTGCAACAGGGCCTGATGGCCTGGCTCATGGGCGCCATGGGCAATGCGGGCATCACCCTTCCTCCCGCTTTCGATCTCAAGGGCATTTTGAGCCTGGTAATGCAGGTGCTGGGCCTCACCTACGCGAACATCCGTTCCCGGGCGGTCAAGATCGTGGGCGAGCCCATCGTCAAGGCCATGGAAACCGCCGCCGGGCTTTTCCAGACCCTGGTCACGCAGGGCCCCGCGGCCGTGTGGGACGAGATCAAGGGACAGGTCGGGGACGTCAAGTCCATGATCATGGACGGAATCAAGACCTGGGTCATCGAGAAAATCATCGTCGCCGGCGTCACCTGGCTCATAAGCATGCTGAACCCCGCCTCGGCCTTCATCAAGGCCTGCAAGATGATTTACGACATCGTCATGTTCTTCGTCCAGCGGGCCGCGCAGATCATGGCCTTCGTCAACGCCGTCATCGACTCGGTGGCCGCCATCGCCGCCGGGGCCATCGGCGCGGCTTCGGCCGCCATCGAGGGAGCCCTGGCGAAGGCCATTCCCGTCGTCCTTGGTTTCCTGGCCGGCCTGCTGGGCCTGAACGGCATCAGCGAGAAAATCCGATCCATCATCGAGAAAATCCGGGCACCCATCAACAAGGCCATAGACTGGGTCATCAATAAGGCCGTGAAGCTGATCAAGGCCGCGGGCAAGCTTTTCGGAGGAGGCAAAAAGAAACCGGGCGAAAAGGAGACCCCCCAGGATCCCGAGCATGACGCCAAGGTGCAGGCGGGACTCGCCGCCATAGACAAAGAGGAGGAGCCGCTCAAGAAGAACGGGAAAATGCTGCGCAAGGACGCGCAGGCGGTAGCGCAAAAGGTACGCCGGGCCCATCCCATATTCAAGTCCATAACCGTCGAGGACGCGGGCGAGAACTGGAGCTACCATTACCGGGCCACTGCCGGGGTCAAGCCCGGGGAGCCGAAGGCGGTGCCGGACAAACGCTTCCTGCCTCCGAATTTCAAGGTCCGCAATTGGCTATTCATCAATGGCAGCGGCTACGGTTCCAAGCGCAAGCATATCAAGGCCGATACCATGGTCCAACTCAAGGCCGACTACAAGCGCATGAAGGACCCTTCCACTCCGGTAGCGCAAAAGGATTCCCTATGGACCAAGATCAAGAGCGAAAAGCTGGATCGGCCCGGAACCACCCGCACCACCTTCACCCTCATCGACGGCGATTACGACGTGGATCATACCATGCCACTGGCGACCCATTGGGTGAACGCGGGCACCAATGTCGCCGACGCGGTGCGGCACGATATCGCCGGCGGGGCAAGCAATCTCAAGCTGATGCACGCCAGCCACAACCGATCCAAGGGAGCGGGCGGGGATTACTACGTGCACAAGCCCTGGGTCGGCCCGGCCTTTTCCAGCGATTACAACGCCAGCCCGGCGAATTCCCTCAAGATAAAGGGCATGAAATTCAGAGAATCCCTGGGCGGGCCGGAACTGTGAAGCCTAAAGCCGACTGGGGTACCCTGGCCGCCTTTGAAACCACTCGCCCTTTCGGTGGGTGAATGCGGGAGGCTGTTGCGCCCCGGGCGGGAATCATCGCCAGGCGTGGAATACGGCGGGCGCCCCCCAGGCATCGCTCGTGAACGCCTCGGACTTCAAACGCACGGGACTTCCGTCCGGACCCTCCAGGTAGAGTGCGTCGAATCTCTCCACCGTAACGGGAGTGAATCGAACGGGCCCGAAACCCTCGGAGACGGCTTCGATGCGCAGGTGCAGATCGCCCCGGCGCACCCAGGCCTCGATGCGGTAGGCCGACCGGCCGCCTTTCTCGAAGGCGAAGGATTCGCCGTCGTCGCAGGCATAGGCGGTTTCGGCTTTCCCCGGAAAGCCGCGGGAAAGGCAAAGGAACAACTCGATGTTCTTCAGATCCTTGCGGTTGCTTTTCGGGATTCCTTCCAGCATGGGCAACAAGGCGCCCTCGCGGACGAAGAGCGGAGTGGAAGCCGGATGCTTGCGGACCTTGAGTTTGGCCGGACCTTCCAGCCATCCGGGAGCGTCCGCGCGCCACCAGCGGGCCTTCGGCAGCGCGACCTCCCTTTCATCCAGGCCTTCCGCCGTGAAAGGCGCCTGCATGATCCAAGGGCCCGCCAGGAATTGATCGTTCACGTGGGCGAGCGGCAGTTTGCGCGAGTCGGCGAAATCGTAGAAGAGGGGACGCATCACCGCCTCGCCCGTTTCGGCATGGAGGATGAAAAGGTTGTAGAGATACGGGAGCAGCTTGTAACGCAGGCGCACGAAGCGCCGCGCGATGGACATGGCCTCCTTGGAAAACACCCACGGCTCCTGGTGCCTTGAGGTGCGCATGCAATGGTTGCGGAAGAAGGGGAAGAGGAAGCCTGCCTTGTACCAGTCCACGAACAGGGCTTCCTTGCAATTGCCGCCGAATCCGGGAACGTCCCCGCCGTTGAAGGGCATGCCGGATAGAGCCAGATTCAGGGTCTTTCCGATGGACATGTGCAGGTGATGGTAGTTCGACCAATTGTCTCCGGTCCAATGGGCGGAATGCTTCTGTCCGCCGGTGAAGCCTGACCGCGAGAGCAGGAAGGTCCGGCGATCAGGGCTCGCCTTGAGGAGTCCCCGCCGGGTCGCCTCGGCCATGAGGGAGGCGTATTGGTTGTGGTAGGCGCCATGGGGCGCCTTGCCTTCCTGGAACAGCATGTCGTTGGGATCGACCGGCCCGGTGGAAGGATCGTTCATGTCCAGCCAGGCCGCGTCCGGCCCGGAGGCCATGAAACCGGCCACCAGGTCCGCCCACCATGCGCGGGTGCGTTCCAGCGAGAAATCCGGGAATACGGTGTAGCCCGGCCACACCACTCCCGTGAATTCCGTGCCCGCCACATTGCGGCAGAACACGTCCGCCTCGCTTCCGCTATCGTAAACGGAATATCCCCTTTCCTTTTTCACGCCGGGATCGATGATGGGAACCACCTTGTATCCGCGCCGCTGGACCTTTTCCATGTCGGCTTTGGGATCGCGGAAATGCTCTTTGGCATAGGTGAAAACGCGGTATCCGTCCATGTAGTCTATGTCGAGCCAAAGGCCATCGTTGGGGAATTCGTGCTTGTCGAAATTGTCGGCCAGCCATTCGAGATCGGCGGCGCCCCGGTACCCCCAGCGGCATTGATGGTGGCCCAGGGCCCATAAGGGCGGCAGGGGCGTGAGGCCCGCCAGCTTCTGCAGTTTGCGCGTGAGTTCGGGCAGGCTGGGTCCGTAGAGTATATAGAGGGAAGGCGGCCCGTCCTCGGCCCCCAGAAAAAAGTACGGAGCGTCGTGATCCATGGCCATCATCTGGTTGGCGACATTGAGCTTGGGAGAGACGGCGATGACTCCGGCATGCGGGCTGTCCATCAGGATGCCCGCATAGGTGTTCCCGCGCTTGACGACTACGTAGGGTATGGAGATGTAATCCGGATCATAGGCCTGATCCTTGGCGCGGGAGGTTCCGTGATCGGCCCATACGTCCGTGTTCCAGAAGCGATGGGTGCGCTCGGATTTTTCGAAAGGCGTGCTTTTCTCCCCCATGCCGTAGAATTGCATGTCGGGGCGCTGGCGGAACTGGAACATCCAGGACTTTCCGGACACGCCGAAGGCGGCGCCGGGCAGGGTGCCCAGAAAGGTCCGGCCCAGGCGGGCTTTCAGGGCGAAGCCCCCGTCGCGGAGGATGTCGAGATGGGATACCTGGCCGCGCAAGGCGTGGGCCGGTTCCTCCAGGGAGGCCATACCGGCCTGGTTGTGGTCGATGGGCCAGCGCGAGGCGTTGCGGATGCGGATCCGGTACACATCGTTTCCGGAGGCCTGGGTCTCGACATAGAAGGTCTCGCCGTCGATTTCCAGGGTATCCCCGTCCTGCCTGTCGGCGAAGACGAAGTTATGCGGATTGAAGTATTTGGAGAAAAGGTACACGCGTTATATCTCCGGTCGTTCCTTATCCTTTAGGTAATCTTTTTCCGCCGAGGGCGGCAATGATAAATTCTACCTTGGCGGAGCCGGGAAGGAAATCCCGGGTCCGACCATGCGCAAATATCCCGACCCTCCCGCCGATCCTCTCCTGCCTTCCCGAACGCCATGCGCGCCATCTGACGAAGCCGTTAAACTAATGGACGTACTGGACGTGTTCCATCGCCTTTTCGGCGGAGACGCGGCCGCGGGAAAAGAAGCGCCTCCCGCCGGTCCGGGCGTTCGCCTGGTGGGCGGTTATCCCGAACCCTTTTACCGCGCGCCTTGCGCCGAAGGCCCCGCCGAAATCCGCTTCACGCGGGATTACCTGAACAGTTGCCTGCACGAGGCCGCCCATTGGTGCATAGCGGGCCGGGAAAGGCGCTTGCTCGACGACTATGGTTATTGGTACAAGCCGGACGGCCGCGACGGATCCGGGCAAAGCGAATTCTTCCGGGCCGAGGCCGCGCCCCAGGCACTGGAACGGGCCTTCGCTCTGGCCGTAGGCGCGCGCTTCCGCATCAGCCTGGACAATCTCGGCGGCGAAGTGCGCGGAGAGGCCGGGTTCGCGGAAGCCCTGAAGGGGAAGCTGGATGGATATCTGGCGGAGGGCTTTCCTCCCCGCGCGGATCGTTTCCTGCGGGGACTGATGGCCCGCTTCCACCCCGAGGTGGCCGGGGATGAGGTCACCCTTTGGTTGGCGGCCCGCCTGGAGGGCTATTCCGAATCGTCCCGGAACGATTCGCAGAACTTCAGCACTCCGCGCCAATCCGATTCCAGGGCCCCGCATACGTCCCGGTAGAAGTTCAGGGAAAAATCCCAGCCGCCCGTTTCGGGATTCTTCAGGAATGACCCGAGGTCCCATCCCGTCTTTTCCTCCAGCGGCGCCGGGTCCTGGGCTTGGCCCAGTTGCAGGCGGATGAGGCGCGCCAATTCCAGGAAGTCCAGGACGGGAACCGATGCGGGAATGGAGCCGCCCAGAACCAATTGGCCCATGCCCGCTTTCAGCAGCGCCGCCAGATCGCGGATCCGGGAGACCTCCAGGGAGGATTCCAATTCCCCCGCCTCGCGTTCCAGGTCCAGGTACCATTCCGGGGTGATGCCGAGAAGGTCCGCTATGCCTTCTGGGTCCATACCCGCCTTGATCCTCATTGCCGCCAGTCTATCCGGGATTCCGGTGATTTCAAGTGAGTCAGCCATGTCCGAAAAGATAAACCAAAGCGGCGAAAGCGGGATTCCCCGCACCCATTGTTAATTTGCTATCCGTGCTATACGATTTCGCCTATCCCGACCTCCCCATCCTGTCCGGCAAGGACGATATTCTCCGGGCCCTCAAGGACCACCAGGCCCTGGTGGTGCAGGGCGGCACCGGATCGGGGAAAACCACCCAGCTGCCGAAATTCCTGCTGGAGGCCGGCATGGCGGAAATGGGCCTGATCGGCCTGACCCAGCCCCGCCGGATAGCGGCCCTGTCCATAGCCGATCGCCTGCGCCAGGAAACCGGCCGGGCGGATCTGATCGGGGCCAAGATTCGCTTCCATGAGGATCTGCCCTCCGGCACACGGGTCAAGGTCATGACGGACGGCATCCTGTTGCAGGAATTCCGCCGGGATCCGCTGCTCCGGCAATACGCCTGCATCATCCTGGACGAGGCCCATGAGCGCTCGTTGAACGTGGACATCCTGCTCGGGATTTTCGTCGGACTGCTTCCGCGCCGGCCCGAGTTCCGCCTCATCGTGACTTCGGCCACCCTGGATGCGGATCGGTTCGCCCTGTATCTGGGCTCTGCCGCCGCATCCCGGACCGTTGCCGGGTGGGGCGATGCCGGTTCCGCGATAGCAGGTTCCCCGGCCGTTCCCGGACAGGCCGCAGCGGGCTCCACCCCCGGCGCCCCTTCCCCTGACGGGGCCTCCAAGGCCGATGCCGCGCCGCGCGTGCCCGTAGTGGAGGTGGAAGGCCGCCAATACCCGGTTTCGCTGGAGTACTGGGACATTTCCGGCAAGGACGGCGACGACGCGGACGATGACGGCGCGCCGGCCAGGGCCTTCGCCCCCGTGGAAGCGGCCGCGATCGCCATCCGCGAGTTGCAGGCGCGCCGTCCGGACAATTTGCTGGCCTTTTTGCCCACGGAAAAGGAAATCAACGAATTGCACCGCGAGTTGGAGAGGGATCTGGGGAACCGCTTCGCCATCCTGCCCCTATATAGCCGATTGTCGCCGGGGGATCAGAAGAAAGTCTTCGCCGACAGCGATAGGCCCAAGATCATCCTGGCCACCAATATCGCCGAGACCTCCCTGACCATACCCGGGATCGGCTACGTGGTGGACACGGGCCTGGCCCGCATTTCCCGCTACCATCCGCATACCAAGATCCAGGGTCTTCCCATCGAAAGGATCTCGCAGGCCAGCGCCCGCCAGCGGGCCGGCCGCGCGGGCCGCGTCAAGCCGGGCGTATGCGTGCGCCTGTATTCCGAAACGGATTTGAACGAGAGGATTCCTTTCACCGAACCCGAGATATTGCGCAGCAACCTCGCGAACGTGGTGCTGCATCTGCTGGCCCTGGGCCTGGACGTGGATTCCTTTCCCTTTCCCGACCCGCCCGCGCCGGCGGCCCTCAAGGGCGCCTTCCGCCAATTGCACGAACTGGGAGCCGTGGACGGCCCCGGCTCCGATGCACGCCTCACCGCCGAGGGCCGCAGGCTCAGTAGGCTGCCGGTGGACGTGGCGCTGGGCAAGATCCTCCTCAAGGCCGAGGAATACGGAGTGGTCCAGCCCGCCCTCATCATCGCCGCCGGCATCACCGTACAGGACGCGCGCATCCTGCCCCGCGAAGAGCCCGATCGGCAGAAGGCGGCGGCCCTGCACAAGCGCTTCGAGGATCCCCGCTCGGATTTCCTGGGCGTGCTGGGATTGTGGAGTTGGATCCACCGTAATTGGGGCGACCGCTTCACACAGCGCAAGCTGCGCGCGCTGTGCCTGGACAATTACCTCTCCTACAACCGCGTGCGGGAATGGATGGACTTGGTCGATCAATTCTCCCGCCTCCTCAAGGTCTCCCTGGATCAGGCGCCGGCCAAGCCGGAGGAGGCCGCCGCCGATTCCCTGCACAAGGCCATCCTGGCCGGTTTCCTGCCTTTTCTCGGAAGGCGCAAGCCCGAGGATGTTTCCTATCGCCTGGCCGGGGACAAGGAGGCGCATATTCATCCGGGGTCGGCGCTGGTCAAGCGCAAGCCGGAATGGATCGTGGCGGGCGAGGTGCGCCAGACTTCGCGCGTGTACATATACCGCGCCGCCGAGATCAAGCCGGCCTGGGTGGAGGAAATCGCCCCGGATATGTGCAAGCGATCCTACGCCCAGGTGGCCTGGAACCCGGAGCGCGGATTCGTGGAGGCGCTGGAGCGGGTCACCTTCAAAGGTTTCACCCTGCGCGCCGACCGGCGCATCAATTACGAGTCCGTGGCCCCGGAAGAATGCGCCGAGCTGTTCTGGCGCGAGGGCGTGATTCGCGACGGAGCCGGCGCCCCCTTTCCTTTCCGCGATTCCAACCTCAAGGTGCTGGAGTCCCTGGCTTCTCTGGAAAGCAAGGCGAGGGCGCGGGCCCTGACCCCGGACGAGGACGCACTGGCGCACTGGTACCGCACCCGCGCCCCCGAGGTCACTTCCCGCGTATCCTTGCAGAGGTTCCTCAAGGAAAAGGGCGAGAACGCCCTGGCGTTTTCGCTGCGGGACTGGACGGGCGGTCTGGAAGGGACCGACTGGGATGTCTGGACGTCTCCCGAGGCTCCTCCGGCCCCTTCTCCTGACGCCCTCCGCGGGAAGGCCGGCTCCCATCCCTTGCACCGCATGTTTCCGGACTCTCTCCGCTCGGGCGGGCGAGAGTATCGCCTGAGTTACCGTTTCGACTATGGGACCCCGTCCGACGGGATTACCCTGGAAACGGATCCCGAGGGACTGGCGGCCCTTTCCGTCCCGGCGCTGTTCCGCGGAATCCCGGGCTGGCGGAAATGGATCTGGGATTACGTTATGGAGCGGATCGGCCCCAAGGCGGCCCAAGCCGCCCGTCCCAGGCTCGCCGAATCGGCCGCGGAATGGGAGAAGCAGTTCGGCGCGCCCCCGGGGGAGGGGATCCCGGCTTCGGCGTGCGTTTCCCCGGCGGCGGCCTTGTCCCTGGCCTTCGCCGCGCTTCCGGATTTCCCCGGATCGGGTCCGGCCTATCCCGCCGTATGGCCGTCCCATTTGCAAATCCATATTCTCGTCAGGAGCCGCACCGGCCGCCGCTTCCTCCTGCATGCCGACCCCTCTTTCGGCGATTGCGAGTTTTTCGCGGCCACCCGCCGGCTCCTTTTCGGCGAAAATCCTTCGGGACGACCCTGGGCCGGATGGGCCGCCGCCGTGACGCCCGATTTCGGAAAAGTATCTCCTCCGTTACCCTGGCGGGGGCTCCATTTCGGACCGGATCCCCTGGGCGCGGCCCCGCGATCCGGATCGATCGCGGCCGGAGCCTGCGCCTTCTTCGCCGACGCAGGGGAAGCGGAATTCCACCGCGGCCTGGGCGCGTCTCCCGGAGCGGCCGGCTCCGGCGCCGCGCCCGACGCCAAGCAGCGCGCGGCCCTGGCCTCCTTTTTCGCCAAGCGCCTGCAAGGCCTCATGGATGCCTGGACCTGCCCGGATCGCCTTCGCAAAGAAACGGCCGGGTTACGGGAATTCCTGTGTTCCTCCCGGCTTCCCGATCTTTTCGCCGGGGCCTACGGCGCCGAGGCCCTGGCCCAGGCCGAAAAGGCGCTGCCGCCTCCGCGTCCCGCCGCCCTGCCCAAGCCTGGGGCCCAGGTCAAATCCCTGGCGGCTTTGGGCCAGTCCCTGACGCGCGCGGGGGAGTCCGGGACCTGGGCCCTGGCGGCCCTGTGTTTCGGTTCGGCCCTGGTGTCCCGGAAGGGATTCTGCGCCTGGTTCCGCTTCCTGGCGCAGCCGCCCATCGAGGCCAAGTCCGCCATCGGGGAACTGGTACGGAAAGCCGCCTCCCTGCCGGATTGGGAGGAGTTGCTGACGTCCCCCTATTATGCCGCCTGCGCCTCCCTGGCTTTGGCGGATGGCCTTCCCGCGGAATTCCGCTCCGAGGCCAAGGCCGCCGCCGAACAGGTTTCCGCCTTGTCTTCATTGGACATGGAGGGTTCGTCCTTTCCCTGGCGCGGCGATGTGGAGGAATTGGCCATGACCTGGCGAATCGCCCGGGAAAGGCCCGAACGCATACGCAAGGGGGCAAAGGCCCTGCGGGACCGCTTCTGCGCCCGCCTCACGGCCATGGGCCAAAGCGTGGCGGGCCTGCCCAAGGACATGCGTTCGGCGCTGGACGCCTTGGACCGGCAGGTTCCCTGGACTCACAAGGCCGAAGCCGAATTGGAATTGGAGCTGTACCTGAACCGGGCGGCGGGACGATCCGGCGGCGCGGCGGCCGCAGCGCCGCCGGAATCCAAGCCTGGTACCGTGGCCGCGGAGCGCAAGGACCGGTTGATCCAGGATTTGTCCGGCCGCTTCAAGAAGCTTTAAATTGTAGAGAATATTGCTGCGCAAGAGCGGAATGACCACCGTCTGTGGTGTGGGGCGGAAATGCTCCTTTTCAGCTAAATTCGAACCTTTTTAAGGGAGCTTGCGGGCGATTGTATTTGAACTAGCGCCCTTCCGATGCTATTTTGATTCTATCATTCCTCATTCATGGTCTGGGAGATCCAGTTTTGGATCAACAGGAGTCCGCTCCCGCCCGGGCCTCCATTTTTTTACTCTTTTCAAATGTACCTCCTATACGTGGATGGTTCAGGAACTCCTGAACCGGTTCCGAATTCTGGCATAGTTTCGGCTGATCAAAACACTTACGCCGTCGTTGGGGTCTATGTGCTGCAAAATCCTGTCCATGGTGACCGGCTTTGACGAGGAAGGCTGTCGGTCAGCTTGGACCGGATTGCCCGGTCACTTGAACCGGATTTAGCATTGGATGGAGCGGAAGACGGGCGGGATCCTGACACGGTGTGTCGGGCAAGTTCGGGCGGAGACGAAGATAGATAGCGTAAATTCTCTTCTGTAAAATTGACGTCCTCACCGCCGAGTTGACGGTGAGGACGAGGTCGGGTTCAATTTCAAGTTACGACACTTAGAAGGAGAACCTGATGACCCATGTGAATG
>Ga0079224_100005042_pt1 | contig 17279 bp, 18 predicted proteins | sample Stecom2015_FD_80414 | JGI IMG/M metagenome (GOLD analysis project Ga0079224, IMG submission 80414) | Agricultural soil microbial communities from Utah to study Nitrogen management - Steer compost 2015 | ecosystem: Environmental > Terrestrial > Soil > Agricultural land | place: USA: Utah... | reverse complement strand
TCGCTCAGGCGAACAAGGTCTGTTACGCTTGCTGCTTTCGAGGCAGGAACGGGTGCCAGCAAGGCAGCGATTGCAGCATCATCTGTTGCAACGTCACCCAGGTGCAGGTGCACGGGAAAAAGACCGTCCTGAAATGTCTTGTCCAGCGTGATTGATATCCGCGTAAACCCGTCTTTTGTTTCCTGGAATCTGGCAGTCCCCGATACATTGAAATCACTTCCTGACGCAAGGGCGTAGGTGATTTCATTACCAGTGAGATCATTTGCCGGATCGATTTCCGGCTCATTCTGAGCACAGCCCATGATCATTGCAGTGAGCAACAGGGCAATCATATTTTTTCTGACGATCTGCATATCGGTTTGCGGTAGTTTTACATTGTAAATTATCAAAAAATCAGACTATTGAAAAAAAACGGACTCGGACGGCAGGTAATTGTTCATTCCGAAGGAAAAATCCGGTTGTGCCGCAACTAATTGATCTTTATGGATTTACGGTATCCGGTTTCTCAATCGGCTGCCTGAAACAGCTCGTCAAACAAATGACTACGTTCTACTGCACTGCGGCGATAACGGTCCACAATCTTCCGGCTCGGATTCATTATGCTGACGGTGGTGCAGTGGCCCCGTTTCAGAAATCCATGGCCGAATTCGTGCATGAGCGCGAATTCAAGAAAGAGGGTATCGTTTGAACTCAGGAGTGCGTCGTCAATCTCGATGACAATTTGCCCGTTATTTGTTCCCCTTGTTACGGCTGTTTTTCCTTCGTTAACGAGAAGGTCTGGTGTGACCGACAGGATCAGGTTGGTTCGATCCAGTTTTCGCCCGTGCCTTTCACCTTCTTCGAAGAAGTGCATCACGTATTTTTCAAGGCGGTTGTCTACGCGGTATACCGGTAAATCTTCCGCGGCGCAGCCTGGCAATAAGGTCAGGAGTAAATGAATATAAAGACGAAGCGGCTTCATCTTATACTAAAGATAAAGATTCGTCTGTTCAGAAGTGAAGTGCGCGACAGAAATTATCCGCGCTGGTATTTTTATACTTTTGACGGATCCGGATGCGTATAGGGCCCGCGATAAGGACGTGCCAGTGCCGCGGTAGCTTCTTTATCTCCGGGCACGGTCATTGTTTCAGGATCGTAGGTCATCGGTCTCTCAAACTTCATGGCCATGTTGGCGAGGATACACGACGCTGTAGAGATATGACCCTCCGTAACATCGGCGACAGGACGTATTTTTTTAGTAATCGACTCGAGCAAATTGAGCATGTGGCCACGTGTTGCCGGTGCCGCGTGCAATTCATTGCGTTCTTCTTTCAGGTCCTCGGGGTATTTCTCACGTTCGTAAACAGCACCCATGTGCAGTTTCTCGCCATCGCCCAGTGGTGTGAAGTCGTATTTCATCGTGCTTATTGCCAGTGTTCCTTTTTCACCGTAAATCTTGATCGCCCATGGGTATTCGGGATCAGTTGGCGCTCCCCATGTGCGGTGTTGCCATCTGCATGTCAGCTCATCGAATTCAAATTGAGCGGATTGGGTGTCAGAAACATTTGCGTTGCTCTCTTTTTGCACAAATACGCCACCCGTTGAAGAAATCCGTTTTGGCCAGCCGAGGTTGAGCAACCAACGCGTTCCGTCAAGGAGGTGCACGCACATATCGCCAACAATGCCATTTCCGTATTCCCAATAAGAACGCCAACGCCCGTGAGGTAAGCCGTCATACGGTCGTTCAGGTGCGGGACCTGTCCAAAGATCATAATCAAAAAACGCCGGTACGGACTGTGTGTCAGGCTTCGCATTGAATCGCATGTGATAATAACAACACATGTCGACGTGAGATATCTTACCAAGCAATCCGGCTTCGATTATGTTTTTCTTGGCATGGAGCCAATGTGGCGTGCTGCGTCGCTGCAAGCCAACCTGAACAACCCTGTCATACTTGCGTGCTGCTGCCAGAATAGCTTCGCCTTCAATGATGTCTACGCTTATTGGTTTCTGAAGATAAAGATGAGCGCCGGCTTTCATCGCATCGATGGCGGCGAGTGTATGCCAGTGGTCGGGCGTTCCGATGATGATGATATCAAATTCATTTTCCGCAAGCATCTTCCGGTAATCCTGGTATAATCGTGGCGGCTTTGCTGATTTCGTGCGTGCCTGAACAAGGGTTCCCGCCTTCTCAAGCATATTGCGATCCGGATCACTTAATCCCACGACAGTTGCCTGAGTTACCTGCAGTAAACGGAAGAGATCACTTTTGCCATACCACCCACTGCCTATGAGTCCAACGCGATAGGCTTTTTGCGGATGTGTGATATCCATTCCGTATGCGCCCAGTGTTGTGAGCGCAAGTGAAGCAGATGCGGATTTGAGGAAAAGTCGGCGGTTGATGTTGAACGTGTGCATCGGAAGCGTTTAGGGTTTATGCCGGCCACCTGTGACCATATCCAAAAGTAGAAAAAAAATGATTTGTCGCCCACCGGTCTGATGTATTGGGTTAAATCACTGTCTGAAGGTACTAAATCCCCTCTGAGCGACACTTGAATTTATTTGGTTGACGCAAACCACTATTATGGGTATATTCCACCACGCAAATCTGACCAGAGTATATGCCAGTCTTTTATCGTCCGCGTTTTTACGTGGCGCTTTCGTTTATTCTGCTCGTTTCTTTCAGTGCTTCTGCGCAGCGCAGTACGGCACTGCCACGCAGCACTCCCGAAGCTGAAGGGGTTTCTTCCCGTGAACTGTTGCGTTTTGTTAATGCCGCCGACAAAAGCGAAGTTGAATTTCATAGCCTCATGATTCTTCGCAACGGCAAAGTCATCGCAGAGGGGTGGTGGTCTCCTTACCGGCCCGACCTGAAACACACGATGTACTCTGTTTCGAAGAGCTGGACGTCCACTGCTATCGGATTTGCAGTTGCCGAAAAGCTAATTACCGTTGAGGATCCTGTTATCAAGTTCTTTCCTGATCAATTGCCGGATACGGTAAGCGATGCGCTTAAGGAACTTAAGATAAAACACTTGTTAACAATGAGTGTCGGTCATGATCCCGATCCGACATTTTCTATTGTGGCTTCAGCCGATAATTGGGTGAAGGCATTTCTTGCGAGGAAAATCGATAACAGGCCGGGAAGTCGTTTTCTCTACAATACAACGGCGACCTATATGCTCTCTGCTATCATTCAAAAAGTCACGGGGCAGCAATTGGTTGAGTATCTCAAGCCGAGGCTTTTTGATCCCCTTGATATCCGCGATGTAGATTCTGAAATCGATCCGCTTGGTATCAATACCGGCGGATGGGGATTGCGTATTCAAACGGAAGCTATGGCGAAGTTCGGACAACTTTATTTGAATGATGGCCAATGGAACGGCAGGCAAATTCTGCCAAAAGAATGGATTGCCGAGGCGACAAAAGCTCAAATCATGCAGGCACCTGCGGCGACACAGGCGGTGCGTGATTCCAGCGACTGGCTTCAGGGCTATGGTTATCAGTTCTGGAGGTCGAGGCACAATGCGTTCCGCGCTGATGGTGCCTACGGACAATTTATTATCGTGATTCCGGAGAAGGAAGTTGTCATCGTGTTCACGGCGGAAACCCCCGACATGCAGAAGGAAATCAATCTTGCATGGGAGTACATTCTTCCTGCGATTATGGATAAGCCTCTTGTAGAAGATCCTGAAGGTGTTGGACTTCTTAAAAAGAAACTGGAGTCTTTGACTCTGCCGGTACCTTCTGGCAAGGCGTTTTCCAATACGGTAAATCCGCTTGGTAAGGAAATATCGCTGCAGCCAAATGATTTCAACCTTGAGGCAATTGGATTTGTAAAAAAAGCGGATCATCTGGAAGTTTCCTTTATGACGCCTTCAGATCGGTTTGTGATTCCATTCGCAAATGGAAACTGGGCGTTTAGCGAAACGAAAAAGCACGGGCCGTACCTGGTTTCGGGTGCGCGTGCAAAATTCGCCGGGCTCCCGCCGTTCAAAGTTGCCGGTGCCTATTTTTGGAAGGATGACAGTACGCTGCAGCTTACCCTTCGTTATATCGAGAGCCCGCACACGGAAACATTTGATATAAAATTCTCAGAGAAAACGGCTGAAATTGTCGTTACGCACAGTCTTAATCCTGGGAGTCCTGTTGAGATAAAGGGATCGATATTCTAGCGAATAGCGTCACCGTTAACCCGCGGCCACGATCCACAACCTGCAGTGGCCGCGGGAAAATTCCGGCCTGCGTCCATGGATTTTAACACCCTTGTCAACCAACCTGGTCGCAGCATCCGGAATCCGGAGTGAATCGCTTTAATGTTGTGCACCTACCATTCTTTGCCGTTTCGGCGGAATGAAAACATCCGGGTAACATTAAAGCCAAAATGAATATCGCCATCGAAAAAGTCTCCAAGTGTTTCTGTGAGAAATGCACGTTCCGTGAGTCCGCGTGAATTAGTGAACACCAGCTGAAAAACGTGACCGCCTGTTTCGATGTCGATGCCAAATCCAAGCGGATTGTAAAACGGCGAGTTATTATGCTCATTCAGGTGGTGATAATACTCTGCCGTGATCGCCATGCTTTTTGTAATCTTCACGCGTCCGCCGATACCAAGCAATGCATTTGAATTTACTTCAAATGACTGATCAACGGTATTCTTATGAACGAATGTCGGCATAAGCTGTAGCGAAACTGCTGGTGAGAATTTTCTCGCGACGAGGAATTGCGCCGTATAGGCAAGGCGCTCATTCAACGGCATTGCATCAGGCAGGTCACTGTTACGTGGAGCCAGCTTTGCAGCCGCTCCGCCAAATGCAGTTATTGTCACCGGCACCGCAGCATCTCCCGATCGTTGGCGCAGCACTTTGTAACGGAGGTAAGCGTCCAGTGTCTTGTCGACAGAGTTGCGACCGATACCGACGCCCAGCCTGTCTGTGATGCCGTATTCAAGGCCAATGCGAACATAAGCGTCATCAAGACCGAAAAACTCGTAGATACCACTGTTGAGTCGTCCAAACCTGTGGGAAAAGATAAACTGCAAATCGCCTGCAGGAATTGTCTCTATGGTTTGTCCGTTGACAAGTCGCTGCCCTTTGAACGTGGCAAATGTATAATCTCCTGCCCTGGTAGAATCTTCGAGTTCGTTGAGGAGGTCCTCCTGGGCGGATACGATCGATGCATAAAGCATATAAAAAACGAATAAACCGGTTCTCAATTCTTCCTATAGTTTAGTTCGATTGTTACCTTGACTTGTTCGGCAATGTTTTGCCAGAGAATCTGTGGGATCGTGACACCGTAGTCTTCAAGCTTTACGATAAATTCTGATCGCATCTGAAGGTTTCCGGCGTCGACTATTCTTAGAGTTCCCGGTACCTCGACCTTGTGCGTTACTCCGTGAATCTTTAAGTCTCCCTTTGCCGTGACATTTTGCCACCCTTGTTCATCAGGTGAGAAGCCCTCAATCGTTCCGCTGAATGTTGCATCGGGATATTTGTCTGACTCCATGTACTTTTCGTTGAAGTGTTCCTGCATCATTTTCTTCTTGAACTCGAAGTCGCGGATTCCAACGCGGAATGCAATCTCACCAGTTGATGCATTAAAAATGCTTTGCACTTTGCGGTTCTCTGCCTTGATGTCTTCAAGCGTGGCCTGCGAGAAAAAATCTACCATACCTTTATCCGCGACGTATCGCTGCGGATAAAGCGTGTGATACTTTACCAGAAAGATTACGATTAAAAGAACAAAGCGCTTCATCATTTCTTAATCTTCGGGAGCTCCATCATCGGCCCAGCAGGCAATCTTATCTTTTAATTCCTGTGAAAGCGGCGGTCCGTTTTTAGGCATAATGTTCGCAAGTACGGCACTCTTAATGTCATTGGCCCTCGAGTTTGCAACTGCGAAAGTTTGCAGACTCATCGGAGCTTCACCACCAGGTACGTGGCAACCGCTGACGGCGCAATTCGTATCGAGAATATCTTTGATATCTGATTGGTAGGTGATACCTGAAGTTAGCGTTACGGACTGGTTGCTAACACACCCTTCGCTATCACGCACAGTCAGCGCGTACGTACCCGGAGCGAGTCCTGCAAATTCATTTGTGGCGCCAAAGGCTTCTGTACCCAGCCGATACTCGTACGTGCCCGAACCACCTGTTGCCGTTATTGTGATTATGCCGTCATTCGTCTTACATCCTGCCTCGTTTGCGTCTACGGTAAAGTTCAGTGTCGAGCCGGGCGCTGTAATTGTCACGCTGCCGCTACCGGTACATCCATTGGCATCCCGCACCGTTACTGTGTATGTTCCTGCGGTCAACCCCGTGAAGTTGTTGTTATCTCCGAACGATCCACCATTTATTGAGTATTGATAAGGTGTTGCACCCCCGGTAGCTGACGCTGTGACCGTTCCATCTGCATCAGCGCATCCTGAGGGATCGGTTTTTTCTGTCGTGACGTTAATGTTTACAGTATTGCAATCAATCGGTTCTGGATCGTCGTTGCTTGAACAACGCATTGTTATTATCAGAATTGCGCCGTAAAGCGACAACATTAACAGCCAGGTTCTGCGTTTGGAAATCATTTGGGTTTGGGTTTAATGAGTTTGAAGGAAGCTGTATCGTAGTTTCAGGAATAGCCCGAGCGTATTCACGTTAAGTTTGCCGTCGCCGATGCCTGAGACTGGAAGTTTGACGAACGGCTCCGCCTCAAGGAAAAACCTTTCCGATAGTTTCCTTGAAACTCCCACTGAGATGTTCGCAACTTTAAACCACTCGTTATTTTCATTTCGTACACTGCGGGAGTATTCGTACGGTCCGTTGTAGCTGTCGATCATGAAGGTGTAGTCTTCTTTTTTCATCAGGTATGATGAAAAGCCCGCCGAGAGGTAAAGCGAATAACGTCCCCGTGAGGGGAGGCGATAAATGACGTTGACGGGGATGTCAACAATCCGGCAATCGCCATCAGCTTGTTCAGCAGTGTATCCGTTGTATTCAAGGTTTTTTGCTGAGTAGATTTTCTGTGAGAGGATTGCACCGCTTTGTACAGAAATGAATGAGGAGATGTGATATTCAAACAGCAGTCCTGCATTGATTCCCGGTCTCGTATGTGCGCTGAAGTTTACCGAGGAGAAGTCTGGAGACAAGGCAGCTGCTATCGAAAACCTGTTAAGTGGCAAGGAAGAACGTTCTTCGTTTTCCCTGGCGTCGCCGGATTCGTTGTCGGCGGAAGCGGTTTCGCTTGATGGTACAACATGTGCTGTGCTGTCATTCGCAGGATTATCAACCAATGCGCCACGGGAACTTTCCATGTCGCTGTGTGCACCTTCGATGATATTTAAGTCACTTTCCCTTTGATTGCGGTCATCGTCTTCGGATGAAATTCCGCCTATGCCGTTGCTTACCGATTCCATTGTTGGGGGATCAGTTGTTATGGGTGACGTGTCTGTTTGTGATGAGCTGACGGCGGTCAACTCGTGGTGCGCGGCAGGTTCGGATTGTTTTGCAGCTGCCGACCCGGAGATTCTGCCGGTAGCAGATGGCTCACCTCGGGTTCGCTTCGTTCCGGGTTCTTTTGCCACGTGGAGTACATTCGTTGAGGTGCCTTCTGGTTTCGTTCCGGTAACGCTGTTCTGTTCGTCTTTCAAAGTTTGGATTGGTGCAAGGTCCGCAAGACGCGAATCTGTTTCTGTGTTGCTGTTTGGATCTGACGTCACGTCGTCAGACTCACGCATTGCGTGACCTTCATCGGTTTGGGTTTGAACAGGTTTGGTTTGTGTTGATAAGTTTGAAGTGGCCTTGCCGTCGTTTTTGGTAAATTGATTCCAGGTTAGTATTCCGGTTACGGATCCGGTCAGGAAGATCAGCACAAAGGGGAGATACCGCCCGATCCTGCTGCCGAAACTCCTTCCCTGAGCACCGGCTGCGCGATCGAGTTGTTGCTCCATAGTCTGCCATGCCTCCGGGTCGAAAGCAGGGCGGAAGCCGTCAGCAGCATCCTTGAAGCGCTTATCCAGTTCGTTATCCGACAGATTTTGCATATACTTTGCCCGACTTTTGTTCGATCATTTTTCTAAGTACCTCCCTGGCCTTCAACAGGTTTGATTTTGACGTTCCTTCAGAGATCCTGAGCATCTCACCGATTTCCCTGTGGGTATATCCATCGATCACAAACAGGTTGAACACCGCGCGATAGGCGGGAGATAGTTTCTGAATCATTGCTATTAAGTCCTCGTGTGCCATGTCATCCAGGGCAGTTGTGCCATTTCCAACGCTCGTTTCCATCCTCACATCAATTTCTGAATGGTGGTAGTGCTTCTTTTCCCGTCGATAGTGATCTATAGCTGCGTTGATCATGATTCTGCGTAACCATCCCTGAAAAGAAGTCTCATCCCGGTATTGATTAATCTTTTGAAAGACATTCATAAATCCGTCGTTGAGAACCTCCTGAGCTTCCGCTTTTGAGAAGCAATAACGCATGCAAATGCTCATCGCGTAGGCATAGAAATGCTGATAGAGCAATCGTTGACTCTCCCGATCATTGCGCTTACATCCCTGGATCAGCAACAGCATGTCAGGTTCTTGAGATGGTTCTTTAGAATTTGCCACAGGACGGAAACTTTCGCCAAAGGGTTGCCACCCTTGAGAAAAATCCCTTAAGAAAGTTACTATTAATTACCCGGAACCGGCCGCGGTGACCCATTGTCGCCGTTGGCAAGAGAAATTGCTGTTCCGCTGTAATTTTTGCGGCCTGTTTCCGACCTATGGGGTACTTAAACCAAACTTATTAGCCCCCTATGGTTAGTATTTTTTTGAGCCACAGTTGGAAGAAATTCAGGCGATCTGTGTCGTTTTCGCGGGAAACCGCAACAACCATTTTTCTCGGACTGATAGCCATTATGTTCTCGGGTTATCTTCTGGCTCTCGGTTTCATACTCCCTAAAATCATTACCAACGGCCTGAACGAGCCCGATATCGCGGCTTTCGTAAATCGCCTTTTCCTGTATTACCTTTTATTTGAATTTGTACTTCGCTATCTCCTGCAGAACCTGCCGGTGCTTGATGCACAACCGTACCTGCATTTGCCTGTAAAACGTTCTACAATCGTTCACTATTTGCTGGGGCGCTCGGTCTTCAGCGTTATGAATATTTTTGTGCTGCTGCTGTTTGGCCCGATGTCCATTATTGTAATTGGACAGGAGCATGGCGCGCTGGTCGGGTTTTCGTGGATAGCAGGACTCTGGTTTTTATCGCTGACGGTTCACTTCCTGGTGGTGCTTTACAAAGTCAAACTCGATGACACTTTCATCGGGATTCTCGTTGTGGTGGGCGTATTTGCGTTGTTTGCAGCAGCGGACTACTACAACTGGTTCAACCTCACCACGGTATCGGCATACGTCTTTTCCGGCTCGACGTCCGGACCTCTGTTCCTTCTTGCCACACTGGCCATTGCGGCGGTGGGTTACCTGGCTAATTATCGCGTCTTCCGCGAAGGCTTGTATCCTGAAGAGATCGGCCCGAAAGATAAGAGTCAATTCAATGCACCCGAACTGGGTTTTTTGAGGCGGCTCGGGCTTACAGGTGAATGGATCTCGGTAGAGACGAGACTCATCCTCCGTAATAAACGTCCGCGGACGATGTTCTTCCTTTCTATCGTAATTCTTCTTTACGGAATGATCTTCTACCCGAACCCGACGTACAAGGCGGAAATGCCGGGCTTCCTGATTTTCGTGGGGACTTTCATCACCGGCGTTTTTATGATGAACTATGGCCAGTTTCTGTTTAGCTGGCAGGCAAGTCATTTCGACTTTACGCTCACGCGACCTGTTTCGCTCGAGCAATTTGTCAACTCAAAGTATTGGCTGCTTGCAATCGTGACGCTGGTGTTCTTTGTGTTATCGATTCCTTATGTATACTTCGGCTGGGATATACTGCTCATGAACTTCGCAACACTTCTTTTCAATCTCGGTGTGAACGTATACGTGATCATGAACCTCTCGATGTGGTCGCCAAAACGGATCGACCTGACAAAAGGTGGTGCATTTAATGTGCAGGGTGCCGGAGCAGCGCAATGGTTAATGGGATTGCCTGTGTTAATCGGGCCGTATGTATTTTATTTACCATTGGCTCTGTTTGGATATCATCTGGCAGGCATAATTGCTATTGGTGTCGTGGGGCTGATTGGCATAATCTGCCGACCGTACCTGATTGCACTAACCGCAAAACGTCTTCAGCAAAACAGGCACATCCTCGCAGAAGGGTTCCGTAAAGATTCCTGATATTAAAATTGATTTTGAATGATAAGTATTGATTCACTCAAGAAATCCTACAAAGGCGTTACTGTAGTCGACGTTCCTGCATTGGCTGTCTCCGCCGGAGAAAGTGTTGGTGTGGTAGGGAATAACGGTGCCGGAAAAACAACGATGTTTCGGATGATCCTTGATCTTGTTAAACCCGACACAGGCAAGGTTGAAATCAACGGCGAAAAAACGCAAGGCACAGATGCATGGAAACATTTCGTTGGTTCGTTCCTCGACGAAAACTTTCTCATTCCATACCTGACTCCCGACGAATATTTCAAGTTTGTCGGCAAACTGCATCAATGGGGTGAAGCTGATTTGAAGGTGTTTTATGAAAAGTTTGCAGACTTTTTTCAGGGTGAAATACTCGGCGGAAAGAAGTACATTCGCGACCTGTCGAAGGGTAATCTTAAGAAAGTCGGTATCGCGGCAGCATTCATAGGAAATCCTCAGCTTATTATGCTCGACGAACCTTTTGAAAATCTTGATCCGACTTCCCAGATTCGATTAAAGACATTGCTGGCGCGCGAAAGGGAGGAGCGCAGACTTACATATCTGATCTCAAGTCACGATTTGAATCATGTCACGGATATCTGCTCACGAATCATTATCCTTGAGAAAGGGTTGGTCATTCGGCAAATTGAAGGGCAGGATATGCTTGCTGAACTTGAAGCTTACTTTAGAGCGTAGTGCAAGTTCAAAGTTAGAGGGAAAGTTGCAGGTTCAAGGTTCCAAGTTCCAGGTTGCAGGTTTCAGGTTTCAGGTTTCAGGATTTTTATTCTTTGTCTTCGTCGCGATCACTGGCTATGGCGCTCTCGGGATTTCGCGCGAGCAGGCCTTCATCGTGCATCTTTTCTACAACGACCTGCGCAAAGTTTTCGCTGAATGCTTCCAGGCTCTGTGGATCGTATGTTCTGGACTGAGCTGACCACAAAAGTTTTTCTGTTTTTGCGTCATATAAATTTGTCTCGATGAAATACACTTTGTCCTGCGTATAGTAGCCGGGTGCATTCAATGTAGGGTACCAGTTGTTATAATATCCCCAGAAGGTTCCATAAAATCCGAAGCGTGGAACCGGAGCGTAAGAGTAATCTGAATTGTATCGTGTTTCTGTTTTTTCGTCAATGAGGGCGACAGTCAGAATAGCCTGCGCACCTGTTTCCCGAATCTGTTCCAGCAATTTTTTCTTATCGGGGTCTTTGTCCGTCGTGAACTTTGGGGGCAATACATTCATCGCTTCAATTGTTTTGTAGCCGGCCCCTGACAAAGCGTCCGCCAGATCATGTTCAACTTTTTCCCGAACATGAGGGCGGTCTGTCATAGCCGTTACAAAGATGGTTTGGATATTTCCTGCGGACTCGGCAGGAAGAAATTCAGGATTACGCCAGGAAGCCGTAATCTCGGTTGAAGGCCTGCAGCCGACAATCATGACAGCTGCCAACACAAATATGAACAATGATTTCATAACCGTGGCTTTGCTGATATAACTAAAAAATAACATGCCGTGGCAGCGTCCGTTGTTACCGGTGATGACATTCAAAAAGACAGATTAATAAACTTTTTATACCTTGGGCACTGCTAATCGCTTGCCAGTGACATCACCAAATCCCGCCGAATGGATCCGAAAGCACGGAGACTATCTATTCTCCCTCGCTGTTCTTCGTGTGGGCAACAAACAAACAGCGGAGGACTTACTTCAGGAAACCTTCCTGGCAGCCATACGCGCGATAAACGATTTCCGTGGCGATAGTTCAGAAAGAACGTGGCTGGTTTCTATTCTCAAAAACAAGATCATCGATCATTATCGAAAGCGGGACGTATTGCGTGAAACAGCGTCCTACCTCGACGAAAGTGATCAGTCTTTCCATCAAGGCTTTTTTGAAGATGATCCGATGCGTTACGGTCATTGGAGAAGGGAACGGGCACCACGGGAATGGGCAATTTCGGTTGAACCGGATGCGATGGATGGAGAGTTGGGTGCTGTCCTGCAGCAATGTATGCAGTCCCTTCCTGAAAAACTGCGCTCGGTGTTTACTGCAAAATACATTGAAGAAGAAAAATCTGAAAATATCTGTAAGGAACTCGGAATAACTTCGTCCAATTACTGGGTGCTTATTCATCGCGCGAAAATTATCGTTCGCGAATGTCTTGGCCGGAACTGGTTTGATAGTAAATAAGACTATGCTGCTACGCAATGTGCTGTATAACTGCAAGGAGGCAACGCTGCTGATCGTGAAGCGTGAGCAGCGGCGGCTTTCACTTCTTGCGCGACTTAAACTTTATTACCATCTGCTTCATTGTGGCGTGTGCCGGAGCTTTCAGACACAATCAATGTTCATTAACAACCTGACACACAAAATCGCCGGCTCACTTGATTATGATCCTCCATACAAACTCAGCGACGCTACAGCCAAAAGGCTGGGTGCAATAATATCTGAAGAGTCTGCGAGGAATAAGGAATAGCGCAAAGCGAACCCGGAAGTCGGGAATACCGTTGCCCTCCAGGCCTCACGTACCGCTCTCAGGATGGGAAAATTGGAATGAAGTCATAAAATTTTGTTATTTCGTGACACCTTTAGGACACACAACTCGTCTCTTACCTACCTGGGAATCCAATAATTTTTTATTTCCTCTGTAATCGCCGGGCTAACTTCTACGTTTCGTCGACATAAAGTCGAGTCGAAGTCGACTTCTGCACTGTTATAAAAAGGGGTATATCCAGGGTTGATCCACCTTTGAGGGGTCGTACCTGGAACATCCCTGTATCATCCCTGGATATACCCTGGCACAACCATAACTAAGACCCGACTTTACATCGACTTTATATCGAAGAATGGAGAAAGATCTCCTGCCGCAATGAAAAATGATTACTGATTTTGTAAGGATCGCCCGACGGCTCCGTCTAAACAAAAAAAGCGGAACCTTATGTTTGAGAAACTTCAAAGCTTATTACTGTCCTCCTGCATAGCAACATGCCTGATTTTGGGGCCCGTTGCGCTACCGGGCCAACCACCCACTTATGCGGTTGAAGGAGTCGCTGTTAACGGTTACGATGTCGTTGCATATTTCACTGAGGGCGAACCCGTAGAAGGGAGCGCGACGTATGCAACAACGCTTGATGGTGTTGAATGGCGTTTTGCCACTAAGGAACATCTCGATTTGTTTAAGGCCAACCCCGGGCGTTATCTCCCGCAGTTTGGGGGCTGGTGTGCGTACGGCGTCAGTAACAATTACAAGGCACCGACAAAGCCCGACGCCTGGACGATTGTTGATGACAAGCTATATCTGAACTACAATAAGAATGTGCGCAAAACGTGGCTGAGCGAACGCGATGCACGAATACGCGCAGCGGAAGAAAACTGGACGACATTGAAGTTAAAGGAATAATTCAAATAACCATGAAACACTCATTCAACATGAAACAAATACTCACCATTTCCTTTTTGTTCGTTGTGTTCGCGGTTCAAAGTCAGGATGAGAATCATCTCAATCTTGACGGTGGGCTTGCACTGGACGGATATGACCCTGTTGCATATTTTACGGAAGGCAAAGCAATACCCGGCAACAAGCAGTTCCGGGTGCAATCGGGTCGTGCCGTCTATTATTTTTCTTCGGCAAAAAATAAGGAGTTGTTCTCACAAAACCCGGAAAAGTTTAAACCCGAATACGGCGGATGGTGTGCATATGCAATGGGTGCGAAAGGTGAAAAAGTTCCGATTGATCCGGAGACATTCAAGATCGTGAATGGAAAGCTTTATTTATTCTACAATCGGTTTTTCAATAACACCCTCATTAAATGGAATGAGGATGAAAAGAATCTGTTGCCTAAGGCAGATGCGAACTGGATTAAGATCATCAGGGATAAACAAGCTAAAAAATGAAAGCGAGAATCGTTCTTTCGTGGTTGCTTCAGCTCACCGCAGCAATCATCTTGCTTCAAACGCTGTACTTTAAGTTTACGGCACACGAAGAATCAGTGTACATTTTCACAACGGTAGGCATGGAGCCGTGGGGGAGGATTGGTTCGGGTGTCGCGGAACTGGTTGCAGGCGCCCTATTGTTGCTTCCCCGTACTGTTGTTCATGGAGCTCTGCTCGCGGCAATGATTATGGTGGGGGCAATCGCTTCGCACCTGTTTGTATTGGGTATTGTAGTTAAAGACGATGGTGGTCAGCTTTTTATTATGGCTTGCGTTGTATTTTTTAGTAGCGTTGGTCTTTTGTATCTCCATCGTGATGAACTGTCGATGTGGAAAGCAAAGTTACTGTCAAGGGATTCTTCATGAAGATCCGAATTCTTTTGGCGCTCCTGATCTTACTTTCCAGTTCAGGAAGTGTTATGGCCCAGGGCTGCAGCGACGCGGGATTCTGCACGGTCGGATCGCTCGGGCATCAAAAGGATACCATTGCCCGTAACTCGTTGTCAATGGTGTTGGCAAGCGGAGCAGGGGAACAAGGCGTCTTTGTATTTACACCGGCAGTTCAATACGCCAGAAGATTGAATTCGACTTTTACTATTCAGACAAAAGTAACAGCTAACTATGCAAGTGGTGAACTTGGCAGCGTCGCGGGTGCAGGTGATTTATACTTGTCGGCAATCGTAAATCCCTTCCGTAAAGATGGTTTTGTTCCTTCGTTCACTGCGGGTTTAAAGTTTCCTCTTGCCGATGGTGGCATGCGCAGGAACGGACGAGGTCTTCCTATGCCTTATCAAAGCAGTCTCGGTACTACCGATTTGATTACGGGCGTCACACTGTCCGACGGTACGTGGCAATTCAGTCTCGGTTGGCAGCAGCCACTAACGTCATCAAATGAGAACGTATTTAATCCTGAGGTGTGGCCCGGTGGGGAGGCATTTGACTACTTCCCATCGTACATGTTAAAGCGAAAAGCAGATGTACTATTGCGTGTTGTGTATGGCGGGCAGATACTGCGCAATTTTTCAGCCAGTACCGGCGTGCTCGGAATATATCACATCGGGACTGATGAGTATCGCGAACCGCATTCGGAGATGAACTACACCAGGCTGAAAGGATCGGAAAGTTTGACGATCAATGTCACCGGAACGTTTGACTGGAAGATAAGTACGTCATTTACCGCAGGAGTGACCGTGGGATTTCCTGTTGTAGTTCGCGATGTCAGGCCGGATGGACTGACACGTAGTATCGTCGTTGCCCCGGAGATTCGCTGGACGTTTTGATAATACCGCCCCTGTTTGTTAGATGATCTGGCAGGAACGGTTATCTTTATACGATAACACTCCCTGCATGCTTGATCTTGTTATTGAATCACGAAAGGCATCTATTGGTAACGGTCTCGAAGTCCGGCGTATTCTGCCTTTCAGGCTTCGGCGTATGGTTGGTCCGTTTATTTTCATGGACCACGCAGGACCATTGAACGTTGCGCCTGAACTCGTTCGAAAGATGGATGTACTGCCGCATCCTCATATAGGCCTGTCCACCGTGAGTTATCTGTTTGGTGGTAAGGTCACCCATCGTGACAGCCTCGGTGTTGAACAAACGATCCGTCCCGGCGAAGTTAACTGGATGACTGCCGGAAGCGGGATTGCGCACTCCGAGCGTTTCGAAGACCCCGAAGCTATAGCAGGAGGAAATCTGGAAATGATTCAGACATGGGTTGCGTTACCTGAACGCGATGAAGAAGCAACGCCGTCATTTACTAACTACACACCAGAACAACTACCCATATTTACGGAAAAGGGAATCTGGATGCGGCTGATCGCCGGGAATGCATACGGTCTGCAAAACGAGGTCAGGACGCATTCGCCCTTGTTTTATGTGCATGTTGTCCTTGAAAAGGGAACCCGCTTCGGGCTTCCGCCGGAATACACAGAGCGAGGCATTTATGTTGTAAAGGGTATGGTTGAGGTTGGTGGCCGTGAATACACAACGGGCCAACTGCTGGTATTCTCAAGAGGTGTTGATCCGGTAATTCATGCAAAAGAAACAGCGACGTTCATGGTGCTTGGCGGCGAACCGCTCGGTGAACGATTCATCTGGTGGAATTTTGTGTCTTCGCGAAAGGAACGCATTGAGCAGGCAAAAGCGGATTGGAAAGAGGGCAGAATTCTTTTGCCGCCAAATGATAATGCTGAATTCGTACCGTTGCCTGAAGATCGTTCGCGGCCTGCGGGCGGACCGGCTCCTGATGCCTTGTCGTAGTATACCTGACCTGACCGCGTATTAGTGAGTTACACTTTGTTCGCTCATCATTTGAAACGGACCCCGGTCTGTTACTTTCACTGTGAACGTCGAACCCTTGCCGTATTCGGATTTCATGTGGATGCTTGCGCCGATTTTTCCGGCTGCTTCCCGCGCGATATAAAGGCCAAGTCCTGAACCGCCTCCCTGTTCATTACCACGGTGGAACATCTCGAAAATGCGTGGCTGCTCCTCAGGAGAAATACCCTGACCGTTGTCTTCAATTTCTAGGATAACGTGCCGGGTCGTTTTCCGTGACGAGATTCGCACAAACGGTTCGTGATCCGTTGTTCGCCTTTGAAACTTGAGTGCGTTTGACAAGATATTCGTAAGGATGATTTTAAGCCGGACACTATCCTGATGTAACGTTTTCTCCTTAAGATCGAAATGCACTTTTGTGTGTTCGTTTTCCGCGGTGTAGCGCAAGTTGTCAAGTATCTCTTCGATCAGTGTCGGGAGTGAAATTGGTTCAATAATCGGAATTTGTCGTTTCGAACGCGAATAGTCAAGGATCTCCCCAATGAATGCCTCAAGCTTCCTTACGCTGCGTTCAATCTTGTTAACGTAAATCCGATGTTCCTCCAGGTCGTTTGTAAGTCTGCTAATGTTCACCAGACCGAGAATTGATTTCAATGGCGCGGACAAGTCGTGAGATACACTATAGACGAAGCGATCAAGTTCCGCAGTGGTTTTTTCCAGTTCTCTGTTTTGCTGAATCAATCGCGCATCTGCTTCGCGGATGTCGCTGATGACACGCCCGGTAATTGCAACAAATACAAAAAGAAAATTC
>Ga0079224_100005041_pt1 | contig 17286 bp, 15 predicted proteins | sample Stecom2015_FD_80414 | JGI IMG/M metagenome (GOLD analysis project Ga0079224, IMG submission 80414) | Agricultural soil microbial communities from Utah to study Nitrogen management - Steer compost 2015 | ecosystem: Environmental > Terrestrial > Soil > Agricultural land | place: USA: Utah... | reverse complement strand
TTCCTTGCCGACCTTGCTCATCGCCTCGGCGATGATGCGGCCGATCTCCTCGTCCGCGTTCGCCGAGATCGTGCCGACCTGCGCGATGGACTTGTCGTCCTCGCACGGCTTCGACAGCTTCTTGAGCTCCTCGGTCAGGGCTTGCGTGGCGCGGTCGATGCCCCGCTTCAGGTCCATCGGGTTGAAGCCGGCCGCGACCTGCTTCAGGCCCTCACGCAGGATCGCCTGCGCGAGCACAGTGGCCGTCGTCGTGCCGTCGCCGGCGGCGTCGGACGTCTGCGAGGCCACTTCCTTGACCATCTGGACGCCCATGTTCTCGAACTTGTCCTCGAGCTCGATCTCCTTCGCGACCGACACGCCGTCCTTCGTGACGGTCGGCGCGCCGAAGCTCTTCTCGAGCACGACGTTGCGGCCTTTCGGGCCGAGTGTCACCTTGACGGCGTTCGCGAGGACGTTTACGCCGCGCAGCATGCGCTGGCGCGCCTCGTCGGCAAATCGGACTTCTTTAGGAGTCGCCATGTATCAGTCTCCGTTCCTGAGAATGCGTGCGCAAATGGTTGCGGGCGAGAAGCGGGCGGGCCTCAGCCCTCGATCACGGCCATGACGTCGTCTTCGCGCATGACCAGGAGCTCCTCGCCGTCGACCTTGACCTCGGTGCCGGAGTACTTGCCGAACAGCACCTTGTCGCCCTCCTTCAGCTCGAGCTTGCGGACCTCGCCGTTGTCGAGGATCTTGCCCTGTCCAACCGCGATGACCTCGCCCCGGATCGGCTTCTCGGCGGCGGTGTCCGGAATCACGATCCCGCCCGGCGAAGTGCGCTCTTCCTCTGTCCTTTTGATTACGACGCGATCATGCAAAGGACGCAGCTTCATGGGTGTCTCCCTGTAAGTCCCTGTAAGGATGTGAAAGAAAAGGGAATTTGGCCGACCCGACGACTTGTTAGCACTCGGCCATGTCGAGTGCCAATCATAGGGCGGGCCGCTCGAATTTCAACCCCGCGAACCCGTCCATGGCGGGCGCGGGCCGTGAAAGCTATCCTGACGTCGGTACGGCGGATCCCGTCGGCGACGCGCGGCGAAGATCCCGCCGCTCATTGTCGTGATGTAGGGCTCGACGAACAAGGTGCCGGTGGAGAAAGTTGCGGATACGGCCCGTGCGGGCGAGGCCTCGGGCGCGGCCGGAGGGACGCTGCTCGTCCTCACGACCTGCGGCAGCGCGGCCGACGCGCAAAGGATCGCGTCCGCGCTCGTGGAGCGCAGGCTCGCGGCCTGCGTGAACGCGGTCAACGGCGTCGCCTCGACGTACCGCTGGCAGGGCCGCGTCGTGACGGAGGAGGAGAGCCTGCTCGTGATCAAGACGACCGCCGAGCGGTACCCGGCCCTCGAGGCCGCGATCCGCGAGCTCTCCGGCTACGAACTCCCGGAGGTCGTCGCGGTCCGAGTGGACGGCGGGCTGCCCCCCTATCTCGACTGGGTCGCGCAGTCGACCGCACAGGATGCCGAATGAGATGCGAACCGTACGCTCGATCCTGATCAGCGCAGCGATCTCCTTCGCCGCCGTCGGCTGCAGCAGAGACCCGGGAGACGCCGAGCTTCGGGCCGCGGCCGGCGCCGACGCTGCCCCGGCCCGCTCCGGATCGTCCGACGTCCTGCGTCCGGAGCAGGCGTACCCGTACGAGGTGACGGCCGACGGCGATCGGCTCCGCGTGCGCTTCGACATCGTCGACGGCTACTACCTCTATCGCGAGAAGTTCGGGTTCGAGTCCGGGACGCCCGGCGCGACGCTCGGCGCGGCCGTGTTCCCGCGAGGCGAGATCCACAGCGACGAGTTCTTCGGCGAGCAGGAGATCTACCGCGGCGCGCTCGAGATCGAGCTGCCGTACACGCGCTCGGCCGGTGTCGGGGCGCTCGACCTGACGATGCGCCTGCAGGGCTGCGCCGATCTCGGGCTCTGCTACCCGCCGCAGACGTGGACGAGCCGAGTCGACCTCCCGCCCGCGCCGGCGGCCGGGCTGCTGCCCGCGGGCCTCGAGGCCCCGGCCGAGCGGCCGCCGCTGCTCGCGTCCGCCGCGAACGACCTGCTGCCGGTCGACGAGGCCTTCGTGATGAACGCCCGCTTCGACGGGCCGAACCTGCTCGTCGTCGGCTGGCAGATCGAGCCGGGCTACTACCTCTATCGCGACGAGTTCGCGATAGAGGCTTCGGGCGGGATCGGGCTCGGCGCAGCGGAGTGGCCCGAGGGCGTTCTCCACGAGGACGAGTACTTCGGCGAGGTCCGGGTGTTCTACGACTACGTCGAGGCGCGCGTGCCGTTCTCGCGCGCGGGCCCGGACGCGATGCCCGTCGAGATTCGCGGCCGCTTCCGCGGGTGCCGCGAGAACAGCATCTGCTACCCGCCGTCGGAGCAGACGATGGCGCTCGTGCTGCCGGCCGTCGCCGACTTCGCGGTCTCCGATGCCGCAGCGCCCGCGCCGGCGCCCGCTGCGGCCGGCCAGGTCTCCGAGCGCGATCGGCTCGTCGCGCGGATCCTGTCCGACTCGTGGCTGATCGTCGGCGCGACGTTCTTCGGGCTCGGGCTCCTCCTGTCGTTCACGCCGTGCGTGCTGCCGATGGTGCCGATCCTGTCCGGCATCATCGCCGGGCACGGCCCGCACGTGTCGACTGGGCGCGCATTCGCGCTGTCGCTGTCGTACGTGATGGGGATGGCCCTCACCTACACGGCGGCCGGCGCCTTGACCGCGCTCGCCGGCGAGCAGGTGCAGGCCGTGTTCCAGCAGCCGTGGATCATCGCGCTGTTCGCGGGCCTTTTCGCGCTGCTCGCGCTCGGGATGTTCGGCGTCTTCAACATCCAGATGCCGGCGGCCGTGCAGACCCGGCTCGCGAACCTCGCGAACCGGCAGAAGGCCGGCACGTTCGCCGGCACGGCGGTCATGGGCGCCCTGTCGGCGCTGATCGTGACGACGTGCGTCGCGCCGCCGCTCGTCGCGACGCTCGCCGTCATCGGCCAGAGCGGCGACGTCGCGCGCGGCGCCGGCGCGCTGTTCGCGTTGAGCCTCGGCATGGGGGCGCCGCTGCTCGTCGTCGGCACGTCCGCGGGCAAGCTGCTGCCGAAGGCCGGGCCGTGGATGAACACGGTCAAGGCCGCATTCGGCGTGATGATGCTCGGCCTCGCGATCTGGATGCTGGAGCGGGTGCTGCCCGGCAGCCTCGTGCTCGCGCTATGGGCTCTGCTCGTGTTCCTGACCGGCGTCTTCCTCGGCGCGCTGGAGCCGCTGCCGGCGGAGCCGACGCCGACGAGGCGCCTCGCTAAAGGCCTGGGGCTGCTCGCGTGCCTGTACGGCGCGTTGCTGCTGATCGGCGCGACGCTCGGCGGCGAGGATCCGCTGCGGCCCATCCCGCGCGCGGCGCTCGGCGGCACGATGGGCGCGCCGGCCGAGGCGCTGCCGTTCCGGCCGATCGAATCGGTCGCCGCGCTCGAAAGCGCACTGGCCGAGGCCCGCGCGGCCGGGCGGCCGGTCATGGTCGACTTCACGGCCGACTGGTGCGCGGCGTGCAAGGAGATGGAGAAGTACACGTTTCCGGATCCCGCGGTCGTCGCGGCGCTCGAGCCGTTCGTGCTCCTGCAGGCGGACGTGACGGCCAATGACGACGACGACAAGGCGCTGCTCAAATATTTCGACAGCTTCGGCCCGCCGACTATCGCCTTCTTCGACGCCGCGGGGCGCCGGCTCGACGGGTTCCGGCTCGAGGGGTTCGTCCAGGCCGAGAAATTCGCCGAGCACGTGTCACGCGTCGCGGCGCTCTGACGCGCCGGGTCCGACCGGCGCTGCCCCGCCTCTTCAAAATCGCGGCGGATCAGGGCAAGATGAGCGAAGATATGAGCAAAGCCGCGAAACCGACCCTGATCACGCTCGCGCTCAGCGCGGCCGCCGTCCTCGGCTACGTCGCCTATCGGCTCACCTTCGACGAGGCGCGAATGGCGCCGGTCGCCGAAACGGGCTCCCCGGCGCACGAGCAGCTGCCGGACGAGCTGCCCGAGTTCTCGCTGACGAACCTCGACGGCGAGCAACAGTCGATCCGCAGCTGGCTCGGCGAGCCGCTGGTCATCAATTTCTGGGCGACGTGGTGCGCGCCGTGCCGGCGCGAGATTCCGATGCTGAAGGCCTTTCAGGACGCGAATCCAGAGCTGGAGGTCGTCGGCATCGCGGTCGAGACCCTCGACGACGTGCGGCCGTTCGCCGACGAGATCGGCGGCTTCAACTATCCGATCCTGATCGGGCGTACCGAGGCCGTGAACGCGGCCGCGAGCTTCGGCGTCGAGTTCTACGCGCTGCCGTTCACGATTTTCACGGACGGGGAAGGACGCACGCTCGGCGTGCGCAGCGGCGAGCTGCACCAGGAGCACCTGGACGACTACCTCGCCGTGCTCGCGGATCTCGAGGCCGGCCGGATCACGGTCGCCGGCGCCCGCGCGCGCATCGCGAGCGTGATGTAAGATCCGGCTCGCTATCGAACTCGCTAACAATCGCCGCCAACTTCGCCGAAAAGCGAGTAAACTTGCCCGTTATTTGGCGGAACGATCCGGATGGCGCGATTGCTCCTGTTGAACGGCCCGAATCTCGGCCTGCTCGGCACCCGGGAGCCTGAGCGGTACGGGCACGCGACGCTCGCGGACATCGAGTCGAGGCTGAAGAGCCTCGCGGAGTCGGCCGGGCACACCCTCGACGCCTTCCAGAGCGACGCCGAGCACGAGCTGATCCGGCGGATCCACGCCGCCCGCGGCGAGGCCGTCGACTTCATTCTTTTCAACCCGGCCGCCTTCACCCACACGAGCATCGCGCTGCGCGACGCGCTGCTCGCGGTCGGCATTCCGTTCATCGAGCTCCACCTGTCGAACGTCGCCGCACGCGAGCCGTTCCGCAGGTCTTCGTACTTCTCGGACATCGCCGTCGGCACCATCGCGGGATTCGGGGCCGTGAGCTACGAGCTTGCGCTGACTGCTGCCGATCGGTACCTCGCTCGAGGGGGAAAATAGTGGATATACGCAAGGTCAAGAAGCTGATCGAGCTGCTCGAGGAATCGGGCATCTCTGAAATCGAAATTTCAGAGGGCGAGGAATCGGTGCGGATCAGCCGCTACCCGAACCCGGGCCTGATGAGCTTCGCGCCGCAGCACTACGCGCCGCCGCAGCAGCCCCCGCAGGAGCAAAGAACGGAGGCCCCGAGCGAGCCGCAGAAAGGCTACCAGGTCACGGCGCCGATGGTCGGCACGTTCTACGCGAGCCCCAGCCCGGGGGCGAAGCCGTTCGTCGAGATCGGGTCCCAGGTCAAACCCGGCGACACGCTCTGCATCATCGAAGCCATGAAGATGATGAACCAGATCGAATCGGAGGTCGCCGGCAAGGTCGTCAGCATCCTCGTCGAGAACGGCGATCCCGTCGAGTTCGGCCAGCCGCTCTTTGTGATCGAGGTCTGAGCGTCCCACCGGCGAGATGACGATCGCGATATCGCTTTGCCCGCGAGACCCGGCTCCGGAGACGCGCGCCGCCGCGCGCGCGGACGGGCGCGCGGCCTGATTCGGCTCACGAGCCATGACACAGAGCGCTAGCGCCCCCTTGCTCGAGAAGGTCCTGATCGCGAACCGCGGAGAGATCGCCCTGCGCGTGTATCGCGCCTGCCGGGAGCTGGGCATCAAGACGGTCGCCGTGCATTCCACGGCCGACACGTCCCTCAAGCACGTCCTGCTCGCCGATGAGACCGTCTGCATCGGTCCTCCGCCGTCGCAGCAGAGCTACCTCAACATGCCGTCGATCATCGCCGCGGCCGAGGTTACCGATTCGGTCGCGATCCACCCGGGCTACGGCTTCCTCGCGGAGAACGCCGACTTCGCCGAGCGCGTCGAGGAGAGCGGCTTCGTGTTCATCGGCCCGCGGCCGGAGACGATCCGCCTGATGGGCGACAAGGTGTCGGCGATCCGCGCGATGCGGGAGGCCGGCGTGCCGTGCGTGCCGGGGTCGGACGGTCCGCTCGGCGACGACCCCGAGGAGAACATGCGCCTCGCCCGCTCGCTCGGCTATCCGGTGATCATCAAGGCCGCCGGCGGCGGCGGCGGGCGCGGCATGCGCGTCGTGCACAGCGAGGCCGCGCTGCTGAACGCGATCTCGATCACGCGCAATGAGGCCGGCTCGGCGTTCGGCAATCCGCAGGTGTACATGGAGAAGTTCCTCGACCACCCGCGGCACATCGAGTTTCAGGTGCTCGCCGACGGCAAGGGCAACGCCGTGCACCTCGGCGAGCGCGACTGCTCGATGCAGCGCCGTCACCAGAAGGTCGTCGAGGAGGCACCGGCTCCGGGCATCACCCGGGAGCAGCGCGAGCGCATGGGCGCCCTGTGCGTCGAGGCGTGCAAGCGAATCGGCTACCGCGGCGCGGGGACCTTCGAGTTCCTCTATCAGGACGGCGAGTTCTACTTCATCGAGATGAACACCCGCGTGCAGGTCGAGCACCCGGTCACCGAGATGGTCACGGGCATCGACATCGTGAAGGCGCAGCTCACGATCGCCGCGGGAGAGCCCCTGCCGTACACGCAGGACGACATCGAATGGCGGGGCCACGCGATCGAGTGCCGCATCAATGCGGAGGACCCGACGACGTTCATGCCTTCGCCCGGCACCGTCACGCTGTGGCACGCGCCGGGCGGCCCCGGCATTCGCGTCGACAGCCACCTCTACAGCGGCTACGCGGTGCCGCCGCATTATGATTCGCTGATCGCGAAGATCATCGCGCACGGCGAGCACCGCGCGTCGGCCATCGCGCGGATGACCACGGCGCTGAACGAGATCGTCGTGGACGGGATCCGCACGAACATTCCGCTGCACGAGGAAATCTTCCAGCATGCCGCGTTCAAGGCGGGCGGCACGGACATCCACTATCTGGAAAAGCGTCTGGGTTTGAAGTAAGTCGTGGCCTGGCAGCAGCTGATCGCGCGGGTGCCGCGCGACAAGGTGGCCGAAGTCGAAAGCCTGCTCGAGCTCTCGGGCGCTGCATCGATCGCGCTCGAGGATGCGGCCGATACGCCGCTGTTCGAGCCGCTGCCCGGCGAGACGCCGCTGTGGCGGTCGGTATCCGTCAAGGCGCTGTTCGAGGAGGGCGTCGACGCCGACGGCATCCGGGCGGTTCTTCGCGGCGTGCTCGGCGAAGGCGGCGACGTGCGCGTCGAGCCGCTCGCGGACGCGGACTTGAGCTGCGCTCCGCTCGCCCCGATGCGGATCGGCGGGAAGCTGTGGATCGTCTCCGCCGACGACGCGGCGCCCGACGACGACGGTGCGCTGCTCAGGCTCAATCGCGGCCTCGCGTTCGGCACCGGCGAGCACCCGACGACGTTGCTGTGCCTCGACTGGCTGGCCGCCTCGCTCGGCCCGGGCACCGTCGTGCTCGACTACGGCTGCGGCTCGGGCATTCTGGCGCTCGCCGCGCTGCGGCTCGGCGCCGTGCGCGCGTTCGCCGTCGACAACGATCCGCAGGCCATCGCGGCCGCCGAGGCCAACGCCGCCCTGAACGGTCTCGCGGACAAGATCTGGGTCGGCCCGCCCGACGCGCTGCCTGCCGTGCGGGCGGACGTCGTGCTCGCGAACATCCTCGCCCGCCCGCTGACGGAGCTCGCGACGCTGTTCCACGCCCGCCTCGTGACGGGCGGACGCGCAATCCTGAGCGGCGTCCTCGCCGCGCAGCGCGCCGAGATCGAGCGCGCCTACGCGGCAGGCTTCGAGATTGAAGGCGTCGCCGAGCGCGACGGCTGGCTCAGGCTCGACGCGAGAAAGCGGCTGCCGGTCTGAGCGCACGCCGCGGAATCGCGACGCGCTCCCCGCCGGCGCGCGCGTTTCACTATAGAATTCGGCGGGGCTCGATGGCCCGGGAGCTGCGATGCTGTTCACGCGCTGTCCGGATTGCGAGACGACGTTCCGAATCACTGCCGATGCGCTGCGCAAGGCAAACGGGCAGGTGCGGTGCGGACGATGCGCGCGCGTGTTCAACGCTTACCACGAGCTGCGGCGGCGCACGCGCAAGACCGTCGCGGCGCCGCGCGAGAATGCGGACGCGGCCGACGCTGGGACCGCGTCGGCCGTAACGAGCGCGGCGGCCGGCGAATCCGTCGCCCCCGCCGGCTCCGGGGCGGCGGGCACGAAGTCTGCCGAGCCGGCCGCAAAGACCGCAGAGCCCGCCGCGGCCGGCGAGGCGGAAGCGAGGTCGGCCGCTCGGACCGGCCAGGCGGCCGCCGCCGTCGGGCAGGCGCTGCCCGACGTCGTTCACCGGCTGCGGACCGCGAGCCCGAAGTCCAGGAATTCCGAACCGGAGAAAGACGTCGTCGTCGGTGATATTTCGCTCTCGGGCGTGATTGCGGAGCTCGCCGCGAGCGCGGCGTCGGACGACGCGGATGCGGACGAAGCTGCAAAGCCTGCCGCACCGGACCGGCCCGCCCGACGGGGCTCGCTGCTCGAGAAGAACGGCCTGCCCGTCCCGGCGGCACCCCCGCGCCGCAGCGGTCCGGGGCGTAAGGCGCATCCCGCCGGCGGCGGAACCGACGAGCCGGCGGCGCCCGCCTGGGTGATACTCGAGGAGACGCCGGCGAAGCGTCGCGTCGGTTCGCGCATCTGGGCGGCCGGCGCGGTCGGGGCGGCCGTGCTGCTGGCGCTGCAAGTCGTGCATCACTATCGCAACGACCTCGCGGCGCTCGCGGTCATCGGTCCGGCCGTGCGGGAAGCGTACGCCATGCTCGGCGCCGAGCTTGCGCCCGATTGGAATCTCGATCAGTACGAGCTCGTCGTCGACTGGGATGCCGTCACGCCGAACGCGGACGGAGAAGGCAGCTTCAAGATCGCGGCACGCATCCGCAACAAGGGCCCGAGCGCGCTGCCGCTGCCGCACGTGCAAGTCGAGCTCAAGGATCGATGGGAGAGCACGCTCGGCCGCCGCGTCTTCTCGCCCGCCGAGTATCTGCCGCAGGGCGCCGTCGTGCACCGCTCGATGACCGCCGGACAGACCGCGCTCGCGGAGCTCGCGATCGTGGATCCCGGCCCGCAAGCCTACGGCTTCGAGCTGGATGTGTGCGTCGCCGCGCAGGCCGGCGCTCTGCGCTGCGCGGCAGACGAAATCTTTCGCTGAGCCGCAGTCGCGGGCGATGCGCTCCGTTGCGTGCGCCGCCGCGCTTCGCCGTCCTCGTGCAGCGTCGCGCATCCCGACGAGTGCCGATAGAACGCTTCGGTATGTCTGCGCGCACTGCTTTCCGTGCTATGATTTTGCGCCCTGAGTCGGTAGTTCTTGCGGCGAATAAACAGGGTTCAGCATCGTCGATGGTCGTGCCCGGAGCGCGCTTTCCGGGGCGGCGTCCATTTCCCCGCGGCGCGGAGATCGGCATTCTCGGGCAGCGTGGAAATCGGCAAGGTGACAACGACGGTCAGGGTCGCGTTTCCGTGGGGAGGAACACGTTCCGTGGGGAGGGCGTCGTGAAGACACCTAGCAAGAAAAAGATCACGAAGAAGAAGACGAAGAAAGCGGTCACGCCGACGTCGCAAGTCAGTGCACGCATCAAGCCGTTGAGCGCGCTCACCGACGAAGCGTTGAAGAGCTACTTTGCGAGCCTGAACGGACACAAGCCGGGAGATCTTTATCAGCTCGTGATCGGCGAGGTCGAGAGACCGCTGCTCAAGGCCGTTTTGGCTTACACGAAAGGCAACCAGAGCCGCGCGGCCGAGATCCTCGGCATCAATCGCGGCACGCTGCGCAAGAAGCTGAAGAGCTACGAGCTCGTCGGCGATTGACCGATGCGATGGCCCCGCAACGCCGCGCCCTACTCAGCGTCTCCGACAAGCAAGGCATCCTCGAATTTGCCCGGTCGCTGCTCGAGCTGTCGTTCGAGCTGATCTCGACCGGGGGCACGGCGCGCGCGCTGCGGGAAGGCGGCTTGCCGGTCACCGAGGTCTCGGCCGTCACCGGGTTCCCGGAGATCATGGACGGACGGGTGAAGACGCTGCACCCGAAGATTCACGGCGGCCTGCTCGCGAGGGCCGGCGTCGACGATGCGGCGCTCGCCGAGCACGGCATCACGCCGATCGATCTGCTGGCCGTGAACCTGTATCCGTTCGAGCGCGTCGCGGCATCGCCCGAGACGACGACGGCGGACGCGATCGAGAACATCGACATCGGCGGCCCGGCGATGATCCGCGCCGCCGCGAAGAATCACGAGCGGGTGACGGTCGTCGTCGATCCCATCGACTATCCGAAGGTGATCGAAGCGCTGCGCGCCGGCGGTCCCGCGCCCGAGCTTCGGCGCCGCCTCGCCGCGAAGGCCTTCGGGCACACGTCGCGCTATGACGCCGCCATCAGCCGCTATCTCGCCGGAAGCGACACGGCGCAGGACGTGCTTCCCGCCCGCCTCGTGCTCGGCTGGAACCGGGCGCAAGTGCTGCGCTACGGCGAGAATCCGCATCAGCGCGCGGCGCTCTACGTCAGCACGACGCCGCGGCCCGGCAGCGTCGCGCAGGGCCGGCTCCTGCAAGGCAAGCCGCTCTCCTACATCAACCTGCTCGACGCCGACGCGGCGATGCAGTGCGCCTCGGCGTTCGAGCAGCCCGCGTGCGTGATTGTGAAGCACGCAACGCCCTGCGGCGTCGCGATCGGCACGGATCCGCTCGAGGCGTACACGGGCGCGTACTCGGCGGATCCCGTGTCCGCGTTCGGCGGCGTGATCGCGTTCAACCGGGAGATCGGCGGCGCGGCCGCGAGCGCGATCGTCGAGCAGCAGCATGTCGACGTCGTCGTCGCGCCTGTCGTCGGCGACGATGCACGCCAGGCGTTCTCGCGCAAGCCGAACGTCCGCGTGATCGAGACGGGCGAGCGCGCGGGCGGCGAGCCCGAGGTCGAGCTTCGCTCGATCGACGGCGGCGTGCTCGTGCAGCAGACGGACCGCGGCACGGTCGGTCCCGGCGACCTCGAGACGGTCACCAAGCGCGCGCCGTCGGAGCAGGAGATTCGCGACATGCTGTTCGCGTGGACCGTCGTGAAATACGTGAAGTCGAACGCGATAGTCTATGCGCGCGACGGCAGGACGCTCGGCATCGGCGGCGGGCAAACGAGCCGGGTGATGAGCGCGCAGATCGCGATCACGAAGGCCGGCGAGCAGAACTTCTCGCTCGAAGGCGCGGCGATGGCGTCCGACGCCTTCTTTCCGTTCCGGGACAGTCTCGACGTCGCCGCCGCGCACGGCATCTCCGCGGTGATACAGCCCGGGGGCTCCGTGCGCGATGCGGAGGTCATACAGGCGGCGGACGAGCACGGCATGGCGATGGTCTTCACGCGAATGCGGCATTTTCGGCATTGAGGTGAGCTTGCGATGAAGGTACTCGTCGTCGGCGCCGGCGGGCGCGAGCACGCGATCGCGTGGAAAGCGGCGCAGTCGCCGCTCGTCGACGAGGTGATCGTCGCCCCGGGCAACGCGGGCACCGCGCGCGAGCCGCGCACGCGCAACGCGCCGGTGCGCGCGGACGATGCGGACGCGCTCGTCGAGCTCGCCAGGCGCGAGTCCGTCGGCCTCACGATCGTCGGCCCGGAGCAGCCGCTCGTCGCGGGCGTCGTCGATCGCTTCGAGGCGGCCGGCCTGCGCTGCTTCGGCCCGACCGCCGCGGCCGCGAGACTGGAGGGATCGAAGGCGTTCGCGAAGTCGTTTTTCGCGCGTCACAAGATCCCGACCGCACGCTACGAGACGTTCGACGACCTTGCGGCCGCGCGGGCGTGGCTGCGCGGCCAGTCCGCGCCGCTCGTCGTCAAGGCAGACGGGCTCGCGGCCGGCAAAGGCGTCGTCGTCGCCCAGACGATCGACGAGGCGGACGAAGCGCTCGCGTCGATGCTCGAGCGCGGCACGTTCGGCGCGGCCGGGCGGAAGGTCGTCGTCGAGGAGTTTCTCCGCGGCGAGGAGGCGAGCTTCATCGCGATGATCGACGGCGAGCGCATCGTGCCCCTCGCGAGCTCACAGGACCACAAGGCGCGCGACGACGGCGATCGCGGCCCGAACACGGGCGGCATGGGCGCGTACTCGCCGGCGCCGGTCGTCACCGACGAGGTACACGAGCGCATCATGCGCGACGTCATGCGGCCCGCCGTGCGCGGCTTCGCCGCCGACGGCATCCGCTATCGCGGCTTCCTGTACGCCGGGCTGATGATCGGCGACGACGGCGTGCCGCGCGTGCTCGAGTTCAATTGCCGCCTCGGCGATCCCGAGACGCAGCCGATCCTGTTCAGGCTCGAAAGCGACCTCGTGAGGCTTTGCCTTGATGCGTTCGACGGCACGCTCGGCGACAGGCCGGTCGAATGGGACCCGCGGCCGGCAGTCGGCGTCGTCGTCGCGAGCGCGGGCTACCCGGGCGCGTACGAGAAGGGCAAGCCGATCACGGGGCTCGACGAAGTCGACGTGGATGATCCGTTGTCGAAGATCTTCCATGCGGGCACGCGCCTCGAGGGCGACACGGTCGTCACCGACGGCGGCCGCGTGCTCTGTGCCGTTGCGCTCGGGGAGAACATTCGCGACGCGCGCGATCGCGCGTATCGGACGGTCAAGCGTATCCGCTTCGAAGGCGCGTTCTACCGCACCGACATCGCGCATCGGGCGATCGCGAGAGAGCCTGCATTATTCATGAACGGGTAATGCTTCGGTGGTGGCCGGGCGCGCCGTGATATGGGCGTCTTGGGGACCGCCCGCAAGCACATCCATGTGGGGCCGCGGGCTCGCCATCCATGGCTCGCACGCTCCCCAAGACGCCCGTATCACGCAGCGCCCTCTTAGGCGCCGCGCGCGTTCATGAATAATGCAGGCGGGCCGGCGGCTCGAGCGAGATGAAGCGCCGGCGCGCGGCTCAGCGCTTCATCGCCTCGAAGAACTCTGCGTTGGTCTTCGTGTCCTGAAGCTTGCTCAGCAGGAATTCGATCGCCGCGAGCTCGTCCATCGGATGCAGGACCTTGCGGAGCACCCACATCTTCTGCAGCTCGTCCGGCGACACGAGGAGCTCCTCGCGCCGCGTACCGGAGCGGTTGATGTTGATCGCGGGGAACACGCGCTTCTCGGCGATGCGGCGATCCAGGTGGATCTCCATGTTGCCGGTGCCCTTGAATTCCTCGTAGATCACATCGTCCATCTTCGAGCCCGTGTCAATCAGCGCCGTGGCGATGATCGTGAGGCTGCCGCCTTCCTCGATGTTGCGCGCGGCACCGAAGAAGCGCTTCGGCCGCTGCAGCGCATTCGCATCGACGCCGCCCGTCAACACCTTGCCGGACGACGGCACGACGGTGTTGTACGCGCGCGCGAGACGCGTGATCGAGTCGAGGAGGATCACGACGTCCTGCTTGTGCTCCGTGAGCCGCTTCGCCTTCTCGATGACCATCTCGGCCACCTGCACGTGGCGCGTCGCCGGCTCGTCGAACGTGCTCGAGACGACCTCGCCGCGGACGGTGCGCTCCATCTCCGTGACTTCCTCGGGCCGCTCGTCGATGAGCAGCACGATCAGCCTGCACTCGGGATGATTCGCCGCGATCGATGCCGCGATGTTCTGCAGCAGCATCGTCTTGCCCGCCTTCGGCGGCGACACGATCAGGCCGCGCTGCCCCTTGCCGATCGGCGCGACCATGTCGATGATGCGCGCCGTCAGGTCCTCGGTGCTGCCGTTGCCCTGCTCGAGCTTCAGCCGCTCCCGGGGAAACAGGGGCGTCAGGTTCTCGAAGAGGACCTTGCTCTTCGCATTCTCGGGCGCGTCGTGGTTGATCTGCCCGACCTTGAGCAGCGCGAAGTAGCGCTCGCCGTCCTTCGGAGGCCGGATCAGGCCGGATACCGTATCCCCGGTGCGCAGATTGAAGCGGCGGATCTGGCTCGGCGAGACGTAGATGTCGTCCGGCCCCGCGAGGTAGGAGCTGTCTGCCGAGCGCAGGAAGCCGAAGCCGTCCTGCAGGATCTCGAGCACCCCCTCGCCGAAGATGTTCTCGCCGTTCTTCGCGTGCGCTTTGAGGATCGAGAAGATGATGTCCTGCTTGCGTGAGCGAGCGAGGTTCTCGAGCCCCATCGATTCGCCGAGCTCGACGAGGTCGGCCACGTTGCGAGTCTTGAGCTCGGAGAGGTTCATCGCGTTACGCGACATTTCGAATTCCGCGGCGGGGATCACGTCGAGCTCCTCGTCATCCGGGAATTCTTCCCGTGCGGTCTTCTTGTTTCGACGCGAAGCCCGCTTGCCATTGCCGCCCTCGCGCGGCTGCCTGGAGCCGCTTTTCACGCGGGCGCGTGCTGAATTACCCAAATATCCCCTCACGGATCCGTTTCCAGTTTCTGGTTGATGATCCCCGGTCCCGCTGACGGACTCGGGCTGTTTAGCTTGCAAGGTTCGTATCTATGAATGACTGAAGTTGTGCCTTGGAGACGGCCCCCACCTGCTGGGCCGTGACGACGCCGTCACGGAACAGAAGCAAGGTCGGAATGCCGCGAACGTTGTACTTCGGCGGTGTCTGCGGATTCTCGTCGATATTGAGCTTCACCACGCGCAACCGGTCCTTGTACTCCTCCGCGATCGCGTCGAGGATGGGCGCGATCATCTTGCAAGGACCGCACCACTCGGCCCAGAAGTCGAGCAGAACCGGGCGATCGGAGTTCAATACGTCCCGTTCGAATGAAGAATCGCTCGTGTGAATGATCTGATCGCTCACGTCTTAAGTCCTTCCGTCCTCGGCTTTCGTGGGACGTTCCCGTACTTGACCTCGAACCAAAACCCCGATTTGGGGTCCATGAAGGCAGATCCAAGTGACGCAGCCAAGCCCGCTGGGGCACAATGTTGGCAGCTGGTCGCTTTTTCTCGAGGCTCGCGGGAGTACAGCGGAATCGGGAAAGCGAGAGTCCTCGCCTGATGGCCCTATTTTGACCCCTTGGGAAGATAATTTGCAAGCGCTAGAGTCCAGTAGAAACACTGCTTCCGCGCCGTCTGAGCACTTGACGGAGCTTAAGTTTTCCGAATTTTCGCTCGCGCCGGAGCTGCAGCGCGGCATCGCGGATGCCGGCTTCACATATTGCACGCCGATCCAGAGCAAGGCGCTGCCGATCGCGCTCGACGGCCGCGACGTCGCCGGCCAGGCGCAGACCGGAACCGGGAAGACGGCCGCCTATCTGATCGCGATGTACCAGTATCTGCTCACGCACGAGCCGCTCGACGAGCGCCAGCCCGGGCCGCGGGCCTTGATTCTCGCGCCGACCCGGGAGCTCGCCGTGCAGATCCACAACGACGCGGCTCAGCTCGGCAGGCATTTGCCGTACAAGCTCGGTCTCGCCTTCGGCGGCACCGACTACGAGAAGCAGAAACGCCAGCTCTCGGAAGGCGTCGACGTGCTGATCGGCACGCCGGGACGCCTGATCGATTTCTTCAAGCAGGGCGTATTCGGCCTGCGCCGAGTCCAGGTCGCCGTGCTGGACGAGGCCGACCGCATGTTCGACCTCGGCTTCCTGCGCGACATTCGCTATATCCTGCGCCGGCTTCCGCCTGCTCCCAAACGGCTGAATCTGCTCTTTTCGGCGACGTTGTCGTATCGCGTGCTGGAGCTCGCCTACGAGCACATGAACGACCCCGAGCTGATCCGTATCGAGCCCGACAAGCTCACGGTCGATCGCGTTCGTCAGGTCATCTACTTCCCATCCAACGACGAGAAGCTTCCGCTTCTGGTCACGCTGCTTCGCGAGATGGACGCGAAGCGCACGATGGTGTTCGTGAACACCCGGCGCGGCGCGGAGCATCTGCAAGAGGCGCTCGAGCTGAACAGCATCCGCGCCGCCGCGCTCTCGGGTGACGTCCCGCAGCGCAAGCGTCTGAAGCTGCTGCGCGACTTCCAGGCCGGCGAGCTGCCGGTGCTCATCGCGACCGACGTCGCGTCGCGCGGCCTGCACGTCCCGGACGTGAGCCACGTCTTCAACTACGACCTGCCGCAGGACCCGGAAGACTACGTGCACCGGGTCGGGCGCACGGCGCGGGCCGGGGCCTCCGGCGATGCCATCAGCTTCGGCTGCGAGGACTACGTCATCTCGCTGCCGGACATCGAGGAGTACATCGGCCGAAAAATCGACGTCGCCACCTTCGACCACGAGAAGCTCGTAAAGGTTTCCGTGCCGGCGAGGCCGAGGCGCGGAGAGCGCGGCGACGCACGCCGCGGGGGCCGTGAGCCGCGAGAAGGCCGGCGGGACGCGCCGCGAGGGCGGCAACGCCGGCGGGACACCGAGCGGGCCGAGACCGGCGCCGAGCGGGTCGAGGCCGCCGGCGCGCAAGCCGACGCCGCCGGCGCGCCGCTCGAGGCGCCGACCGGAGCCGAAGCCCCGGAGGCCCCGGAGCGCGAGCGGAACGACACCGGCGAGCCCCGCCGCCCGCGCAGGCGGAGGAGGCGCCGCGGCGCCGGGGCGCGCGGCAAGGGCCCGGACGGAGGGAGCGGCGCCGAGCAAGAGGCGCGCGACGGCGCCGAGGCGGACCGCCCAGCGGACGCCGGCGACGGCGCGCGCACGCAGGCGCCGGGGGCCGCAGACGCTGGAAGCAATGCCGACGGAGGCTCGGCGGGCGATGCCTCCCCGCCGTCGCGGCGGCGGCGAAGGCGCCGGGGACGCCGCCGTGCCGGCGGCGCGGCGCGCGATGCGGAAGGGGCTGCCCGCTCCGCCGCCGGCGCCGGGGCCGGCGAGGACGCGCCGGCGGAACGCGACGCGCCGCGGGACGGGCTTTCGCGCGCCCGGCGCTCCGGCGGACGCGACGAGCGGCGCCGCGCCCGGGACACGCGGCCCGAGCGGGATCCGCGCGCGGGCGGGGAGGAGCGGCCCGAGCGGGCCCCGCCGCGCCCGGCCGATCCGAGCCGGACCGACGACGCGGCCCGGCCCGCCCCGGGCCTCCTCGCGCGCATCTGGTCCGTTTTCAAGCGCTGAGCACGGGCCGGCCGGCGCGCCCGTGCCGGCCGCTCAGACGCCCGCCGCCTCGGACGGCGCCGCCGGGCGCGCCGTCCCGACCAGCTCCCCGATCCCGTCGACCGACGCGAACTCCGTGATGTCACGCGCGGGCCGCGTGCTGTCCGGCCTGCGAATCGCGATCGTGTGACGAATGCCGTGCTCGCGCGCTGCCTCGAGCACCGAGAGGCTGTCCTCGACGAGCAATGTCCGCTCCGGATCGAACGGCCGATGCCGCGCGAGCGACTGCCAGAACTCCGCGCTTTCCTTCGGCGCCGCGAGCTCGTGTGAGGAA
>Ga0079224_100005040_pt1 | contig 17287 bp, 14 predicted proteins | sample Stecom2015_FD_80414 | JGI IMG/M metagenome (GOLD analysis project Ga0079224, IMG submission 80414) | Agricultural soil microbial communities from Utah to study Nitrogen management - Steer compost 2015 | ecosystem: Environmental > Terrestrial > Soil > Agricultural land | place: USA: Utah... | reverse complement strand
TCGCTTCCGCAAATGGCAATACAGCCTGGCGGCGGCCATATCCACTACGCATGACGCTTTGATCATCCTCTTCCTGTTCTCGTTGCTGGATGGTATCGTGCCGTTCTCCATGGACATCGACCAGCACTTCGTCGCGGCAATCCTGACAGTGATCGCGTACTCGATTAACGATACGGTTGTTGTATTCGACCGATTGCGCGAATACCTCAGCAAACCCGGTTCCAAGCACAAGGACATTGGCGAAACCGTCAACCTGGCGGTGAACAAGACCTTGAGTCGGACCATCATCACGTCATTAACGTTGGTCTTCGTATTAGCGGTACTGTTTGTGTTTGGCGGTGAGGTCATCCGCGGCTTCTCATTCGCTATCCTCATCGGCATCATCGTGGCTACGTATTCGTCAATCTTTATTGCCGCGCCGATAGTGGTAGATCTGCAAAACGATAAGCCGGATGAGAAGCCGGCTTTGGAAGGCACAAAGAAAGCTCCGCTGAAACCCGCCAAAGCTTAACCGAAAGCTAGACTTTTCACATACGCAAACCCGCTCCGATGATTCGAAGCGGGTTTGTCGTTTTATAGAGCCGAAACCCGCCGGTCTTATCCTGTTTCCTGATCAACCCTGACGCTTGTACGGAAAAAGCCTGACAGGGGTTTGCTCCGATTGATTAATATACTTATATTTGTTACACTAATTATTGTCATGACAAAGGAACAGTACAGTGCTTACTCGTTTTTGCTGGATCGCACGGCTCGCCGGGTTAAGCAATACGCCCAGTACCGTTTTAATGGCGGGGAATTTGGCGTTACGGTAGATCAGTGGGTGGTGCTTAAGAACCTCAAAACCCGCTCGGATCTATCCCAAAAGGAGTTGGCGGAGTGTTGTGCCAAAGACCAGCCGACGCTCACGCGTATTATCGACCTGCTCGTCGCAAAGAACCTGGTCGAACGGCGCGTGCACGCAAAGGATCGGCGTTGTTTCGTTATCCACCTCACCGAAAATGGGGATCGCCTTGTCGACTCGCTTTCGGACAAAGTGAGGGAAATCCGGCAGCAAGCATGGAAAAACCTTAACCCACAGGATTTCGAAGACCTGAAGCGCATCCTGAATACGATATACAACAATTTAGAAATTGACTAGCTACTATGAATACACAACCGAATATTAAGACGGACATTTGCATCGTTGGTGCGGGTCCGGTCGGTCTGTTTGCCGTGTTCGAAGCGGGCTTGCTTAAGATGCGTTGCCACCTGATCGACGTATTGCCCCAAGTGGGCGGCCAACTTTCGGAAATTTATCCCCGCAAACCTATCTACGATATACCCGGATACCCCGCCATCGATGCGCAGGATCTGGTAGATAACCTGATGGAACAGATTGCACCGTTCAAACCCACGTTCACCTTGGGCGAGCGCGTGGAAGAGCTGCGGCGGCAGGCGGATGGCTCCTATTACGTGTTGACGAACGAGGGCACCGTCGTACATGCCCAAGTGATCGTCATCGCGGGGGGGCTGGGATGCTTCGAGCCCCGCAAGCCGGAGTTGCCGGGCCTTGCCGAGTTTGAAGGCAAGGGCGTAACCTACATGGTTCGCAATCCGGATGACTACGCGGGCAAGCGCATTGTAATAGCCGGTGGCGGCGATTCGGCGCTTGACTGGACAAATCACTTGGCGGACATTGCGGCCGAAGTGACGCTGGTGCATCGAAGCGACAGTTTTCGCGGAGCGCCCGATATGGCCGACCGCGTATTCCAGCTGGCGCAGGCAGGCCGGATTAGGCTGTTGCTGCAGAGCAATCTCAACAGCGTGTCGGGCAACGGGGCGCTGCGCGAAGTGGTGGTCAAAGACAAGCAAAACAAGTTGACATCCATCCAAGCCGACGCCTTGATCCCCCTGTTTGGCCTCAGCCCCAAGCTCGGCCCTATTGCCAATTGGGGCTTAAACGTCCAAGCGTCGGCCATCGCCGTGGACACGTTGGACTATTCGACGGGCGTCGAGCGCATTTACGCCATCGGCGACATCAACACCTATCCGGGTAAGCTAAAGCTAATTCTCTGCGGCTTCCATGAAGCTGCTCTGATGGCCCAGAGCGCCTTCAAGTACGTTTACCCCGACCAGCGGCTAAGCTTTAAATACACTACAGTAAACGGCATCAACGAATTTTAAGAAACGGAACACATGACAGACGATATTATCCGCATACACGTGGAGCATCCGGACGGGCTAGTACGCACCTTGGAGGTGCCCGACGGAGTGCAGCTGAGCTTGATGGAGGTACTCAAGGCCTCAGAATACGATATCTTGGCTACCTGCGGAGGGATGGCCCTGTGCGCTACCTGCCACATATCGGTGATAGATGGCATGGACAGCTTAGGCGAACGTACGGACGAGGAGCTAGACATGCTGGACACCTTGCCCAATGCCGACGAAAACAGCCGATTGTCTTGCCAGATCCAACTCAATCGCGATCTGGATGGCTTAAAAATTAAGGTCTTGGAAAACAAATAAGCCGCATCGCCTGTTCCTCAAACGGTATGCTATCACCATCACAAAAGTCTATGAAAGACAATAAAACAACCAGGAAATTCCCTCGCGTGGTCGTTGTCGGCGGCGGATTTGGCGGTATTGAAGTAGTAAAAGGATTAAAAGACAAGCCCGTCGACGTACTGCTGATCGATAGAAATAACCACCATACTTTCCAGCCGCTGCTCTATCAAGTGGCGACGGGTACTTTGGAGGCTCCCTCCATTGCCTTTCCGCTCCGCAAGATGTTCAGGAAACAGCGCAACTTTACGTTCCGGATGGCCGAGGCCCAATCCATCGACCAAGCCCGCAACATCCTACACACCGATATCGGCGAAATACCGTACGACTATTTGGTCATCGCCACGGGCGCCACGACCAATTTCTTCGGCAATGAGCAAATTGAGCATTACGCGCTTCCCATGAAAAACGTCAAGGAAGCCGTAGGCATCCGCAGTTTCCTGCTGCAAAATATCGAGGCGTCGCTGTTGGAACGAAACCAGACCCAGCGCGACTCGTTCCTCAACTTCGTGGTGGTTGGCGGCGGTCCTACAGGCGTGGAGCTTTCCGGCGCTATCGCCGAATTACGCAACCATATCCTTGCGAAGGACTATCACGAATTGCGCAAGGAAGACATGAATGTGTACCTAATCGAAGGGTTGGACAAGGTCCTGTCGGCACTATCGTCCCAAGCTTCCGAGAAAGCGGAGCTCTATCTGCGCGAACTGGGCGTCAAGATCATGACGGGTGAGCAAGTGACCGGCTACGACGGAGACGTCGTCACCCTAAAAAGCGGTGCGCGTATCCCTGCAAAAACGCTGATTTGGTCGGCCGGCGTCAAGGGCCAGTTCCCCCATGGCATTAGGGAAGAGAACATCGTGCGGGGCAATCGCATACAAACCGACGAGATCAACCGGGTATTGGGCATGGAAAATGTCTTTGCCATCGGCGACGTATCCGCCATCATCACCGATGATCTGCCTCGGGGGCATGCCGGGGTTGCTCCCGTAGCCCAGCAGCAGGGCCGGCACCTCGCCAAAAACATACTCCGCATCATGGATGGGCAGCCCACCCAGCCGTTTAAATATTTCGATCGGGGCTCGATGGCTACCGTGGGCCGCAATAAAGCCGTCGTCGACATTGGCAAAATCCGGTTCCAGGGCTTCTTTGCATGGTGGGTATGGATGACCGTCCACTTAATGTCGTTGGTAGGATTCCGAAACCGGCTCGTCACCTTCATCAACTGGGCCTTGAACTATTTCACTTTCAATGCCGGAATCCGCCTAATAATCCATAAATTTAGTCGCGAAGAAAAACAGCCAGAGCCTATCGAAACATCCGAATAAGGGAATTTCCCCGCGTATCGCTAGGCTCGGCAGATGGACAGCGAATACACGTAAACATGGAACGTTCCTTAATGGACAATCGAACGATAGCAAAGAAATTCAAGCTCCTCGGACAGTTAATGGAGCTACATGGCGAGAACCCTTTTCGAACCAAGGCCACCGCCAACGTTGCCTACAAACTGGACAAACTACCGTTCGCAATCACCGCCCAAACCCTCGAAAAATTGGGCACCGTGCCAGGCATTGGGGCCAGTACGGCGCAGAAAGTAGAATCGTTGTTGACGACGGGCACCTTACCCGAGCTGACGGGCTATTTGGACCAAACCCCTCTCGGCGTACTGGAAATGCTCAATATAAAAGGGTTAGGCCCCAAAAAAATCCAAACCATCTGGAAAACGCTGGGCATTGAAAGCGTCGGCGAACTCTACTACGCGTGCAACGAAAATCGCCTAATTGAGGCTAAGGGGTTCGGCCTGAAAACCCAAGACGATATCAAAAAAGCCATTGAGTTTTCGATGTCCAGCCAAGGATGGTCGCTGTATGCTAATGTAGCACCTCTCGCGCTGGACCTTTTTGCAAAAATCAGAAAGCAGCTCCCTGAACCCCAGCTCATTTCCTTTACTGGCGAGTTCAGGCGAAAAAACGAGATATTGCAAGAGGTATGCCTTTTGGTAGCCGCACCTGCCGATCAGCTACTTGCCATCGCTATGGGCTTACGCGGTTTCGTAGCCGACCCGCTCACGGCCGCCGACGGCACGATTACACTAAACAGCGACCAAGGGATCCGTTTTAAGCTGATTCCTGTGGACGAGGACGGTTTCCACAAGCAACTACTCCTGACCACGGGGTCGGAAGCCCACCTCCTCCAGCTTGGAGAAATCGTCACTGACATCCCCCCGCTGGACTCTGAGGAGGCCATCTACCACGCGCTGGGCCTGGCGTATATCGAGCCCGAACTCCGCGAAGGCTTGGGTGAGGTGGCTCTGGCGCGGGAAAACCGACTACCCGAGCTCATTACCTTCGCCGACCTGCGCGGCTCGCTCCACAACCATAGCACGTATAGCGACGGGGTCAACACCTTGGAAGAAATGGCCCGGTACTGTCGCGATGAACTGAAGCTGGAATACTTGGGCATCTGCGACCATTCAAAGACCGCGGTATATGCCAATGGGCTCCCCATCGAGCGGGTCCAGGCGCAGTGGGACGAAATCGATCGGCTTAACGTCGCACTTGCTCCGTTCCGCATCTTCAAGGGCATCGAATCCGATATCCTCTCAGACGGATCGCTCGACTACCCGGACGAAATACTAGCCGGATTCGACTTCGTCGTCGCCTCCATCCACTCCAACCTGAAAATGGATGAGGAACGTGCAACTGAAAGGCTGATTGCCGCGATCGAAAATCCCTACACCACCTTGTTGGGCCACCCTACCGGCAGGCTGCTGCTCAGCCGTGGAGGCTACCCTATCGATTACAAACGCGTGATTGACGCCTGCGCCGCCAACGGCGTGGCCATCGAAATCAATGCCAACCCCCTTCGGCTGGATCTCGACTGGCGTTGGCATCGGTATGCACTGGAGCGCGGCGTCATGTTATCCATCAACCCCGACGCCCATCGCATATCCGGTTTCCACGACATGCATTATGGGGTCTATGTAGCACGCAAAGGCGGTCTTGAGTCTCGGAATTGCCTCAATGCCATGGCTGTCGATGACTTAACCACGTGGTTCTCCAGAAAAAACTCATCCGTAAAATTGGGCTAAGCCCGCCGTCACTGATGACTATGAGCGCATACGAACATCAAAATCGGAACGCCTTATTATCGTTGTTTTTTCTATCGCTGCTGGCCCTTTCGGCGGCATTTCCCGGCCATGCGCAACTGCTCGGAGCAAAGGATATTTATAGCCGGGGGGATTCCCTACGTGGGGCGCTTACCCCCCTGCGAACCTGCTACGACATCAACTACTACCATTTGCAGGTAAAAGTGAATCCCGACAGGCGCTATATAAGCGGATCAAACCTCTTTTTATTTACCGCCACACGGGATTTCAGCCGACTCCAGTTCGATCTGTTTGACAACCTACGGATTGATCGCATCGAATATCGCGGGCAGGATGTACCTTTCGAACGCGAGTATCACGCGGTATTTATCACATTTCCCGAAACCATCGCTTCTGGGGCGATTGATTCCTTTACCGTACACTATTCAGGCCATCCCGTCCAAGCCAAACGGGCGCCGTGGGACGGAGGATTCGATTTTAAGAAGGATAGCAACGGCAAGCATTGGATCGCGACTGCCTGCCAGGGCTTAGGTGCCAGCGTATGGTGGCCAAACAAAGACCATCAATCCGACGAGGTAGACAGCATGCTCATTAGCATCAGCGTGCCGAACGGGCTGACCAACGTCTCCAATGGGCGATTTCGTGGCAGCCGGGAGTTGGGAGACGGCTATACACGTTTCGATTGGTTTGTCGGCAACCCCATTAACAATTATAACGTGGCCGTCAATATTGGCGACTACGTGCATTTCGCCGACACTTTCCAAGGTGAAAAAGGCATTCTGGACCTCGACTATTGGGTGCTTCGCGAAAATCAAGCCCAAGCAAAGCCCCATTTTGACGCCAATGTGAAGCCCATGCTGCGCGCCTTCGAACATTGGTTTGGCCCCTACCCGTTTTATACCGACGGTTTCAAGCTAATCGAAACCGCCCACCTAGGCATGGAACACCAAAGTGGCATCGCCTATGGAAATAAATACCAGAATGGCTATCTGGGCCGTGATGGTTCGGGCACCGGATGGGGGAACAAGTGGGACTTCATCATCGTCCACGAGGCCGGCCATGAATGGTTTGGCAACAACATCACGGCTCGGGACCTCGCCGACATGTGGATCCACGAGAGTTTCACCAATTATTCCGAGTCACTCTATATCGACTACCACTACGGCAAGCAAGCCGGGCAGGAATACGTACACGGCAACAGGCGCGGCATCCGCAATAACGCCCCGCTGATCGGCGATTACCATGTCAATAAGGAAGGCTCGGGCGACATGTACAACAAAGGCGGCGTGCTGCACAACATGATACGCACCATTATCGACGACGATGGGCGCTGGCGCGGCATCCTTCGTGGCCTCAACCAGCAGTTCTTCCACCAAACGGTAGATTATGATGACATCGTGAATTATATCAACAGGCAGTCCGGCCGCGACTTGAGCCGCGTGTTTGAGCAGTATGTCAAGCACAGCAACCTGCCCATCCTCGAAATTATTTTTGATGAAGAAGGAGCGCCCTACAGCCGTTGGATTGCGGATGTAGCGGATTTCGACATGCCCGTCCGCGTACGTGCCAAGGGTGGAACGTATTATATGATTTCTCCTTCGCGCGATTTCCAAAAAATACCGATACCGGGCTTGACGAGGGAAAATATCGAGGTGGATACGTTTAATTTCTATATCGGTGTGTTGCTGAATGAGTAGCGCGCGCATCCGCACGATTAGCGACATACGGAGAGGTCACTAAGCGAGGCGCCGCAAGGCAGCCCAATGGACCGCACATAAGAGGGAAGCAATTTAACAAGCCTAGGCATCGCGTTGCTCCCAAGATATTTTGTATTTTTGCTATCGTCCATGAAGCACTTAGCGCACCTCAATAAGTACCTCTACAAATACCGATGGCGACTCGTTCCGGGCGTGATCTTCGTGGTTATTTCCAACTTTTTCGGCGTATTGCCAGCTCAGGTCATCCGTATCGCGTTCGACTTGGTCAAGGAAAATATTGGCGTGTACCGGCTATTTGACGGCTTTGAGCGACAGGACTTGGTGTATCAGGTGTTCGGGTCCACGCTTCTGCTCTTCGGCATCGTCGTGTTAGCCTTGGCGCTCATTCGGGGAATCTTCCTATTCCTTATGCGCCAAACGATTATCCTCACGTCGAGGCACATCGAATACGACCTGAAGAACGAAATATACAGCCATTACCAACGGCTGGACATGGCCTTCTTTAGGCGCAATAAAACGGGCGACCTCATGAACCGGGTCACCGAAGACGTCAACCGCGTTCGCTCCTACCTCGGACCCGCTATCATGTATGCCATCAATACGCTAGTATTGTCCATTATGGTCATCGTGGCGATGGTCAATGTCAATCCCCGGTTGGCGATGTACTCCCTCCTACCCATCCCGATTCTGACCGCCTTGTTGTTTATAGTCAATAGAATTATCAACCGGCGCAGCGAGCGAATCCAGCGCCAACTCTCGGTCCTGTCCACGTTCGTACAGGAAACGTTTGCGGGTATACGGGTTATCAAAACTTATAGCCGCGAACAGGACAAGATGGATGGCTTTAACGCAGAAAGCAACGCGTATAAGAAGCACACCCTGTCGTTGGTCAAAGCGGAAGCATTTTTCTCTCCGCTTATTCTCCTGTTGGTGGGCCTGAGTACGATCATCACGGTATATGTGGGTGGGCTGGAAGTAGCCCGCGGCACCATCACGTCCGGCAACATTGCCGAGTTTATCGTTTACGTCAACCAGCTCACGTTTCCCGCGATGGCATTGGCCTGGGTAACGTCGCTTATCCAGCGCGCTTCCGCATCGCAGGAGCGAATAAACGAATTTCTGAAAACGGAGCCAACCATCCACGGTGGCGACCGGATGGCGTCGTCCATCCACGGAACCGTCCGGTTTGACGAGGTGACCTTCACGTACCCAGACACCGGCATCAAGGCCTTGGATCGGGTATCTTTCGAACTGCAGCCCGGGCAAGTACTGGCCATTATAGGTCGTACAGGCTCCGGAAAATCGACAGTTGCCAACTTGCTCATGCGCATGTACGACGCCGATAGCGGTCGCATAACGATCGACGGTGTCCCCATCAAAGAATATAATTTGCAATCCCTCCGCCAGCAAATCGGATTCGTGCCGCAGGAGGTTTTTCTATTCTCGGACAGTATCGCAAACAACATTGCGTTTGGGTTGGATTCGGTCAACCAGCAACAGATCGAACAAGCCGCCAAGGACGCCGCAGTATATAACAACATTATAGACTTCGAGCATGGCTTCGATACCATGCTGGGGGAACGCGGATTAACGCTTTCGGGCGGGCAGAAGCAGCGGGTATCGATTGCGCGGGCGCTAATCAAGGAGCCGCAGATCCTGGTATTCGACGACTGCCTGTCGGCTGTCGATACGAGCACCGAGGAAGAAATCCTGCAAAACCTTAGCCGTGTCATGGACGGGAAGAGCAGCATCTTCATTTCTCACCGGGTATCGACCATCAAGAATGCCGACCGAATCCTTGTACTGGATCACGGACGAATTATCGAAGAAGGCACGCACGAGGAGCTGCTTCAACGCCAAGGTGCCTATTTTGAACTGCACGAAAAGCAACTTCTTGAGGAAGCTGCCATCTAAGATTCGCCTATGAAACTGCACATTCTCCCCGCATTGGTAATGCTACTAAGCAGTTGCATGCCACCATCGACGGACCAGTCCGCGAATTCGGATTACCCCATAACCGGAAGCATCGAGCGGCTAGACCCCGCGCTGGACAAAGTAATCGACACCAATGCCCGCATAGAGATTATCTCTTCCGGTTATGAATGGAGCGAGGGACCGTTATGGATTGAAAGCCAGCAAATGCTCCTATTTTCGGACGTACCCACCAACACCGTTTACAGCTGGACGGAAGCCGATGGTGCAACACCCTACCTCACCCCAAGCGGATACACGGGCGAAGCGCCCTTTGAGGGCCGCGAACCGGGAAGCAACGGCTTACTCCTCGACCGCAACGGCAACCTGGTACTTTGCCAACATGGCGACCGCCGCCTGTCGCGAATGGACGCAGCTTTAGACGAGCCTAAGCCCGCTTTCGTCACGCTGGCCGACCGTTACGGAGGCAAGCGATTCAACAGTCCCAATGACGCCATATTCACCCGTTCAGGCGAATTGTTGTTTACCGACCCGCCCTACGGCCTCCCGATGCAAAATGATGAAGACCCGTCTAAAGAGCTGGACCATAATGGCGTGTATCGGCTGGATACTTTGGGCAACTTACAATTGCTCTCGGAGACTATTACGCGACCCAATGGCCTGGCGCTCTTTCCGGACCAACGGCATTTGCTCGTCGCTAATTCGGACGCGAACGCCGCCGATTGGTACCTCATCGACTTAGAGAATATCGGTCAGGAACCCGTGCTATTCTATAGTGCCACGGAGAGCCGCCATGGCGTCAGAGGCTTGCCGGACGGTTTGAAAATCGACCAATCCGGAACCGTGTTTGCCTCCGGTCCCGGCGGAATTTGGATTTTCGACCGGAGCGCAAAAGTTTTGGGTAAGATTAGGCTTGAGGATGCGGCATCAAACGTGGCCCTGACATCCGACGAGCGAACGCTGTATATCACCAATCACCGACAGATTCTTCGCGTCAGACTTCGCTAAGCCGATTCGTTGTATGGCACGAATCGATAGGTGAAGTTTCCCCGTCAACCTCAAAATGCATAAATCTGCGGGGACCGTTACCCAAACCCCGCCAAGAGCTCGTCCGGCGATGGCGCCGCCGGTGATAAAACGCGTGCGGTTCAGTACGTGGATATCTTCCGGAAAATGTAGGTAACCCTGTAATAGGAGCCTAACGTTATGCGCATGGATTAGTTCCATGAGTCGGTCTTTATTGACCACGTTAGCCCCGATCCACTCCCCGACGCCCCATACTGGTCTTGGACCGATACGATCGGAACATGCATCATCACGATTTACGGGCGCCTCCGGAGCCGAGCCCGCCTAGTCCTGCGCCCGCCACTCCAGTTGAGCATCATCGATGCCGGCAAAAACGAATAGGTTCAGCAGAAACCCCCGATGTGAATTGCTTGACCCGGAACCCCACTAGGTGGCCAAATAAATATACCTAACTTTGTAAGTATGTATAACCGCTCGATCATCACGCTTTTGGTCGCAACACTCTGCGCGGGATTCTATCCGCGGATCCCTACGACGGACAGTCGCTCCACTACGCGGACTGGTCCGCTAAGCCGGGATTTCCTCAGCGAGACCCATTGCATCGGCCGCTTTTTGATTGATCTGCCTGCCGGCGCGCAGGTTCGGGGCAGCTACATCAGCCAAGGGAGTCGAGTACAAACGCTTCGCAACGTGTCGGCCCTAGCTTACGCAGACACGGTACGTGCACGGCAGCACGAATTGCAAGCTACACTGCACGCATCCGGCGGTCCCATGCTTGTCGAGCGGGACGACGTCACCCCCAATCATATCGCGCTAGTGTCTTGGGCCAGCCAAATCAGTACACGGATATACCGCCATGAAGAATACCAATATGTACCCGAAGAACAGGTACTGTTCATCTTCAGTGGATCTGGCTCTGCCACCGACGAAGCGCGCAGCCGTGCCGCCCAAACGCGCCAAAAATACGCGCAGTATACCCGAAATCGGGGTACGCTGGAAATACCCACCGGCCCGGGCTTTTGCTTTTGCTACGGCTTTGTCGAAGGCAACGCGCTCAATCAGGAAGAGCTAGAGGTCGCCCTTACCTTCTCCGATCCCAAGCTAGCGAATACCGCACTTTACATTTCTAGTTTCGGCACCAACCGCGAGTTGCACGTCGAGTCGCGGCAGAGCGTTAATAGACGCTCCTTCCCCGGCATGAAGGTAATCCGCCAAGGCAAGCGAAAACATAGGGGGTTAGCAGCGTCGGAACGGGTCTGGAAATACCGTGAGGACGGGATGTGGCATTATCGGTTTACCCTCCTAGTTCCTGGGAAAAGCAACAGTTTAAGTCAGCCCCACATCAGTCTGGAACTGACCACTGACTTACCAAATGACGATGCCACGCAACACCGCCCTCCGCTCGAAAACGACCGCGAGGCGCTGCACTTTTGGGATAACCTCGTCGATGGCTTCCGTCTTCGTCCAGGAGCGGTGTGAGGGGAGTCGCCGCGTATCGGAAACTTAAAATCTTACAACAGTTTCCCAAAATAACGTAACGCGCGGCCGGACATTTATGGCGATCTTTGTAACAAGTACCAAGAAACACGGAATGTCCACATCAGATAACCATAAAACGATCGTAAAACAGACCTTTCCGGTCTTGCACATGAATTGTGCCTCCTGTGCCAACAGCGCTGAGACCACGGTGAAGGCGGCCAAAGGCGTAGTCAATGCTTCCGTCAATTTCGCAACCGAGACGCTGGCTGTCGAGTACCAATCAGGCAAAACCAGTCCCCTGGCCCTGCAGGAAGCGATACGGTCCATCGGCTTTGACCTGCTTATCGAAGACGAGGAGTCTCAACAGGAAACCATGGAAGCCATCCATGAACGCAAGTTCAGCATGTTAAAACGACGCACGACATGGGCTATCGCCCTGTCCATCCCCGTCGTTGCCATTGGGATGTTTTTTATGGACATTCCATACGCCAATGAAATTATGTGGGCGCTGACGACCCCCGTTGTGCTCTGGCTAGGGCGCGATTTTTTTATCAATGCGTGGAAGCAAGCCCAGTATGGCCGTGCCAACATGGACACACTTGTCGCGCTAAGCACCGGTATCGCTTACGTGTTCAGCGTGTTTAACATGGTCTGGCCCGAGTTTTGGCATCAGCGCGACCTAGAAGCCCACGTTTATTTTGAGGCCGCGGCCGTCATCATCGCCTTTATTCTATTGGGTAGGTTGCTCGAAGAGCGGGCGAAAGGCAATACCTCCGCCGCCATCAAGAAATTAATGGGCTTGCAGCCCAAGACCGTCACCCGCATGCTCCCAGACGGAAACGTAAAGGAAGTGCTAGTCGAAGATGTGGCCGCTGGCGACATTTTGTTGGTTCGACCTGGCGAAAAGATCGCCGTGGACGGCCTAGTGACCTCAGGCCAATCGTATGTAGATGAGAGCATGCTGAGCGGGGAACCCGTCCCGGTAGCGAAGGCTGAAAACGACGAAGTCTTTGCCGGCACCATCAACCAGCGGGGGAGCTTTCAGTTCAAAGCACTGAAGGTAGGTCGCGAAACCCTTTTGGCACAGATTATCAAAACCGTTCAGGACGCACAAGGAAGCAAGGCGCCCGTGCAAAAACTGGTCGACAAAATTGCTGGAATATTTGTGCCCACGGTTATCGGGATTGCCTTGCTGACTTTCCTTCTTTGGGCAATACTGGGCGGTAGCCACGGTGTCGTACAGGGCTTGCTAACGGCGGTTACCGTGCTAGTCATCGCCTGCCCTTGCGCGCTGGGTCTGGCCACGCCCACGGCGATAATGGTAGGCGTGGGAAAAGGTGCCGAGGCCGGCATCTTGATCAAAGACGCCGAAAGCCTCGAATTGGCCAAGCAGGTCGACGCCGTCGTGCTGGATAAAACCGGCACGATTACGGAAGGTAAACCGACGGTCACGGGCGACCGATGGCTAGAAGGCGCGGACCACGCGAAGGGCGTGCTCTATAGTCTCGAAAAACAGTCCGAACACCCCTTAGCCGATGCAATCACCTCCCACTTGGCGACTACAGGCTCGGTCGAAGTCGAATCATTTGAGTCGGTTACCGGCAAGGGCGCACAGGCTTCCTACGCAGGCGTCACGTATTATGCAGGCAACGAGCGCCTACTAGCGGACAAGGGCATTCCCATTGACTCCGAACTGCGGCGCCTAGCCGACGAATGGAGCAAGACTGCCCATACCGTCGTCTGGTTTGCGGACCAATCGCGGACGCTTGCCGTGCTAGCCATCGCGGACAGAATCAAGGATTCGTCCATCGCTGCCATCCGCCAACTACAGGACATGGGCATTGAAACCTATATGCTCACGGGCGATAACGAAGCCACCGCTCGCGCGATCGCACAGCAGACCGGCATCGGCCACTACCAGGCGGAGGTATTGCCCTTGCAAAAGGCGGCCTTTGTGGAGCGGCTCCAGCGCGAGGGAAAAACGGTAGCAATGGTGGGCGACGGCATCAACGACAGCACCGCACTGGCAACGGCCGACGTCAGCATCGCCATGGGCAAAGGAAGCGACATTGCGATAGACGTGGCCAAAATGACCATCCTGTCTTCCGACCTCGCTAAAATCCCGCAGGCGATACGCCTGTCTAAACAGACTGTCGCTACAATCAGGCAAAACCTGTTTTGGGCGTTTATCTACAACGTCATCGGTATCCCCGTTGCCGCTGGTATCCTCTATCCGATAAACGGTTTTTTGCTCAATCCCATGATTGCAGGCGCCGCTATGGCATTGAGCAGTGTCAGCGTCGTGAGCAACAGTCTACGACTTAAATGGAAAAATTAAACCCAAATCAACAACATAGAAAACTTAAAACATGAGAGATAACATGAATAACCTAAAGTTTAAAACGAACATTAATTGCAGCGGGTGCGTGGCGGCCGTCACTCCGCATCTAGCGAAGATAGATGGCTTGGCCAGCTGGAGTGTCGACACGGACGACGCTGACAAAATTCTTACGGTAGCCCTGGCGGGCGCCTCTGCTGACGAGGTCGTTGAATCGGTCAAAAAAGCGGGGTTCCAAATTGAACCGCTTAACGGGTAGCCTGCCTACTTCCCGTCGGTACCTAAAACCAGAAAAGGAGGCCGTGAAGCCTCCTTTTCCATATTAACGAGATTGATATCGGGTTTCTAAAACACTTATTTCACCGTATCTACCACAGCCTTGAACGCTTCTGGATGATTCATGGCCAAGTCGGCCAATACCTTGCGGTTCAATCCGATGTTTTTGGCGTTCAGCTTACCCATCAGCTGCGAATACGAAATTCCATGCTGGCGGGCCCCGGCGTTGATACGTTGGATCCAAAGCGCCCTGAATTCCCTCTTTTTGGTCTTGCGGTCGCGGTAAGCGTACAGCAATCCTTTTTCTATCGTGTTTTTAGCAATGGTATAAACCTTGCTGCGCGACCCATAGTAGCCTTTGGCTAATTTTAGGATCTTCTTGCGCCGCCTGCGCGACGCTACTGCGTTAACCGAACGTGGCATAATGTTGCATTTTTTGGTGGCAGGCGCTGCGTTTTCCAGCAGACTTACGACCCAACACCTGGTTCATGATATTTAACTTTCTATCGCGGACTTGGCCTCGCGGCCAAGGCACCGAATTAATTACTTGCCGATTCCCAGCATCCGTTTTACGTTGCCGGTATCGCCGTCAGACACCAGACTCGTTTGAGTCAGGTTCCGTTTTTGCTTGGTGCTCTTTTTGGTCAGGATGTGACTTTTAAAAGCGTTCTTGCGTGCAATTTTTCCCGTGCCAGTCAGCTTAAAGCGCTTCTTGGCACTGGAATTGGTTTTTACTTTTGGCATGTCTGCTCTCTTTCTTTATCTATCAATCTGGTTAATATGCGTATTTATTTCTTGGGAGCCAGGGTCAGGAACATCCGCTTGCCCTCCAGCTTGGGCAACAGCTCCACTTTACCGTGGTCTTCTAAGGCCTGCGCGAACCGCAACAGCAGGATCTCGCCCTGCTCTTTGTACACAATGGCACGTCCCTTGAAATGCACATAGGCGCGGACTTTCTCGCCCGCCTCCAAAAACTTGATGGCGTGGCGCAGCTTGAATTCGAAATCGTGCTCGCTGGTGTTCGGACCGAAACGGATCTCCTTGATTACCGTCTGCTTGGCATTGGCCTTGATTTCCTTTTGCTTTTTCTTCTGCTCATACATGAATTTGTTGTAATCCATGATTCTGCAGACGGGAGGCGTCGCATTTGGTGAAATCTCTACGAGATCTAATTCCAACTGGTCAGCTAGTTCCAACGCCTTGCGCGTGGGGAAAATCCCCTGTTCTACGTTATCCCCTACTAAACGAACTTCAGGCACCCGGATCATCTCATTAATGCGATGGTCGGGTTCCTTCTTCTTAAAAGGCGGCCGTGGGCCTCTGAAACCTGGTCTCTTTAATGCCAAACGATTCTAAATTAAACGGTTATCTCTTTTATTAATAATTCACTGAATTCTTCCGTAGTCATGGTTCCCAATTCAACGGAGCCATGCTTACGCACAGAAACCGTGCCACTCTCGACTTCTTTCTCGCCGACGATGAGCATGTACGGTATTTTCCTGACTTCCGCGTCCCGGATCTTGCGTCCAACCTTCTCGTCGCGCAAGTCTACTAAACCGCGAATATCGGAATTATTAAGCGATTCTAAAAGTTTTTTCGCATAATCGTCGTATTTTTCAGAGACCGGAAGCACGATAAATTGCTCCGGTGCAAGCCATAGCGGGAACTGCCCTCCGCAATGCTCAATCAGCACAGCTACAAACCGTTCCATCGAACCGAAGGGCGCGCGGTGGATCATCACCGGCCGGTGCTTGGCATTGTCGCTCCCGGTGTACTCCAGTTCGAAACGCTCAGGCAGGTTATAGTCAACCTGAATGGTACCCAGCTGCCACTTGCGCCCCAGCGCATCCCGCACCATGAAGTCAAGCTTAGGACCATAAAACGCCGCTTCGCCATATTCCACCACGGTATTCAGCCCTTTCTCCGCTGCCGCTTCGATAATCGCCTTCTCTGCCAAGTCCCAATTCTCGTCAGACCCGATATATTTTGCCCTGTTGTCCGGATCACGAAGCGACACTTGTGCCGTGTAATCCTCGAACCCTAACGCGCCGAAAACATACAGAACCAGGTCAATAACCTTCTTAAACTCATCTTTTACTTGATCAGGCCGGCAAAATAGGTGCGCATCGTCTTGCGTAAAGCCTCGCACCCGGGTGAGCCCGTGTAGCTCGCCGCTCTGCTCGTAACGGTATACCGTGCCAAACTCCGCGAAACGGATGGGCAGGTCTTTGTACGAACGTGGTTTAGTCTTGTAAATCTCACAGTGGTGCGGGCAGTTCATCGGTTTAAGGAAGAACTCTTCCCCTTCCTGGGGCGTCTTAATGGGCTGGAACGAGTCCTCGCCGTATTTTTCGTAGTGGCCCGAAGTTACATACAGGTTCTTATGCCCGATATGCGGCGTGACGACGGGTTCATATCCCGCCTTAAGCTGGGCGCGCTGCAGGAAATCAATCAGCTTCTGGCGGAGGCGGGCGCCCTTGGGCAACCACAGCGGCAGGCCCATGCCTACTTTCTCCGAGAAGGCGAACAGCTCCATCTCCTTACCTAGCTTGCGATGGTCGCGTTTTTTGGCTTCCTCAATCATTTTGAGGTAGTCGGAGAGCTCACTCGCCTTAGGGAAGGTAACACCATAGATCCGTGTCAACTGCTTGCGGCTCTCGTCGCCCCGCCAATAGGCCCCGGCCACGTTGGTCAGCTTCCCGGCTTTGATACAGCCGGTCTTCGGGATATGCGGCCCACGGCCCCAGCCCGTAAAGTTTCCTTGCTGGTAGAACGTAATGCTGCCGTCTTCCAGGTCCTTGATCAAGTCAAGCTTGTATTCGTCGCCTTTGTCCGTAAAGTATGCTACCGCGTCGGCCTTGCTGACCGCGC
>Ga0079224_100005039_pt1 | contig 17289 bp, 17 predicted proteins | sample Stecom2015_FD_80414 | JGI IMG/M metagenome (GOLD analysis project Ga0079224, IMG submission 80414) | Agricultural soil microbial communities from Utah to study Nitrogen management - Steer compost 2015 | ecosystem: Environmental > Terrestrial > Soil > Agricultural land | place: USA: Utah... | reverse complement strand
CACTCGGAGGAAATTATGAAGTCATTCATCACAGTCAGCTCATAAAGGCACTGCTGGATGAGGGCAGGAGCAAGGTCAAGGGCGACATTTTTAAAGGAAAAAAAATCACCTAACACGACTCCTGTTACCTGGGACGGGCCACTGGTATTTATGAAGCACCTCGGGATATCCTGGAACATTTGGATAATGAACTTGTTGAAATGGAGCGTTCACGTACTCGAGGATTTTGTTGCGGAGCCGGAGGTGCCCAGATGTGGAAAGAGGATGAACCGGGACGTAAGCGCATCAATATTGAGCGAACAGAAGAAGCACTGGAAACAGGTGCGGATATCATCGCTGTCAATTGCCCGTACTGCATGACTATGATGACCGATGGCGTGAAAGCCAAAGAAAAACAGGAAACTGTAATGGTTTATGACATCAGTGAGTTAATTTTGCAAAACGAACCATAGAAAAGAACCCATGCTGACACCAAGTACTGAAGTCCTGACGGATGAAGCTAGAATATGGATTTATCAATCAGACCGCGTACTCAATGAACAGGAAATAGAATGTATTTCCAGGAAATTGGAGAAGTGGCAAAACGAGTGGAATACCCATGGCAAACCCCTTTATAGCGAAGCCTGGATCGAAGACCAGTTGTTTCTGATTCTCGCCGTAGATGAATCCCGGCAACCTGCCAGTGGTTGTTCCATCGATTCCTCGGTGCATTTTATTCGTCAGTTGGGCGACCGACTTAGTCTGAATTTTTTCGAAAGGCTCAATTTCGCCTACCTGGATGATGATGGAAAAATCCAGTTGACCACAAATCAGGAACTCAAAAGATTGTATGCTAAGGGTATAGTCCATGATGACACCCTTTTTTATGACACCACGCTGCAAAAAAAAGGGGATTGGAAAGAACGAAAATTGGTTCCTTTAAAGCAAAGCTGGCACCAAAGATTTTTATAGTCTTAGAATTTATTTTTCTTTTTTTGACTTATAATAATTACCAAATACCCGGATTGCATGATGATCCGCACGAGGACCTAGACGGAGAGCGTAGTCAAAGAGGATAACGCATTTATCCACACCTGGTCATTAGAATATTCGGGCAAATCGGCGGCAATATGAAACCTGGGGCTTTTGGCATGGAATATTGAACCAGAAAATATAGGCTCGACATATTTCCTGAATAAGTGGTCTTGAAATTTGCTGGTGAACTTCCAAAACAAAAATCTATGTTGAAAAAGGTTAAAAAATGGCTTGGAATTGATGGGGTAAGGATCAATGTGGAGATACCGAAAGATATTTTTCTTCGCGAAAAGAAAGTCAGTGGCCTGTTGATCCTGGAAAGCAGGCAGGATAGTATCGTAACTGAGATCAGAATGCGTTTCATTGAAAAATACAGCCGGGGTCGAAAGCAAAACAAACTTATTGACGAGTACTTACTTGGAACAGCTGTGATTGATCGTTCTGTTTACATTGAGGCGAATAAACCACTCCAACTCCCTTTCGATCTGTACTTTGAACCGTTAAAATCCGATATGGATCAGTGGGAATCAAAGAATCTTATCCTTAAAGGCATCGTTCGGACTGCAAAATTGCTTCGCAGAGTAAATTCTCAGTTTCGTCTCGAAATCGAAGCCGATGTACAGGGAATGGCTATGAGTCCTTTGGTCAAAACGGAAGTGAAAGTAATTATGTAATCACAGATGTTCCGCCACTTTTTCCATCAACCAGGAATAGGACACGATTTCGGGATCGGATTCCAATTGTCGTTGTAATTCCTTCCACCTTCGCTTTTCCCAGACCGGCGTTTTTGTGATCTGGGTTAATACATTGATGAATTTTCGGTGCCGCTGGTACTTATCCGGAGATAAGGACTGCTTTTTGCGTCGAATATAGGTACTAAAAGTGGCCAGAAAATTGGTAAGCAGATCGTATTCTCCAATTTCATAGTACGTTGCCGCAAGGATCAATTTGGATTGAAGGTTATACGACAGGCTTAGATAATCCACGTTCATCAGGTTGTGGAGGACCTGGTCATAATCTTTCTGATTGAATGCGATCTGCCCCAGACTCAGCATCATAGTAGATTCACGTGTGTCGGGCTTTAGATATACCGAATAGGTTTGGGCAAAATCAATCGCCCAATCGTATTCCTGCAATCGAATAGCGATGAGAATGATATTTCGGTAGGTGGTTGCCGCCAGGTGATCGTGTTCGATCAACATGTTTTCCCTGATCATTACCTGGTACCAGTCCAAAGCCTCCCGGTAAAATTGGTTGAAATTCTGATTGATCTTTCCAATACAATAAGATAAAGCAATGGTAATCAATTCACGGACATAGGAATTTCCGGTCAGGGAAGGAAGCCCAAGCAAGCCGGTTTTGAGTTGGTGGTACATTGCATCTCCGTCCTCACCCTGATAGGTAAGCACAGCCGAATGATACAATTTGATCAACGGATAATCATCCATCCTTCCCGATTCGATCAATTCAAATATCACTTCGAGAAAAGGTAGTTCCCGTTCGAATTGGATGTATTTTTGCCGGGTAAAAATACTGAGTGCCAACCGGAGTTTTTCCAAAACAAAAAAAGCATTAAGATATTCATCAATCCGGTTGATATTGCTTTTTTTCCATGCCGATCCTGATCGATATTCATTCTCATACCCCAGTTCTTCCAATCGAAACCAGTGATAGTATCCAGGCTCTCCCACCCGATCCTTATTGAAGAACATTTTGTTGGATTTGGCAATTTCTTTTTTGATCAGATCGTAATCAAAATTTTGATCCTTCAGGTATCTGAGGTAATGCAGCCGCCGATCCAGTTCGGATTCTTCCAGATGCAGGGCACTCAAAGCAGATTCCACATTTTTAGTAAGATCTGCACACAACTTTCGAAAAGTCTGGTCCTTGTACTTCCTTCCTTCATGTAATTTATTCCAAATCTCCTCCTTCTTCAAAACGCCGGAACCGTACTCGAGGTGGTGGAGAATCTCCAAATACAATTTATAGGTGAGGGTTTGAACTCCTCCAGTATAATTGGCCAGAAAAGGCGCTATCCTGTGTCTTGATGCCGGTGGCAATCCCTGAAAAATTTTGTAAACCTTGGTGTTTTCCATAGAAGCCAAATTATCAAAATAAATTTAAACCATATCTCGTCCTCTACCCCAATCATCATCCCTTATTTACTGCATTTTCCTGACCCTTGCCAATCAGAATTCACCCTGCAATTTTAACATTTTTTGTATGCAAAGAAATTCATCGTAACTTAGTTGTTAGAAATTTATCATGTATCTTGCGGTAAATTAGTAAATCCATGGACGTACGGCATCCCCTGAGATATTTCGTAATGGCCTGGCTATTGTGGCTAGGGATGCCCTTACTCCATTCCCAACCACTCCCTTATTACAAATCCGAAAAGATCATCATCGGTCAACCGTGGCTGAAAAATGTAAATACGACTCAAGCACCCCGGATACTAAAACATCCAAAGGTCGGAGCCGTCAATTTCAACCGGACCGGCAGCGGGTACCTTCTTACGTACAACAATAAAGGTATAGCGGAATACGATAGTCTGGTATTTACTGCAGATGGTGAGGTTCATGCCTACGCCCTGAAAAATCAATTTCTAAGAACCCGTGAAGACTATTTCATCACTTCCATTGGCCAGACAACTATGGTGGATGTTTTGGCCAATGATGATAGTTACTCGACGATCAAATTGGCCCATATTCCATTTGAAGAAGGGATAAAGACCAGTATCCGAGGGAATACAATCCAGCTTCAGGCCAACAAAGCCGGATTGTATCACTTTTATTATACGGCATGCGACAATCTGGATCATTGCGACGAATCCAAAGTCACCGTGTTTGTTTTGGATCCAAATGAGCAGACCAATACCATTATTTTGTCTGAAATTACGGAACAACAACTCACGCTACCTTTGCCAGACCCCAGCTATCAATTGGTATTTTCAGAGATTCTTCATGTATACCCCAATGGCAACGGTCAATTTACCGTCGATCTTTTTGGGAGGGACATGGGTAAAAATGAAATCATATTTGAAAATCCTCTCGGCCAAAGATTGCGGTATATCATCAATTTTATAGATAAGTGGGGAGAAAACAGACTCAATACAGGTGACAAAGTCTACCTTCACCCCGGGGCCACTACCGAAGTGGACCTCACCACCAATGACTTCTGGCTCAATGTTTTCAGTGTTTTACAGACCAATTCAGATATTCAGGTTCGTCGAACAGGTGGAGGCAGGGTAACGATCACACCACGCCCAGGATTTATGGGCAAATCAAGCTTTAAATATATTACCTGCGCATATCCCCGTTGTGACACCACTACAGTTGAAGTGTATGTGGACCATTTTGCACCTGCCCGCGATAGATTTGATTTTTTTGTCGGCCCCAATCGTCCGTATTATATACCTTTTTTCACCCCCCAAAGGGATTATCAGCTCAGCATCGTTGACCAGCCCAAAAAAGGCGTACTGAAAACTACGGATAATGGACGCGCCCTTATATTTACAGCACATACCGGGTTTGATAACCAAGACCAGGCACGCATCAGATACTCTTACAAAACCACATCGGGTTACTTCCATAGCGATCACTACATCCGTTTTCTGAAATCTCCCCATTCATTCCGTGGAAATTGTACTGATTGTATATGGCCAGGGGATACCGATCAAAATGGTGTAGTGGATCTGAATGATATTCAGGAGGTAGCACGATATATCGGAGAAAAAGGAAACGGAAGATTTCTGGGCTCCGTCTGGCAAAATCAGGGCAGTTACCCCTGGCACAACTATGAGGGCACTAACATCCACCATGCGGATGCCGATGGAGATGGTTTGATCTCTGTCAAAGACCTGGAAGTCATTGAAAGTCATTATGGTAAAACGCACGGACTTTATTCCAATCCTGTGAAATGGATGGATGTACCCGTGTTGGTATTGCAATCCAAAGATGGTATAACACCAGGTGAAGATATAATATTTGAATTCCTGGTGGGGGATCGCGAACATCAGCTTTTTAATGTTACGGGTTTTTCTACGGAGGTGAAAATCGCCGGTTCGGACCTGAGCCCTTCCAGCATCGAAGTGGTCAGGGATGAGAACAACTGGCTCAAATCCCATCAACCCACCATGTCCCTGAAGGCAATGTCTGAGGACGAATACGGAAAGGTGGCAGCAGGAGAATACCGGACACGGTCCTATGGTGTAAAGGGCTTTGGTACCGCGCTCAAACTAAAAATTATCGTGGAGGATGAAGTAGAAGGATTCAGAAGTCTACGGGCCAAATCTCATCAGGTATTGAAATTCATCTTCAGCAATCTTAAGGTACATACCTCCCAGGGGGTCATTAAATTACCCGACCAGGAAATTGAAATTCCGATCAAGCATCCCGAATTACCGGACCAGGAAGACCAGGAAATACCACGTATATATCCAAATCCGGCACAGGATGAGGTTACACTGCAATGGCCTGCATCGGGTCAAAATATGACGCTTGACATTCAGGATATGAAAGGAAGACAATTACTTTCCTATTCATGGAATGGTTCCAACCACAACGCGAGGATTCCAGTAAGCCAGCTTACACCAGGCATTTATATTTTGCGATGGAAATCTGAGAACAAAATCTGGAATCAAAAACTGACCATTCTTAACTAAAATATCGGAGAATTCGCCGTATTCCCGGCAAATATGCAACCCCAAACATGTTCAGATGGGTGAGCAGATAATACAATTGATAGATTTCTATTCGATTCATCAACCCCGGGGTTAAAGAATATATTGCTTCATATAAAGGAAGATACTTATTTACCGGAACGCCGGAAAATAAGGTCATCATTGCAAAATCCATCTCGCGATGGCCATAATAGGGACAAGGATCTATCATCAGAATCCCTTTTGTTGCAGTAGGCAATATGTTTCCACTCCACAAATCACCATGTACCAAAGCAGGACGCTCGACGGGAATATACTCGGGCAATCTGGCCAATAACCGATCAAATTGCCCCAAGTCATGGTGATCCAGGTACCCGTTGTCCATGGCCTGGGTAAAATGCGGTTGTAGACGGTTTTCCCTAAAAAATGGGATCCAATTATTCCTGGGGCGATTTATTTGGGGCAAGGTACCTATAAAATTATCCCGCCCTCCGAAATATTCATTGGTCAATAAATGCATACGCCCCAGGTTCTCAAAAAACACCATCCACTCACTGGGTTGTGGGGTATTGCCTGGATTATAAAATGGCATGATCAACGCTGCATCAGACTGATGTATTCTCAGATTCACATCGGAAGGGATGTTAATTATCCCGGCCTTTCCCATCATTTCAAGTCCATCAGATTCTGCTACCAGGATATCAATAGGTTGGTTCAGAAAGTTGATTTTCACAAACAACCATGTACCATCCTGGGTCTGCACCTTGTAGCTGTCGTTAATATCACCTCCCGAAACCTTTTGAATTTGTGTGGGATGGATATCATCAAACTGCAGCAGGGTCAATAATCGTTCATACATTATATCCTTCGGGAATTGACAATATCCAGCAAATCATCCCGGTAAATCTTACCGATGGGTAACTTGGACTTCTGACCATTAATTTCGATCTCCACATTGTTCCCTACTACGGATTGTATTTTGTCCAGATTGATAATATAGGAACGATGTATCCGACGGAAATTTTGCGAAGGTAATTTGGTTTCCAGGCTTTTCATAGTCTGAAGCGTGACGATCCTTGACTTATCCGTTTTGATGATCACGTAGTCTTTCAAACCTTCGATGTAGTAGATTTCATCGTAAAACAACCGGTGTAGCTTCTTATCCGATTTTACGAAAATACTTTGTCCAAAGGCTTCTGCCCCTTTACTTACCTCCCCCCGAATCCTTTCAATAGCTTTGGCAAATCGTTCTTTGCTTATTGGTTTGAGAAGGTAATCCAGGGCATCCAGCTCAAAACCCTCTAAAGCATATTCCTTGAATGCCGTAGTAAAAACCACCAGGGGTGGAGAATCGAGAATTTTAAGAAATTCGATGCCATTGAGCTGTGGCATCTGTATATCCAGGAACATCACATCGATATCGTGTTCCTTCAGTAATTTATTCGCATCCAGGGCATTGACACAAGTCCCAATCAGCTCAAAATCCTCATAATCCTTGAGGTAAGTTTCCAATATCTCCTGTGCCAATGGCTCGTCATCTACAATGATGGTATTTATCATGTTTGTTCATTTTGTAAGTTAATGGTAAGTTCCACCCTGAAACGATCAATGTTTTTGGAAATTTCAAGGTGGTGTTCCGGATACAAAAGCTTCAATCGCCTGCGAACATTTTCCAGTCCGATGCCCCCACTGCCAGAATGAAGTTTATACAAGTGGATTTGAGGGGATACACTGTTTTCAATTTCAAAGTACAATCGATCTTCCAATATACGAAAATGAATCCGAACGTACCCTTTGTCTACATTGTTTACACCGTGTTTGAAAGCATTCTCCACGAAGGTAATGTACAACAGGGGAGCAACCGACTTTCCTTCAGGATTCCCATCCACCGTGAATGTAATTTCGTTGTTGTTGCCTTTCCGGAACTTTTCCAGATCCAAATAATTCTTCAAATAGCTCAGTTCCTGATCTAGTGGCACGCTGTCCTCATTACAGTCGTACAACATATATCGCATAATCTCTGAAAGTTTGAGAATCAAATCCGGGGCCTCATCTGATTTTTTCAAAGCCAGCGCATAAATGCTGTTGAGTGTGTTGAACAGGAAATGTGGGTTGATCTGGGTTTTCAGAAAATTGAGTTCTGTCTCAATATTGGTCGTGTACAATTGAAGTACTTCGGACCTTTTTTTCAGCCAATCGATAATGATGGCATACAACAGGGACAACAAGGCTACAAAAAATTGCAGCAACAATATCGATCCAATGTTAGAATAATATTGATTGGCTTTGTCAGGGTAATGACTATAGATCAAAAGCTGGAGACTGATGTATACGGGGGTTATCAAGACAATACCCATTAGAAGAAATACCACATATAAAAAGGTTTTCCGTGTGAATAGGTATTGGGGAATCAAATACAGAATATTGACATAGGCAATGGCCGCAAAAAATACCGTCAACACCAAATTGGATAGTATATTCGTCACCAAATCCAGATCATTTCGATCGAGGAGTACAAGTACGCCCATAAACACCAACCAAAAGAAGAAATGGATGGGTTTTGAGTACCTGGATGCATAGGAATACATAGGTGCATCCCGGTAATATTTGTTATCCAACGCTGCGTGTGTCATGATGCTGCTAAAGAATGCAATTTAATTAGGTATAAAAATATTTTTATACGATATTTCCTTAAATTTAGACGAAAGCTAGCACTTGGGGTTACGAAATGTGTACAGCCCCATGTATTTTTAAAGATTAATAAAAATGGTTTAAAGCTGATGAATGTTTTTTTATTTCCCGGTCAGGGAGCTCAATTTACTGAGATGGGCAAAGAATTGTATGATAATTCACCCTTAGCTCGGCGAATGTTTAAAGAAGCCAATGAGATTTTAGGCTGGGATATTGACCTGATGATGTTTGAAGGAACAGAAGCAGAACTAAAACAAACCAAAGTCACCCAACCCGCCATTTTCATCCATTCGGTAATCACAGCCAAAGTCAATGGTCACCATATTATACCTGAAATGGTTGCCGGACATTCCCTGGGCGAGTTTTCAGCCCTGACCGTAGCTGGTGCGCTGAGCTTTGAGGACGGGCTTTATCTGGTGAATGAACGGGCAAAAGCCATGCAGGATGCTACCGATGAAACAGAAGGCACCATGGCCGCGATCATTGGCCTGGAAGACGAGATTATCGAAGAAATTTGTGATGGGATAGACGATATCGTTGTCGCGGCCAACTACAATTCCCCCGGCCAACTCGTCATCTCTGGTTCGATAGAAGGCATCAACACTGCCGTGGAATTGCTGAACAAAGCAGGTGCCAGGCGGGCTTTGATCCTCAATGTAGGCGGTGCATTCCATTCCCCCCTCATGGAATCAGCAGAAGAAAGGCTGGCGGAAGCTATCGAAGAAATTGAATTCCAAATTCCCACTTGTCCGGTCTATCAAAATGTAACAGCACTTCCTACTATAGATCCTGAAGAGATCCAGGAAAATTTAATTCGTCAACTGACTTCCCCGGTTCGCTGGAAACAAACCATGGAGCAGATGCTCGCCGATGGAGGCACCAAATTCTATGAAGTGGGTGGAAAAGGAGGGATTTTGCAAGGTATGTTGAAAAAGGTTGATCGGAAAGTGCAAACTTTTTCCCTTTAATTACGTACATTAATTATTCGTAGATGAAAGTGAACGAAATGATCTCAGTCTAAAAAAATTACCACCATGGATTATGGTCTTGAAACCGGGAAATTGTTGCTAGCTGAACCCTTTATGTTGGACACCAATTTCAAGCGTGCCGTCATACTATTATGTGATTTTCATTATGAGGGCGCTGTAGGGTTCATTGTCAACAAACCTATGGACATCCGCGTAGATGAATTACTGGAGGATTTTCCGGAAAAGGACATGAAGCTATACTTTGGTGGTCCGGTGGCGCATGATACCATTCATTTCATCCACAGAAAAGGAGATTTGGTCGAAAACAGTGTAGAAATTGTCAATGGGATCTACTGGGGTGGTGAATACGAAAAAATTAAATTTTTGCTCAAAAATCATCTGATTACAGCCGATGATATCCGTTTTTTCATTGGCTATGCAGGTTGGTCTCCCGGACAGCTCGAAGAAGAGCTTGCATACAAATCCTGGGTATTGGCGAATATGGACAAGAATTATTTATTCTCTGGAAAAAACAACGATCTTTGGGCCCAGGTGATGAACAACAAAGGGGGGCATTATGAGGTCATCGCCAATATTTCTGATTTTTCTAATTTAAACTGATCAATTTTGATTGCAGTTCGGGGGTTAAGCCTCTTTTTTGGTGATAGGATCTTGTTCAATGGGATTGACTGTACCTTCCGTGAAGGTAGAAAGTATGGTTTGGTAGGCAGAAATGGCATGGGTAAAACGACTTTACTCAAAATTCTAACCAACGAAATTATACCCCAGGAAGGAGAAATTGATATACCCGGCAATTATACTCTGGGCTATTTAAGTCAGCATCTGACTGTCGATGAATCTTTGAGTGTGCGTGAAAATGCCAACCTGGCCTTTGAGGATGTCATTGAGACAGAATCCCGACTTTCTTCCCTAAATGTGAAACTGGCAGAACGGAATGATTACGAAAGCCAGGAATATCAAAACCTTATACAAAATATTTCAGATCTTACAGATCGATTGGGTTACCTCGGTGCTGATAATATCGATGCCGAAATTGAAAAAGTGCTAAAAGGTCTGGGGTTCAACCATTCCACTATGGACTTTCCCACTGGAAAACTGAGCGGTGGATGGAAAATGCGGGTCCAGTTAGCCCAGATGCTTTTATCAAGACCATCCGTTTTGTTATTGGATGAACCTACCAACCATCTGGATATCGATTCCATTATTTGGTTGGAGAAATTTCTCAAGAATTACCCCGGAATTGTCATACTGATTTCACACGATCGCCAGTTTCTCGATAATATCATCACCGATGTATACGAACTCCAATCCGGAAAAATAGAGTACTATTCTACCAACTATTCGCAGTTCCTGATCGAAAAGGAGGAAAGGATGCGGATCAGACAGGCCGCTTACGAGAACCAACAAAAACTCATTGCGGAGAAACAACGAACCATCGAACGATTCCGAGCAAAAGCGTCCAAAGCATCTATGGCTCAATCCATGGAAAAATCGCTCGATAAAATGGAAAGACTCGAAGAAGTCGTGGAAGAACATTCTCAGGTCAATCTCCATTTTCTTCCAGTCCGCCGATCGGGTCAGGAAGTGGTCAAAGTTGAAAATGCTGGTAAATCTTTTGGTTCGAAAGTAGTATTTGAAGGGGTATCACTCGACATTCTTCGCGGGGATCGCGTAGCATTTGTAGGTCAGAATGGTCAGGGCAAATCCACTCTGACCAAAATCATTGTGGGGGAATGGGAACCTACCCAGGGTACGGTAAAAATCGGCACCAATGTAGATTTGGGATATTTCGCACAGAACCAGGTAGAATTTTTGCCCCGGAATGAAACCCCGCTATCCTATATGGAGACAGAAGCTCCCCCCAATATGCGGGCAAAAGTGCGTTCCATCCTGGGGACATTTTTATTTAGCGGAGAGGAAGTGGAGAAGAAAATATCGGTACTTTCCGGTGGCGAAAAAACACGTTTGGCCCTCGCCAGAATGCTCCTTCAACCCATCAATTTTCTGGTGCTTGATGAACCTACACACCATCTGGATATGCAAACCAAATCCATTCTCAAACAAGCCTTGCAAGCCTATGATGGAAGTCTGTTGATCGTATCCCATGATCGGGATCTATTGTCAGGACTGACGGATAAAACCTATGAATTCAGAGATGGTAAGGTGAAGGAATACCTTGGCGATGTGGAATATTTCCTAATGAAACGGGAGGAAGATAACATGCGGGCAATTGAAATAGGGACCCAGACTAGTGTATCAAAACCTTCCACTCTGACCCGGGAAGAAAGGATCGAGCTATTTGAAAGAAAGAAATCGCTTAAAAATCAGATCAACAAGTTGGAACGGGAGATTGACCAGCTCGACAATAAGATCGGAAAATATGAAAAAAAAATGATGGATCCTGATTTTTATCAATCCGATGCTGCAACCAAAATTACGCAGGACCATCATCAATTGAAGAAACAACGGGATGAGGTAATGGAAACGTGGGCTATTCTTATGGATGAACTAGACCAGATGGAGATTTGAAAATAGGGATTGCTATCCAAACAAATCTTATCACACTAATACCTGATTCCTCTTTTTATTTTCAAATCATCGTAGATCTTTTGATGCAGGTATTTCTCGTCCGTCAATAGCGCTCTTTCAGCAAATTCAAAAGCGGTATTGATGTCTCCGGATATATCGTAAACAACAGCCAGGTTGTAATTTAACCGGGCTTCGATTTTGGAATCTGTGGTGGTTCTTAAACCCTTCCGGTATATTCTTTCGGCATCATCCAGCTTGTCCAGCTTCATATACCGGTACCCTTCTTCAAGTTCGTCCGATCCTTTCACATAATAGGTCCATGAATCAAATATTTTGCGGGGGAGAATCTCCGAAGCCAACACCATGGCCATCGAATCCAGTAAATACCGCTCCACCCCCCGTGCGATACTATCCAGTTTGTGGATGGTCTGATCTTTATTTAATCCTTGTGATGTAAGAATTTTGTCGCCTCGATGGCGAAGATTGTACAACAAGGTAGCCCGATCTCCCGAGTATATGTTCCAATCGGTTTGCACCACATAGTGCCTTGTGGCCTCATATGCATCCAGATAATAATCTTTTCCGGAGGCATCGAGTTGGTGTTTTCGGATCCTTTCCGATTTAAAGTCATAATCGGATTGTAAACTTTCCAATATCAATATCACTTCCCTGTCCCCTGCGACATAATTTCCAATTTTACTGGAGTTCCATTCAGATAATTCATGATCCGACAGTCTAATCGATTCGATTATATAGAACCGACCTTGTTCCAATTCCCGTCTGGTCTGCCTGACCATGTAGTTTGATTTGGTTTCCCCCCCAAACTCATTAAGTTGTTCTACTTTGCCATCAGCAGAAGTATTCGTTTGTCTGCCAGGCAACACGTTATTGGATTCACGAATCGTGTGAAAAACTTTGATTTTCTGGATTGATTCAGGCAATCGGTACTCAGGATACACAATGTTGTTCACTCTTTGATAGGTACGTGTTGATGAACACCCTATGCACAATGTTACCAAAATTAAAAGTGCGAAAATGCCTGATGTAATTTTCATTTTGGGTAAAAATTTACCCGTAAATATAAATATTAATTTTTTTAAATTCTTCTGAGAATCCTTTTCACTTATTTACTTCAGTTTCAGCTTTTTAAATACTGCCATCCATTGATCAGCCATCAGTTGTGCACCCGCAAGACTGGGATGCACACCATCCGGTGCCCAGTATGAGGCAGGCGCTCGTTTCAAAGCCTGATCAAAAGCAGACTGAAATGGAACAAACTCTGCCTTGTACTTCTTAGCCAGTGATTTTGCTGCCATTCGATATTCATCAAACACCGGAACCCATTTTTCCCGTTCGATCGCCGTACCATCGAGCAATACAAATGGTTCACAAATGATAAGCGCGGTATGTGGAAGGGCCTGACGGGTACGCTCCAACAAGGCATCATAGTCATTCTGATAAGTTTGAACTGTGCCTTCATAATCTCTTAAAGAATGCCAGTGATCATTCACACCGATCAATATGCTGATTACGTCCGGCTCCAATTCCAGGGCATCAATGTCCCAGCGCTGTGCAAGTTGAAACACCTTATTTCCACTGATTCCCCGGTTAAACACCATAGGTTGTAGTTCCGGATACTGACCATGGAGCTGAGCTGCAGAAAGAAACGCATATCCATGTCCCAAACCTTCCGATTTATCCGGTAACTGACTATTTTTGTTCCGACCTGCATCGGTGATCGAATCACCCTGGAACAAAACTCTCAACCGATCCTTGGTTTGTGACAAAGGAAATTGCGGAAACTCCAGGTGCGAAGGCATCAATGGGGCAAGTCCCATGGTAGTGGAAAACTGTAGGAATTTACGACGATTCATAGAATGAAATTTCTAAATATCTAAGTTAAGAACAATTTATACTGCATCATCATCCAAATCCTTGTGCGGGGATATAGACCAATGCCGTTTTATCGCGATAAGGCGGATCAATATAATTAAAATAATGGTTACCAGGATATTTAATTCAAGAGGGATAGAAGTCCAACCCATCATCCAGTATACCATTCCCCCTATATAACAAGGTATTGCATAAATTTCTCTTCGGAAAATAAGCGGTGGCACATGGGTCAGGACATCCCGGATCACACCTCCCACAACGGCAGACATCACCCCCATATTGAGTGCAATTAGTGGTGAAAATCCTAAATTGAGTGTTTTTTCCATGCCGATAATAGTAAAGATAGATATACCGATCGTATCAAATAAAAACATGGTATTACTCAATCTGTGCAAAGAGGACTGAAATAGTACAGCAATCAAATAACCGGCAAAGATGTAATAGAAATAATGAGTGGCTTCGGTCCAGAATACCGGTCCGGCATCCGTCAATAAGTCCCGGAGCGTTCCCCCTCCGGTCGCGGTTACAAAGGCAATGACCAGTGCCCCGAAATAATCAAACCTTCTATGCAACGCTGTCAGGGTTCCACTCATGGCAAACGCAAACGTGCCCAAATTATCCAAAATGTTGACAAAAACGGAATCCATGCAGCGATTTTTCAATATCTCGATGGCAAAGGTCGGAATATTAACGTAAATTCGAAATGCAAATTCAGAGATCGAACCTGGAAATGGCAGGAATTAGTTCCAGGGATTGCTGAAGAGGGATTCGGGAAAACGGACAATGGAAATAGCTTACTTTGAATTTACCGCAGATAATATGGACTCAAACCCACTTCAAAGTCATCATACAATGAAAACCTCCATTGTATATCATAACCCTGAGATGCAAACGATATATTCGGTGCCAGGCAATTACCTTCGATTTTAGATATTATTCAAATCCAATAAATCGTGATCATCCACCTCATCGCCAGTCCCCGCAATGTCTCCACAGCCCTGATGTACAGTTTGGGTCAACATACATTAATACATCCCATTGACGAACCTTTTTATGCTGCCTACCTCGCACAATCTGGAGCAAACCATCCGGATAGGGAACTCATTCTGAACAATCTACCCCATGACAGATCCGAAGTGTTCGATCGGATCAGGGCCCTGGAATCCAAACACAGTGCGATTTTTATTAAAAATATGGCTCACCATTTAGTCGAAGATGATTTTCGGCAAATGGATCAATGGAAACATGTTTTTTTAATTCGACACCCCAGGTTGCATATTCATTCCTTTAGTCAGGTTATCACCAATCCTAATCTTGAAGCATTGGGGACAACCACCCAACGTCAATGGTACGATATATTGAGACAAAGAAACCGGGTAGCTCATATCATAGATGCCAACCACCTGCTCAAAGATCCGAAGGCGGAGCTTCGAAGATTGTGTCACAACATGGGCATAGGATTCCAAAGCTCCATGTTACGCTGGCCGGAAGGGCCCAAATCATTCGATGGGTGCTGGGCGAGCCATTGGTATCAAAGTGCCTGGAAGACCACCCGTTTTGGCCCCCCCAGGGATCCTTTAAGCGTGGAACTACCCGGGCATTTACAACCCCTTTACAAAGCATGTATGATCGATTATCAATATCTTTACAATCAAATAAAACCTTAGCCATGCTCCAGAAATTTGATCCTCGCAATCAGGAAATACAAATTTGGGTGGGTGAGAGACTATATCCCAGAGACGCAGCAAAAGTGTCGGTTTTTGATAGCAGTGTCCAGGGGGGTGACGCTGTATGGGAAGGTTTGCGTCTGTACAAAGAAGGACTTTTCGTGCTCGACCATCACCTCCAGAGACTGGAAGCATCGGCACATGCATTGGCCTTTGCAGAAATCCCAAGCCGAAACTTTATAAAAAAGGCGATCTATGAAACACTCGCGGCCAACGGCATGACCCATGATGTCCACATCCGGCTTACACTGACACGAGGTGAAAAAATCACCAGCGGTATGGATCCCCGACTCAATCAGTTTGGGCCCTGTCTGATCGTACTGGCGGAATGGAAGCCTCCGGTATACGACAACACGGGCGGAATTCGGGTGATCAGCACTTCTGTACAGAGGAACTCGCCACGACACCTGGACTCTAAGGTTCACCATAACAATCTGATCAACAATATTCTGGCAAAGATCCAGGCCAATATTGCCGGTTACGATGCTGGGCTGATGCTGGACACACAAGGTTTTGTGGCTGAACTTAACGGCACCAATGTTTTCATCATTCGAAACGGAGAAGTATACACTCCTTTTGCCCACGCCTGTCTACCGGGTATTACTCGAAAACTGACGATGGAGTGTTGCCAACGCGCAGGTATACCCTGCTTTGAACAGAACCTGAGCCTTACGGAATTTTACACAGCTGAAGGTATTTTTGCCACGGGCACTATGGGAGAATTAACCCCGGTCGTGGAAGTGGATGGTCGTCGTATAGCTTTTGACAAGGGACGGGATATTTTTGATCGAATCCGGGATCAATTTCAATTACTCATACCTGAAATGTGTACTCCTCTGGATTCCTTGGTTTGAAAAGGGCACAGGCTCTCAAATTGAAGGTGCGGATGTACCCGACAGGGTAAAGCAGCCGCTACGACGATAATAGGGAATAGTCTGGTTCGGGGTGATTAGTACATGAAAAAATGGTACATTTTCATTTCCGGGAATGCCAGTGCTCTGTGAATGCAGGTGATATGCATCCGTCACCTAAGCGCCCATACAATTTTTCCTTAAGTCTGTAACGATTTCCCCATATCAGGACTTGTAAGGTTGATTTTATCCGGTAAACCCCAAACCTTCTTTCTCTTTTCTCGACATTTTTTCGACTACAAGGTCATACGATTCCCGGGTCCATTCCAGGTATTGTTGATCTCCGATCCTGTGACTGATATCGATCGTATTCCAATGTCGTTTGTTCATATGGTATCCCGGTCTTACTTCGGAAAACCGGGCCCGAAGATCAATCGCTTTTTCCGGTTCGCATTTCAGACTTATTGAAGCAAATTGTTCCAGGTCAGCAAGGGCAAACATTTTACTCCCGACTTTAAACACCAATGCCTGAGGTCCGAAAGGCATAGATTCTGAAGTTCCCGGTAAGGACAAACAGAATTCCCGGAATTTTTCAAGATCCATATCAAGGTTTGTGTTTGAAATCAGTAAAAGAAATAACCGGCACCAATGCGTAAATGCAAATGCTGATGGTCTATCGTTTCTTCAAAATTGAAATCCCTGCCATTGACGAAATTGGAACCGAATTGTCCGAATTGTCCTCCTGCAGATAGTTCCAGCACCCATTCCGGCATGAGATGATATTTAAGTCCGACCCCGATCTCCACACCCACTCCTTTGGATACCAGACTGCCATTTTCTATTAAAACAGTCCCCATATCATTGATAAAAATCCGGGCGAGTTTAAAATTTTGATAAACACCTCCGGCATACAGATAGGGTCTTATTTTGGATGT
>Ga0079224_100005035_pt1 | contig 17293 bp, 19 predicted proteins | sample Stecom2015_FD_80414 | JGI IMG/M metagenome (GOLD analysis project Ga0079224, IMG submission 80414) | Agricultural soil microbial communities from Utah to study Nitrogen management - Steer compost 2015 | ecosystem: Environmental > Terrestrial > Soil > Agricultural land | place: USA: Utah... | reverse complement strand
CCATGCAAAGGTTATTGTTCATCCACGAGGAAAAAGACATTTAATTGATCCTGTGAAATTAACTGGTGGAGCAAGAGCCATCTATGGGGAAAGCTTTTCAGAGTTCTTTGATCCTGTGGAACCAATTCCAGAGGATAAAATCATGGTAAAAGATGAAGGGGATACCCTCCAAATTGGGCCAGAGTGTACATTGCAATTCTTGGATACACCTGGTCATGCTCGGCACCATCTTGGGATATATGATCCAGTCAGTAATGGAATGTTTACTGGAGATACGGCAGGAGTTCGTTATGACCAATTAGATCCGCTAGGAATTGATTTGTTCTTACCCTCGACCTCACCAAACCATTTTGACCCAACAGCTATGCATGAATCTATCGATCGAATGTTGGATATGAATTTAGATTTTATCTACTTTGGGCATTTTGGTTCAACATTAAAAACAACAAAAGCCTTACATCAAGTATCAGAGTGGTTGGATATTTTTGTAGATGAAGGAGAGCGGGTTATAGCAGAGGGGAAAGGGTATGATGTTCTCGCTGTGAGAATGTTTAATCGTGTGAAAGAGCACCTTAAACAACTGCAAGTCCCTGATGATCATCCTGTTTATATATTAATTAATTTAGATATGCAAATAAGTGCACTTGGAATAATTGATTATTTTCAAAAGCTTAAGCAATAATGATTAAGGGTAGCAGTGAACACATTCATTGCTACCCTTTAATATAGTTGTTGTAAATGGAAACTGTGCGGTAGATAAGCGTTTTGGATAGAGCATCATACCCGCTACGGAAATACACTCCGCTTTCCACGGGCCCGGCCTCAGCCTCCTTGAGAAAAGCGGAGTATTCTGCCGGAGCGGTAGCAACAAGCTTCCCCAAATCTAATAATGTTTTACCGCACAGTTTCTTTCGACTGTTTGTTAAATTAACATACGTAAAACTACAACTCCTTAGCTAACAACCAAAAATTAATTAATAAACTGATTGCTAGCTAAGATACCTCTTGTTTCTAAAGCTTCTAGGATTTTGTTATAAGCATCTTCTGTATTACCTGCTTGAATGATTATTTTCTCACCTATAAAGTCTTTTGTAGAATGTTCATATCTTGGGTCATAATAATGCTCCAACAACAAGCTTGTTGCTTCAACGTAGTTTTCTTGGTTGAGGAATTCTCCAATTTGTTTTGCTACTGGTGTATGGATTCGTTTTTTGATGATATGGAATGCCTCAAGGAACCGTTCAGGGAATCCCCAAGGTTGGTAATCATCTAAAATATTCCGCACTCTCTCTTCGATCGGTAGTTGAATAATGAGTTGTAATCCTTTTTCTTTCTTCTCGTAAAGGAAATCAGGTATAAGTATTTTGCCAATACGCTTACTTTCCCCTTCGACAAATACAAATGGAGTACTTTCATAATCCATCATTTTTTCAACTAAAAGTGAATCAAATCGCTTCTGATTACTTGGATTTAGTCCAATATGTCCAAAAATGGACCCCCGATGATTAGCCATTTGTTCTAAGTCGATTACAGGGTATCCATTACACGCTAACTTTTTCAAAATAGCGGTTTTTCCAGTACCGGTGAAGCCGTTAAGGACAATGAACTCTGGTTGGAAGGTTTCTTTTTCTAAGTATTCTAGAACAAAGTTGCGATATGAACGGATCCCGCCAGCTAAACGGGTAGATTCGATGTCCATTAATCCAAGGACGGTCGCTGCTGTTTTACTTCTCATTCCTCCACGCCAGCAAAAGACTGTTATAGAGGTATCTATCTTCCTAAATTCTTGAATATAGGCGGGAAGCTTTTGGGAGAAAATCTGTAAACCTCGTTCTTTCGCTTCTGCCGGACCGACTTTTTTATAGATGGTTCCAACTTCCGCTCGCTCTATATCGGTGAATATCGGAATGTTGATACTACCAGGTATTGTGCCTTGTTCAAATTCTTTTGGTGAGCGAACATCTACTAATGTGTGGCTTTGTTTTGTTCTTTTTTCCAATAATTCAAGTAAGGAAATATCCTGAACCATTCTAACACCTTCTTAATTATTAACGAACTATAATTTTACCTTTGTTTTCTTCCGTAATGTCTCCAATGATGCTTGCCTCAACGCCTTTAGCAATTAAATCTTCAAGTAAAGAATCAGCTTTAGTTCCCTCTACAGATATTAATAAACCTCCAGATGTTACGGCATCACATAGGATATGTCTATCAATAGAATCCATATCTTCTGGATAGATGACAACATCTTCTACATGCTTGTAGTTGTTCTTAGTTCCACCAGGCATGGAGCCTGATTCTGCTAATTCACGGACACGGGGAAGGACGGGAACTTGATCAGAATAGATGGTCATACCTACATTACTCCCAATTGCCATTTCTGAACCATGTCCTAATAACCCGAAACCGGTGACATCAGTGGAAGCATGTACATCATAGTTTTCCATGACTTCAGCAGCCGTTTTATTTAACGTAGTCATGACGGATGTGACATGTTTCACTTCTTCATCGGTTAATAAATTATTTTTAATGGATGTTGTTAAGATACCAACACCAATAGGCTTAGTTAGAATAAGTTTGTCACCAGGCTTTGCCCCGGTGTTTGTTCTTACTTTATTAGGATGGACAACTCCTGTTACTGCTAATCCGAATTTAGGTTCTTTATCATCAATAGAGTGTCCGCCAACAAGTGTAATATTTGCCTCTTTCAGTTTATCTCCAGCTCCACGCAAGATTTCAGATAAGATGCTTTTGTCTAATGTAGATATTGGAAATGCCACAATATTAAGTGCTGTTAGAGGCCTACCTCCCATTGCGTAAACGTCACTAATAGCATTTGCTGCAGCAACTTGACCAAAGTCATAGGGGTCATCCACAATTGGGGTAAAGAAGTCCAACGTTTGTACAATAGCAATATCATCTGTCAGTTTATAGACACCAGCATCATCACTCGTATCTAGACCAACTAAAAGATTAGGATCTGCTACAGGAGTAGGTAGATTCCGTAACACCTGTGTTAAATCAGCCGGACCAATCTTACAACCACAACCACCTTTAGAAGATAAAGAAGTAAGCTTCACATTTTCCATCATATCGCACCTTTCTTGTTCAAGAGGGAGGTGCCTGGCACTCCCCGCTTTTTGTCTGTTATTGTCGAAAAAAATATTACATGTCGATTTCTAAAGCTATAGGGCAGTGATCACTGCCTAGAACAGTTGTATGTGCATTAGAATCGACTAGTTTTTCTGTCCATCTTTCTGAAACAATGAAATAGTCGATTCTCCATCCAATATTCCGTTCTCTGACAGTTTTCATGTAAGACCACCACGTATAGATTCCATCTTTTTCAGGATAGAAGTAGCGCAGGGTATCAACAAAGCCTGCATCTAGAAAACGAGTCATTTTTCCGCGTTCTTCTTCAGTGAATCCTGAGTTTCCGTAATTCGATTTATAATTACGGATATCAATTTCATTATGGGCCACATTCAAGTCACCACATAACACAACAGGCTTCATTCTGTCATGTGCTATAACGTGTTCGAATAAAGCATCCTCCCATTCTAACCTTACGTCGAGTCTAGCTAAATCACGCTGTGAGTTAGGGGTATAGACATTAATCAGAAAGAATTCTTCAAATTCCATAGTGATAATGCGCCCTTCTGATTGGGAATCTTCGTCACCTAACCCATACTTAACCGATAGTGGCTGTTGTTTGGTAAAAACAGCGGTACCGGAATAGCCTTTTCTCTCGGCATAGTTCCAATATTGATAATATCCATCTAGTTCAAGATTTATTTGTCCTTCTTGAAGTTTTGTCTCTTGGACACAAAAAATATCAGCATTAACTTCTTTGAAATAATCTAAAAAACCTTTTCGGACGCAAGCTCGTAGTCCGTTAACATTCCATGATACTAATTTCATATTTTCCCCTCTTTATTCACTTATCAGTATCTTCAACTGTGTTATTTTCTATATTCATCATAACACCAACGAAAGAATAGGTCATTGGAGGTGACTTTAAAGAATTTTAATAAATCCTGTTGACATTTAAAGTGTATTAATCATATAATACACAACAGATAGTGTATTAAGGGTTTAATACATGTTTTTTTGGAAATGATGTATTAAGGTGTTAATACAGTGAACGAAGAGAAGGGTGTCATCAAGAAAATTAGGAGTTGTAGCTATGAATATTAAATTAAACAGTCGGGATCCTGTATATATTCAAGTGATTCGGTACTTCAAAGAACAAATTGCTACAGGGATTTTAGAACCTGGCCAAGAAATAGCCTCACGGCGTGAACTAGCAAATAAATTAAAGATAAATCCGAACACTGCACAGAGAGCATACAAGGAAATGGAGGAACAAGGTTTGATTTTTACAGAGGGGAATCTACCAAGTAGGATTACGAAAGACGAAGTAATTATAAAACATGTTCGTGAAGAATTAATTTTAGAAGCTGTAAATACATTTATTGCTTCTATCCAATCGATAAATGTGCCACTCGAAGAAGCTGTTGAATTGATCAAGAAGAATTATCATAAAAACCCGAATGAACAGGAGGGTAACCAATGATTGAAGTGAAAGACATTACCAAGAAGTTTGGTAGAAAAAAGGTTTTAAATGGTGTCTCGTTTACCGCAAATAAAGGTGAGATTACTTGTCTGATTGGGATAAATGGTGTTGGGAAAACAACGATCTTAAATGCCATTATGAATCTGACACCTATTAATAGCGGAGAGGTTTTAATTGATGGAGAAAAGATTCATAAAGAAAGCTATGAGAAAATTACGTTTATCCCGGATGCAATAACCATGTTGCCCCAAATGAGAATTGCCGATGCTATGCAGTTTATGGCTGACTTTTACCAATCATGGAATCAAGTTCGAGCAGATGAATTGCTGTCGTTCTTTAAATTAGATCCGAATGACCGCATCTCTTCACTTTCAAAAGGAAACACAGCAAAGGTGAACATGCTACTAGGTTTAGCACTGGATGTAGACTATCTACTAATGGATGAACCATTCTCTGGAATTGATATTTTTAGTAGAGAACAAATAGCTGATGTATTTACTAGTCATCTAGTCGAGGATCGTGGTGTTGTCATTACCACACATGAAATTAGTGATATCGAACACTTAATTGATAAAGCTGTCATCTTAAATGATGGCGTGGTATTAAGAGAATTTAATGCAGAAGATGTAAGGGAAAATGAAGGCAAGTCCATCATCGATGTGATGAGAGAGGTGTACCAAGCATGAAGAACTTTTTAAAGCTAACAAATTTTGAACTAAATCGCTTTTCAAAGATATATATTACTTTAATTGGGTTAACTTTGGTGATGCAAACGATTGGAATGATTCTTCTATCCAGTAGTTATATGAGTGATGTTGAGGAGCAACTAGCGATGGGAAACTCAATGGAGTGGATAACAATTAATTTAGGAACCTTCTCCTTTAGTTCTTTAACAAGGACCTTTTGGTTTGGTGGTCCAATAATAATCGCTATTGTGACTCTATTAATTTATGTGTTCTTCATCTGGTACCGTGATTGGTTTGGAAAAAACACATTTATTTATCGATTATTGATGATACCTACTGCAAGAATCAATTTATTTTTTGCAAAAGCTTCCACCATATTTTTAATGGTACTGGGTTTGATCTCATTGCAATTAGTATTTATTTTATTGGAGAATGAGTTATTAAAAATCTTGGTTTCAGATGCGTTTAGAGAAGACCAAAGCTTAAAACAAATTATATTTAATTTCGATTATATGGGTGTTCTCTACCCAAACTCAATTATCCAGTTTTTCATTAATTATGGAATTGGATTCATGGCTGTTTTTGTTATATTTACAGGGATTCTATTTGAGCGATGCTATCGTCTAAAAGGAATTTTATTTGGCATATTGTTTGCAGGGGTTTCTCTACTCATCTTTATATCCCCAATTTTATTACAAGTAACAATCTTAAACGAGTTCTTTTATCCAATTGAGATTTTTATTCTAATGGCGATTACGGGTCTAGTCGTCATATCTGGTTCGATTTGGATGAGTCATTACTTACTGAACAAGAAGATAAGGGTGTGATGAGATGGTATTAAAGCGATTCTGGAAACTAATAGCTTTGGCAATCACGATTGTAGCCATATTAGTAACTTACTTTATTCATACTGCACTAGTCGTCGCAAGTCAATTTCCTGACTTAGAGATTAAGACAATTAGTGGTGATAAAAGTGTATTAGAACATATTGCCATTACTGGCGACTATTATCAGGAGGAAGGTAATTCTAGTCCTTTAATAGTAACTCTTGAAGGTTCTACTTATTACGAAGAATTATCCTATTTTGAAAAACTGGAACCATACTTTCCACCTAATGAAGCAACAAAGCTTAAGGATAACTATCGAAACTTTATGAGAGGTAAGATGTATAATCCGTCTTCTTTTTTTGATAATGAAGAACACCTAGCATATGTAGGAGCAGAAATATCGGATTGGAGTACAAACTATCTACCAGAATATTATTTAGAAGTAGATGTGCTAAATAAAGAAACAAATAAATCACATTCATTTCAAACCGATCTCCCCGGTGTAGAAGAAGTAAATCATGTAGATGTATTAAAAGCTCAAGTAGTCAAAGAAAATCTATATGTCATTGTTAAATTAAACTATCTTTTAGCTGACCAATATGTTGATGAAATAAAGGTGTATACGATGGATATTTCCTCTGGTCAAATTGTAGGGGATCAAACTTTATTTGACCCAAGCGAACAAAGCAATAAAGATAGATGGTCACACTTATCATTTTTAAATCATCACAGTGAGATAGGATCTGGAGATAATTTGTTGTTAGTAAAGGATATAGGTCGAGATTTAGAAGTTAATCAAACTGATGGATTCACAGATGAAATTAAATCTGAGCTCTTAGAAAGAGCATTCTATATCTACAATATAAGTACAAATCAGTTACAAGAGCTTCAAATACCAGAAGAACATTATGAAAAACTACTATTAAATGAATTTAATTTGAGTGGCTTTGTATTTGACACCCATGCGTATATTTCCTATGTAGACGAAGGTAACCTAGTTGTATTGAGTTACAGCCTGGAAAATTACAAGTTGGAATCGCAGCAAACATACAGCCTAAAAGAGCTTGATATGGAAGACTCCAATATTAAAATCATCGACAACAAAATTTACGCAGTAGAAAATGACATGAAAAATACTGCCAAAATCTTTGTGGGAGATGTAACGACAGGAGAAGTATTATACAAAGGTGAGATTGTATCAAAACAGAACAGTGATGACAGAAATGACTATTCACTAAATTTCTATTCGGTTAAAAAGAACTAATTACGGGAGGAAGAAAATTGATACAAATTAAAAACTTGAGTCATCACTTTGAATTGGGAAAAAAAGGTAGAAAAACAATCTTACCTGTCCTAAAAGACATTAACATGGAAGTTAGAAGAGGTGAAATAGTCTCTGTCGTTGGAAAAAGTGGTTCTGGTAAATCTACATTATTAAATTTAATAAGTGGCTTCATTCGTCCAACAGAAGGAGAAATATGGATGGAAGGCCAGATAGTTTCTGACCTTTCAGAAGCAAAGTTTGCGGATTTTCGTCTTAAGCATATTGGATTTATATTTCAAAGCTTTCAATTAATCCCCAGTATGACAGCCTATCAAAATATTGAACTACCTTTAATCCTAAAGGGTGAAGAGGAGAAAAAGCGAAAAGAGATAGTTGTTAGAATGATGGAGAATGTTGGGCTTCGAGATTTTCAAGATCATTACCCAAGTGAACTATCTGGTGGCCAACAACAACGTGTTAGTATTGCAAGAGCTCTAGTGCTAGAGCCGACCTTAATCTTAGCAGATGAACCGACTGGTAGTTTAGATAGTGAAACAGAGTCAGAGATTTTAGAGATTATACAGAAGCTTAATCAAGAGCTTGGCATCACCTTCCTAATCATCACTCACGATGAAGAAGTTGCTCAAATTGGCGATCGTACCATTTCTATCAGAGATGGCCGCATCATGGAAGGGGCTAATGCAGTATGAGATTGAAGGACAGATATCGTTTTATAAGGCAAAATATCAAGAAGAATAGAGCTAGAACTTTTATGACCATATTGGCAACAGCTATGGGATGTGCATTCTTAATCGTCCTTGCATCAGTTGGGTATGGCTTACAACAAAGCGTGGTAAAAGAGACACTTGAAGACCAAGTTGTAACAGAGGTCCAAGTCTATGGAAAGGAATCCGCGGAAGGCTATGATTCTATAACAGTAGCTGATATAGATAAGCTAGAGAAGTTAGACCATGTAAAAGCTGTTACTAGGAGAACCCAATTAAGACAAATGCCAAACTATACTCTTGATGAGTATAAGTCGGAGGCAATGGCAGTTTCTGCTCATTATCCGTCTGAAATCGCATCAGGTTTAGAACTTTCGGATGGTAGATTACCAGAGAAAGCAAATGAAGTGGTTGTAGGATATCATTTCTCTGATACGTTAGTAATAGATTCAGAAGATGTTGTCTACGATGAAGAGACTGGTTACCCGGAGGAACAGTTTCGCTATAAAGGGGAATTAATCGGCCAAACTATTCTAATGACAGTAAAACAAGATGAAGAGGGTAACGTCACAGAGGAGATTCCGCTAACGGTTGTTGGTATTATTGAAAAGCCTGGTAGGGAATGGATGCAAGACCGAGATGTCTATATATCACAAGAAGTGTTTAAACAAATAGAAACATTTACTGGTACAGCTGGTGGAGGGATTGTTTATGATTCTGAGGAAATAGAAACAGGTCATCTCCAGGTATTTGATCAAGTAAATGTTTATGCAGATAATCTTGAAGAAGTTCAAGGTATTGTGGATACTTTAAATGAAGAAAAATATGCAACGTATTCTGTAGTTAGTGAAATGAAACAAATTAATACACTATTTACCATTGCGAAGGCTGGATTAATATTAGTTGGTACTATCGCCTTAATCATCGCGTCGATTGGAATTTATAATACGATGACTATGGCAGTAACGGAAAGAGCACCAGATATTGGTATTATGAAAGCGATTGGTGCGAATCCGAAAACGATTAAGCAAATCTTTCTACTAGAAAGTACTTATATCGGTATTATCGGTGCAATAATAGGAACCATTGTTGCGTATGCTACTAGTGTTGTTGTAAATATTGGATTACCGATGATATTAGAAATAGCTTTTGAAGAAGAAATGCCAGAAGGATTACAATTTTCAAGTATTCCGTTAAGTCTTGTAATAATTGCTGTTGCCATTTGTTTGATTGTTACAATACTATCAGGAATGCGCCCAGCAAAACGAGCGACACAGATTGATGTACTAAAAGCAATGCGTAGAGAAATATAAAATCATGTGGTTGGATAGTCATTATCCAACCACATTTTTATAGATTTTCCTAATTTTATCCTCGAATAAATCCATATGTACAATACGAGCTTCTCTTAAATATTCTTTTCCATTAACAAATAAAAGTAATACAGGAACAGTGAAAATAGAGAAGTGTCCTGCAATTTCCTCCACTTCAGCTGCACTAATATGTGCCATTTTAATTTCAGTAAATGGAACCATTGTTTCCTGAACCTGTGGCATAAGACCATGGCAGACACTACAGTCTGGTCGGGAAATATATATAAAAGCTAATGTATTCGATTGGATGAATTTGTCTATTTCTTCTATGGATTCTAAATTAGTAAATTGTCTCATAATCTGCCTCCTACCGTTACTATATCCGATTGGAAATGATGTATGCAATTCTATAGTCCTCAGGTAAAAGGTTGGGTGGCTACTAGTCTATTTCTAGTAAAATTGAGTAAATAACCCTTAAATAAGGAGAATATGTATGGTTTCACCAAGGTAACTGCCAACACTGTTAAGGAAAAATGGAATAGTAATATAGTACTCTACTCATGGCTAGCTAATAGAATTTAGCCCTGCCTATGAATCTAAGGGGTTAGGACATAACTAATAAGTATTTGTCCTAACCCCTCTCCATTATAGCGATTTGGTAGACTCTAAAAACAAGTTTAATATCCCTGTTGATTCTAAAGACCACCAAGACTAAATTTATATATTACGGTATCATAACAATTTTAAATATCCGTTACATGTTCTTTAATTTAACATTCCTGTAATTTATTTCTACTAGAATATACTATGTGAGTTTGCTGTAATGGAGGGAAATAATGAGACATCGAGAATGGATTATGGCGGGGATGATACTACTAATATACATATCTATTGCAACACCTATACATGCAGAAGTTTTGGAATCTCCGCAAGTAGAGAGTGATGCAGCTATTCTAATAGAACCGAAGACTGGTACTGTACTTTACGAGAAAAATGCAACAATAAAAAGCTACCCAGCAAGCTTAACTAAAATTGCAACTGCAATATATGCATTAGAGAATGGTGAGCTAAATGATGTGGTTACAGTTAGTGAAAATGCTTATCGAACATTAGGATCTTCTGTATATTTGGAAGCGGGAGAAGAAATCTCTCTACAACAGTTGTTAGAAGGTTTATTAATAAATTCAGGAAACGATGCTGGAATAGCGATTGCAGAGCACTTAAGCGGTAGTCTGGAACAATATACAGAGGATATCAATAATTACTTAGAAAAGTATATAGGTGTGAAAAACACTCACTTTGAGAATCCGCATGGGTTATATGACCCCAATCATTACACGACGGCGGAAGACTTAGCCAAAATAGTCCAATACTCCATGAAGAATAAGGAGTTCCGTGAAATATTTGGGATGATGGAAAAAGAGTGGGACGGTCTTAAGTGGGATACAACCCTTTATACACATCATAAACTACTTAGAGAGATGCCGTATCCTGGTGTTACTGGTGGAAAAACCGGATATATTGAAGAAGCAGGATATACTCTAGCGACGACTGCAAAGCGTGAAAATCTGGAGTTGGTTGTCATAACATTAAACGCAGATCAGCAGATGGGATCATACCAAGATACTAAAGCATTATTAGATTATGGTTTCGAAAACTTTGTACGAAAAGGGCAACAAGTATTTGCTAGTGGTCTAGAAGTAAACAATAGAAAACTAGTAAGTGCAAATGGATTGGAAATTCAAAAGAAAAAGACAGCAAAGTTAAAAGCAAAAGTGGATGTTATACCGCCAAGGCATGTGGAAAGAGTATCGGATAGTTTGAATACTATCCCCATTAAACATCATGATATTCTGATTATGATAACGGTATTAATTCTATTTTGGGTTATGTTTCATAACTGGAAATCTCAAAAACTGTTATGATTATGTTCGTTCTCTATCCCAATGATTGAAATATCTTTTATTAGGAAAAATATTACGGTAATGACTATGATATATAAGTAGGGATGATTACTAACCAAGATTGGTAAATTTAACTTTTTTGATATGATGGAAGTCTCGATTAAGTAAGATACAAGTAACAGAATCATGAAGGTGAAGAAGAACATTAATTTAATCATCGCATCTGGATTGGACATAGGAATCATTTCTCCAAGCATGGCTCCCATCATCCCTCCCATGATTCCAGAAACACTTCCTTCAATGACAGTGAAGAGACTAAATGGCAGGCCAGCTAAAAAACCTATTGAGAAGCCGATCAGCATAGAAATAACGGTGGATGTAAATAAATCACCGTTTAAATGTAATCCTAGTAGCGTACCGAATAGGAGTCCAGTCATCATACCTAAAGTCATGGATAAGATCATGCCATGCATGGATTGTACATGCTTTCGATATACTATACTGACGAGAATTACACTAATAACTTGTATCATACATATAGTAAGAAGTAGAAATAAAATGGGTGACATATAGGGCTCTCCTTCGATTAGTTGTCCATTGTTATTGTATTAATGAATCATGTCAAATATGATATACCCTATAGTGGTATTTTTTTCGTTTTCATTATTTTTTGTGTTGGTACTATTAAAAACAAGCCAAACTATGCTATTTTAGTTTTATGGAATATTTATTCTATAACTTATGCAATTGCCAAAAAGAGTTTGTTGAACGGTAAGTTTTCTAAGATTGTGATGGAAAGGACGTCTAACGTGAAAAAGACAAAAGTAGGAATAATATTTGGTGGGAAATCTGCAGAACATGAGGTTTCACTGCAATCTGCTAAGAACATTGTAGATGCAATTAATAAAGAAAAATATGACGTTGTCTTAATTGGAATTGATAAAGAGGGAAAATGGCACTTAAATGACCAATCCTCATACTTATTAGATGCAAATAATCCTAAATTGATAGCTTTGAATAAATCGAATGATAATGTGGCTATTGTACCCGGGACTTCTGAGAATCAACTAATTCATGCTGAAGATGCAGTAAGCCTTGAACAGCTTGATGTAGTGTTTCCAATTGTACATGGAACACTTGGTGAAGATGGAAGTTTGCAAGGAATGTTAAGGATGGCAAACTTACCGTTCGTAGGCCCTAGTGTATTAGGTTCATCCGTATGTATGGATAAAGATATAGCGAAAAGATTATTAAGTGCAGCGGGAATTCGAGTTGCAAAAGGAATTACGGTTAAACGACCGAACAAAGATAACCTAAACTTTGAAGAAGTAAGTGGAATGCTCGGAACACCAATGTTCATTAAACCAGCGAACCAAGGGTCTTCAGTAGGGGTAAGTAAAGTCAAAAATGAAGAAGAATTCAAGGCTGCAATAGAGTCGGCATTCCAATATGATCACAAAGTAGTCATTGAAGAAAATATTGTTGGTCGTGAAGTAGAGTGTGCAGTGCTAGGGAATGATAAGCCGATAGCATCAATCCCTGGTGAGATTCTGCCTAACACTGATTTCTATTCGTATGAGTCAAAATATATCGATGAAAAGGGTGCGGACCTAGCTATTCCAGCAGACCTTACAGAAGAACAAGTAAAGAAGGTTCAAGAGGCTGCTATTGAAGCGTTTAAAACATTGGAATGTGAAGGTCTAGCTCGAGTTGACTTTTTCTTAACAGAGAATAATGAGTTATATATAAATGAAGTCAATACACTACCAGGATTCACAAAAATAAGTATGTATCCAAAGCTATGGGAAATTAGCGGGATTCCTTATTCAGAATTAATTAGTCGTCTAATTGACTTAGCAATTGAAAGACATGAAAATGATGCGAAATTAAAAAGTACAGTTTGGGAATAACATTATATCAAAGCAAGAACAGACATATGTCACAAAATACAAGTTTTAATTTTTGCATGGTAGAAAAAGTTTAGAAAATTTCACAAAAGATGTTTACAAACAATCAAATTGTGGATATAATTACCATGTTAGTTAAAAAATTCTTAAGGAGGTCGAATGAAATGAACTTTATTATTAATGGTTTAACACTAACAACTTTAAAAATGAATAATCACACATTCGACCATACTGATATGGATCGCTTAAAAATTTTTTAATCACAACGGGGAAGTATAAACACTTTCCTGAAGTTTAAGAAAAACTAACCCTTTCGCTAAACAAGCGAGTACCAGTTTTTCAATTAAAATTAAGCATACCCATACCGTAGGGAGAATGGTGTCCCTGCGGTATTTTTGTGCCTTTTTTACCGCAGGGGAATCTCTCTGCGGTTTTTTTATGTTATGTGGTATTAAAGGAGGTGATTGGAATGACGTTAAACATTTTATTTTTCACGATAACAATTAGAAAACGTGAGACTACTATGGAGGAAGCACTTCATAATGAACACGTTCAAAGAATCTATGAAGAAAACAAGAGAAAAGTTGCTTATTTTACAAGTCTATAAGATTTTGTGGTTCTTAATAAATTGGAAAGGTGGGATTATTGATGATTTATTTGATACAAGGACGTAAAGCAGCTTTATGGGTGGAGAAAGACACAACCTAACCAGTTTCCACTGTTAATAACCGGTGAAATAGGCAGCATTATAAAGGTGGATTTCGTACAGTATGCTTTGTTGCTATTTACAGAAACTGTACGGTATGACTTTTAGTTGGGAGCAACATACCCGCTACGGAAATACACTCCGCTTTCCGCGGGCGGCTGGTGAGCCTCCTCGTGCTATCGCACTGTGGGGTCTCACCGATGCCTATCCTCCCGCAGGAGTCTCCGTGTATTTCCTACGCTAGTATTGAGTGAGTAAAAAAATAAGCAATAAAAACCAACACAATAATTATTTGCTAATCTAAAGTTAGAAAACTCAAACTAGCGCAGGCAGAATACGGAGACTCCTGCGGGAAAAGCACGTGTCCGAAGACCCCGCAGAGGCGAACTTTCCTCGAGGAGGCTGAGGCCGTGCCCGCGGAAAGCGGAGTATTCTGCCGGAGCGGTAGCATCGAGCTTCACCAAATCTAAATAATGTTACCGCGCAGTTTCTAATCTACTGTTTGTCAGATAAAACTAACCGAAAAACAACAATCAATTTGAAAGCCAATGTAAATGACAATAAAAGGGCCAATCAGTATAACCCCGTTCTAACTAGGACGGGGTTATACTGATTGTTAGCCAACTTGGAAAGTACTAAATTTGTCCCTCACTGCAATTCGATCTTTCTTCTCGGGTAATTCATCAAAATATCCCATATGCAAGAAGCCAATAATTCTCTCATCTTCCTTCACATGAAGAATTTCTTCCACTTTTGGATCATAAATATGTGGGTTTGTTTTCCAAACTACGCCAAGCTCTTGCTCCCAAGCTAGAAGTTGAAAGTTTTGAATCATACAAGCAGTTGCTCCAAAGTTTTCATCCTGTTTCTTCTGATTGTCACCTTTCTCCATGATGACAACAAGAATGGCACTGGGTTCATTTAAATAGTTTTCACGGTTTTCTTGTCTATCTTCTGGGTAAGTACTTGCAATCTTCTTAGCAAAGTCCTGCTTTTGGTTTTCACCAACAAATATAAATCTCCAGGGTTGTCTCATTCCGTGAGTCGGAGCCCAGATAGCATCTTCTAATAGCTCAGTAATGGTTTCTTCACTAACAATTTTATTGTTATAACCTTTTTTAATGGAACGGCGTTCTCTGATTATTTCAGCTAAATCTGCTTTCTTCTTTAGTACTTGCATGTCTAACACCTCTTTGTGCTGTTGTAATGTAGTACGTTCGTTTTTGCGACTGATAATCATTTTCAATCAACATAGTATACGATTTAGCATAGAAAAGCAAATCCATCTGGAAATATTTATTAATAGTGAAAGGATTTTCTTATGTGATGGGTATCACGTACAGTTTACAAAAAAAGGTGTATGATAGAATCAGAAGAATGATATTGGAGGTTCTACTATGTCATTTTATGAGGTTCTAGTCTTTATTCATATTTTTTCAGCTATATTAGGAATGGGTCCAGGATTTATGATGATCCTTATTGTCCAAAAATCATCTAATTTAACGGAACTAAGACATTCTTATGTTATTCGAAATCGACTTCATATTTTTACAATGGTTGGAGGCACCTTGTTATTAATCTCAGGACTTTTAATGGGAGCAATTAACACAAGCCTATTTCAACAAGGATGGTATGTAACTAGTTTAGTGCTGTTCCTAGTTGCTCTTGCGTTTGGGCCATTATTACTTTCACCGAGATCAAAGCCAATTAAAAAGTTATTAAAAGAAGCACAAGGAGAAGAAATCCCGTCAGAATATGAAGTAATGGCTAAGAAGTTATTTCTTGTGGAAAGAATGGAGAATGTTATCTTTTTAGTTATTATTGCATTAATGATTTTAAAGCCATTTTGAGAAGAGCGTACCAAACTTGGTGCGCTCTTCATGTATTTAAAACAGTTTAAGAATCCAGCAAATACTCCTCTAATCAATATATGGTAAAATAGGACAAACAACTAATTTGTAGGAGGAAAAGGGATGAAAGAGTGGACGAAGGATATAGAAATTAATGCACCCATTGATCAGGTGTGGAAGCTATTTGATGGTAACCTTGAAGACATGCAAAAAATTATGCCTAATGTAATAGAAAATAACCTTGTAAAAGAAACAGAGGACAAAGTTGGGACGATTTATCGTCAGAAATATCGTGAAGGAAAAAGAGTTCAAGAATATGATGTAGAAACTCTAGAATATCAGAATGAAGAAGACTATAAGAGAGTAAAAGTTGGATTCAATTTAGCTAATGTATTTGAAATTACAGCAGCATATGATTTGAAAAAGATTGATGACAATACAACCTATTTCCGTTATACAACAACAAATAATCCTTTGAAGTGGTTTGTTAAAATACTAGTTAAATTAGCAGGTAGTGACAAAGTGGTGGTGCAATTTGTGGAACGTGTGAAAGAGGTAGCGGAAAGAGAAGCAGCAGTGAAAGAGTAATTATTTGGAGGTCTATAAATGGGCAAAAGTATATACCTTGTCAGGCATTGTAAAGCGGAAGGTCAATCTAAGGAAGCCAAGCTTACAGAAGAGGGTATGAATCAGGCACAAGTATTAGTAGATTTCTTCTCAGAGATTACAATAGACCGTATCATTACTAGTCCATTCACAAGAGCTATCGAATCAACTTTACCGCTTTCTAAAGCAAGAAATATCCCCATAGAAACGGATAACCGTTTGTCAGAGCGAATCTTGAGCACGGAAAATCTAGTAGATTGGCAGGAGAAGCTAGAGAAGAGTTTTGATGATTTAGATATTTGTTATCACGGTGGAGAATCTAGTAGGACAGCAATGAACCGTGGGATGGAAGTCGTGGATGAACTCATTAATGAAAAGGAAGAGAATATTCTTATAACGACTCACGGAAATCTAATGTCCTTATTAATTAAAGAATTTCAACCTAGTTTTGGTTTTAACGATTGGAAAAAGTTAAGTAACCCAGATGTATATCTTTTAGAACCGGAGACATCATCTGTTAAAAGACTTTGGAAATAAATTTAAGGATATCTCGTACAACAGGGCGTGTTCCCCTAACGAGATATCCAATATTCTAAATTGCTAATAGTTCTTCTAAATATTCTTCTAATGTGATGCCACGTTCCATGATTTCTTTTGCAGCCTTAACTCCTACATAACGCAGGTGCCATGGCTCATATTGATAACCGGTAATTGCTTCCTTTCCTTTTGGATAACGGATAATAAAGCCATACTCCGCAGCATGTTCCTCAAGCCAGATCCCTTCTTCCGTTTCACCAAATTCTACGACTAATGCATAATTTACATGTGGACTGGTTACATCCATAGTTAATCCAGATTGGTGTTCACTCTCCCCAGGTCTTGCACTAAAGGTATTTGCTTCCTCTTCTCCATGATTACTAACATAAGAT
>Ga0079224_100005034_pt1 | contig 17294 bp, 15 predicted proteins | sample Stecom2015_FD_80414 | JGI IMG/M metagenome (GOLD analysis project Ga0079224, IMG submission 80414) | Agricultural soil microbial communities from Utah to study Nitrogen management - Steer compost 2015 | ecosystem: Environmental > Terrestrial > Soil > Agricultural land | place: USA: Utah... | reverse complement strand
GCGCTGGAACCTCGCGCAGGCCGACTTCCTCACCGCCGCGCGCGTGCGCGATGCGGTCAACGCCCGGTTCCCCGGCACCGCGACGATAGAGGACGGCGTCACGCTCGCGCTGCGCCTGCCGCTAGCCCCCGACGCGCGCGCCGGGATGATGGCCGCAATCGAGATGCTCGAGGTCGAACCTGCCGAAAGCGCAGCCCGGGTGATCGTCAACAGCCGCACCGGAACCGTCGTGATTTCGAGCGCCGTGCGCCTCGCGCCCGCCGCGATCAGTCACGGGAGCCTGGTCGTGCGGATCAGCGAAAACCCGATGGTCGTCCAGCCGGCTCCGTTCAGCCGCGGCCAGACCGCGGTCGAGGAGGACAGCACGATCGAGCTCGAGCAGCCGGACAACCACGTTTCGCTGTTCGAGCCCGGCGCTTCGCTCGCCGAAGTGGTCGACGCGCTCAACATGCTGGGCGCCAGCCCGGCCGACCTCGTGGCGATCCTCGAGGCGCTCAAGCAGGCCGGCTCGCTGAAAGCCGAAATGGTCGTGATATGATCGTCTCGGCTCCCCCAGGCACGATCGGCGCGGGTCACGGCGCCGCGCCGGCCAGCGAGCGCGAACGTCTCGCCGGCGCCGCCCGGCAGTTCGAAGCCATCCTGCTCCGGCAGATGCTCGCCGCCGCCCGGAGCACCGACTTCGGCGGCGACGAGCTGTTTGGCGGCGAGGGCGAGGAAACCTTCCGCGAGATGCGCGACGCCGAGTTCGCTCGCGTCGCCAGCGACTCCGGGGCGATCGGGCTGGCCGAGCAGCTCGAGGCGCAGCTCGCACGCTTCCTGCCGAGGGAGGGCTGACGCATGGCCTCCGACCTTCTCTCGATCGCCGCCAGCGGCGCCCGCGCGGCGCGCGGCGCGCTCGATGTGACCGCGCAGAACATCGCCAACGCGGCGTCCGACGGCTACGTCCGTCGCAGCGCGCGGATGGAGGAAGTCTCGGCCTCCGGCGGCCTCGGACGGATCGGCGACATTTCGCTGTCCGGCGTGCGTATCGACGGCATTTCGCGCAACGCCGACATGTTCCGCCAGGCCGAGGTGCGCCGGACCAATTCCGACGCAACCCGCGCCGCGACCGAGCTGGCCGGCCTGCAGAACATCGAGAGCGCGGTCGAGCAGGCGGGAATATTTTCCGCCATCGTCGAGTTCGAAGGCGCGCTGAGACAGCTCGAATCGGACCCGGTCGATCTGTCGCTGCGCGCCGCGGTCGTGGCCTCGGCCGAGACCATGGCCGGCAAGTTCAATATCGCCGCGGAAAGCCTCTCGTCGGCAGTCGCGGGGGCGCAGTTCCAGGCGGGCGCCGCGGTCGACGAAGCCAACGTGATCGCCGCCGAGCTGGCGCGGATCAACGTCCGGCTCGCACGTGCAGGGGCCGGCAGCAGCGACCGCGCGAGCCTGCTCGACCAGCGGGATCTCATGCTCGAGCGGCTGAGCGGCATCACCGATACGCAGACCACTTTCTCCGCCGACGGTGCAGTGACCGTCCGCGTCGGCGGAAGCACCGGACCGCTGCTGGTCAGCGGCGGGACGCCGGCGGCGCTCTCGATGACGCTGGCTGCCGACGGCACGCCGAGCTTCGCGGTGGGCGGGACGGCCGTGTCGCCCGGGGGCGGGGCCCTCGCCGGTCACGCGCTGGCGCTCGGCCAGGCCGTGGAAATCGGCGCGGCGCTCGACGAACTGGCGGCGGACATCGCCGCGCTGGTCAACGGCTCCCAGGCCGGTGGCGCTGCGCTCGACGGTTCCGCCGGCCAGCCGCTGTTCACCGGCTCGACCGCCGCAACGCTGCAGACTGCTTTCCGCGACGGAAGGCTGCTCGCCACCGCGCCTGCCGGCTCCCCGGCCGAAAGCCGCGACGCCAGCCAGTTGATCGGCCTGCGCAGCGCACTCGAGACCGGCGGCCTCGCCGAACGGATGAACGGTATCATGTTCGGCATCTCCAGCCGGGTCGCGGGGCACGAGATTACCGCCGAGGCGCTCGACGCGATCGCGGCGTCGGCGCGCATCTCGCTCGAGCAGCAGGCGGGCGTCGACCTCGACACCGAGGCGGCCAACCTGATCCGCTACCAGCAGGCGTTCCAGGCCTCGGGACGGGCCATGCAGGTCGCCTCGGACATCTTCGACACGCTGATCGGGATTGGGTGAGCCGATGATAAATCTCAGCACCGGAGCCTTCTTCGAGCGCGCGACACGCCAGATCGGCACGCTGCGCGAGCGGGCCAACAGGCTGCAGGACCAGATCGGCAGTGGCGAGCGGCTGTCGCGGTCGTCCGACGATCCCGTCGCGGCCGCGCGGCTGCGCACGCTCGCCCGGCGCGAACGGCTCGCCGAAGTGGACCAGCGCAACGCAGATCGGGCCATGGGCGACCTGCAGCTTACCGACAAGGCGCTGGAATCGCTGGCCGAGATCACGATCCGTGCTCGCGAGCTGGCAATGCAGGCGGCCAACGAGACGCTGGGCGTGGAGCAGCGCCAGATGCTGCGCGCCGAGATCGACGGCTTGCGCGAGAGCGTGCTGCTCGTCGCCAACAGCCGCAACGGCGCGGGCCAGGCCCTGTTCGGCGGCCAGGCGGCGGGGCTCGCTTACGAGGATACCGGGGCCGGCATCACCTATGTCGGCACCGACACGGCGGAGTCGGTCGGCATCGGCGACGGCCAGTCGGTGACGCGATCGCTTACCGGTCCCGAAGTGCTGACGTTCGACTTCGAGGGGACGCCGACCGACGTTTTCGCGGTGCTCGCGACCCTCTCGGCCGCGCTCCAGGATCCGCTGGCGGATGCGGCGAGCGCCGGACGGCTGGCGATGGCGCAGCTCGACTCCGGGCTCGACCAGGTCACTACGGCGCAGACGATCGTCGGCGCGCGAATGGGCTGGATCGAGATCATCGATGAGCGCCGCCTGGCCTCGGGCGAGCTCGTCGCCGAGGAGCGCAGCGAGATCGGCGGAGCCGATCTCGCGACGACCATGACCCGGCTGCAGGAAATCCTGACCGTTCTCGAGGCCAGCCAGGCGAGCTTCGTCCGCCTTGCGAACCTTTCGCTGTTCAATTCACTCCGCTGAGGCGGGCAAGGGGTAGTTTCTGATGTACGCCGTGATCGGTATCGTCCTCCTGGTGGTAATGGTTTTCGGCGGCTTCGCCCTCACGGGCGGGGCACTCGAGCCCGTCCTGCACGCGATACCGCACGAGATGCTGATCATCGGCGGCGCCGCGGTGGCCGCGCTGGTGACCGGCAACTCGCTCGAGCAGCTCAAGGCCATCGGCGGCTCGTTCAAGAAGGTGTTCAAGGGGCCGCGTCACGGCAAGCAGGATCACATCGACGCGATCGCGCTGACGACAAAGCTCATGCGGCTGCTCCGCGCCGAGGGCCCGCTGGCGCTGGAAAACCACGTGCAGGAGCCGGAGAGCTCGCCGATCTTCGCCGAATATCCGAACATCCTCGCCAACAAGCCGCTGGTCGACCTGATCTGCGACCCGCTGACGTTGCTGGTGGTCTCCTCGGGCTCGCTCGAGACGCACGCGGTCGAGGAAGTCATGGACAACGCGATGCGCACGCACTTCCACGAACTGCGCGAGCCGCAGCATGCGCTGCAGGGTCTCGCCGATGCCCTGCCCGCCCTCGGCATCGTCGCGGCGGTGCTCGGGGTGGTCAAGACGATGGGCTCGATCGACGAGCCGCCCGCGATCCTCGGCGCGATGATCGGCTCGGCGCTGGTCGGCACCTTTCTCGGCGTCTTGCTCGCCTACGGCATCGTCGGGCCGATGGCGTCGCGCCTGAAGCAGGTGCTCGAGCAGGACGAGCAGATCTTCCATGCGGTCAAGCAGGTGATCATCGCCAGCCTGCACGGACACCCCCAGCCGCTGGTGGTCGAGAGCGCCCGCTCGGGCCTCGGCGAAGCGGTCCGGCCGCGGTTGACGGAGCTTCTCGACAGCCTCCGGGGTCGTTGACGTGGCCACGCTTCCGCACGGCCGCAACGACGCCGCCCCGGTGATCGTCAAGAAGGTCGTCGTCCAGGGCGGCGAGGCGCACCATGGCGGCGCCTGGAAGGTCGCCTACGCCGACTTCGTGACCGCGATGATGGCGTTCTTCCTGCTGCTGTGGCTGCTCGGTTCGACGACCGAGACGCAGCGCAAGGGCATCGCCGACTACTTCACCCCGACGCTGGTCAAGCTCAAGGAGCAAAGCGCAGGCTCCCACGGGCTGCTCGGCGGCGCTTCGATGACCGATCCCGACAACTACCCGCAGCGCGCGGCGCAGACGGGCACCCAGGCGATCACCGTCCCCAAGGACGCGAGCGGCGGCGCGAGGGAAGGTGCCTCGCCGATGAAGCGGATCCGCGAGCGGCTCGAACGCCGGGTCGCTTCCGACGACCGGCTGCGCCGGCTGATGCGGCAGGTGCGGATGGTCGACACTACCGAGGGCACCCGGATCGACCTTGTGGACGATGCCGATTTCTCGATGTTTTCGCTCGGCACGACGGTTCTCACGCCCGACGCGCGCAAGCTGCTCGGCGCGATCGCCGATACCATCGCACCCGAAGCCGGGCTCGTCACGATCCGCGGCCATACCGACGCGCTTCCGTGGAAGGCCGGGGTCAAGGCCAACAACTGGTCGCTGTCGGCAGGACGCGCCGAGGCCACGCGCCAGGCCTTGCTGCGCGAGGGAATCGGCGAACGGCGGTTCCGCCGCATCGAAGGCGTGGCCGACCGCGAGTTGCTGATCGACAGCAACCCGCAGGATCCGCGAAACCGCCGCATGTCGATCCTGCTTTCGCGGTGACCGGCGCGGGGAGACGCGCGTCCTACGGGGATCTCCCTAGAGCCGCCTACGCATAGGGTAACCCGTCTCTGCCATGCTTGGTCCTTCGTACCCAGGGTGTGAGGGGAGATGTCAGGACAAGTCGATCTCGCTGCGGAGCTGGCGGCCGCCAAGGCAGAGCTCGCGCAGTACCGCGACGCGATCGAGAGCATGCACCAGGGCGTGTGCATGTACGATGCGGACGGGCGGATCACGCTTGTCAACCGGCGCTACGCCGAGCAGCTCCGCCTGCCTGCGGATGCCGTCTATCCGGGCCTGACCGCCGGCGAAGTCCTGCAGATGTGCATCGACGCCGGCCACTATCCCGGGAAATCCTCGGAGGAGGTGTTTGCCGATGTCCGATCGAGGATCGCCCCGGGGATCACCCTGGCGACCATGGTTCGCGGCGAGCGCACCTATGCCATGCGCCGGTCGCCGACACGAGGCGGGCAGCTGCTCACGACCTGCGAGGACATCACCGCGCAGACCGAGGCCGAGACAGCGCTACGGCTGAGCGAGGCGCGGCTGAAGGCGATCCTCGACGCGATGCCCGACTGCGTGAAGATCTTCCACGAGAGCGGGCGGCTGATCGAGATCAACCCCCAGGGGCTCGAACTGCTGCAGGCGCCCGACCTCGAGACGCTGCTGTCGACGCCGGGTTATGTCGCCGTGCCGCCGGAGTACCTCGAAGCCTGCCTCGACGTGCATCGGCGGGTGATGGCCGGGGAAAGCGTCGTCTGGACCTACGAAGTCATCGGCCTGAAGGGCCGCCGGCGCCATGTCGAGGCCCATGCGGTGCCGTTTCGCATGCCCGACGGGGCCAAGGCGCACCTGTGCATCTCGCGCGACGTCGAGGCCCGGCACCAGGCCGAGGAGGCCCTGCGGCGGAGCGAGGAACGGCTGCGGCTGGTCCACGAGGCGACCGGCCTCGCCGATTTCGAGTCCGGACCCGATGGCCTGCTGATCTGCTCGGACAGGTTCTTCGAGCAGCTCGGACTGCCGGCGGCTACCGGCCCGGTCGAAGGCAAGAGCTGGGCGGCTCGCGTCCATCCCGACGACATCGGCTGGCTCGTCGAGGAGATCGAAGGCGCCATCGCCCGGAACGACGAGAGCTTCGGCGCGGAGTTCCGGATCATCCGAGCCGACAACGGGGAAACGCGTTGGCTCGCGTGCAGCACGCGGATGGAGCGCGACGAGGACGGCAAGCTCGTCCGGACGATCGGCGCGCACCTCGACATCACCGAACGCCGCCAGGCCGAAGAGGCGCTGCGCCAGAGCGAGGAACGGCTGCGCCTGGTCCACGAGGCGACCGGGCTGGCCGACTTCGAAGCGGGCAAGGACGGCGTGGCGCGCATCTCCGAACGCTTCGTCGAGCAGGCCGGCTTGCCGCCGGGGACCCGCGAGCTGCCGCTGGCGGACTGGCTGCGCGTGGTTCATCCCGACGATCGCGAGAGGTTGCAGCGCGACATCGCCCGGAGCCTCGAATGCGACGCTTCATTCCAGTGCGAGTTCCGCATCATCCGCCAGGACACGGGCGAGGTCCGGTGGATCTCGAGCCGGACCAAGATGGAACGCGACGCGAGCGGCGTCGCGATCCGCAGCATCGGCGCGCACCTCGACATCACCGAAAGCAAGCTGGCGGAGGAGGCTCTCCGGGAGAGCGAGGAACGATTCCGGCTGGCGGCCGAGGCCGCCGGGCTCGGGGTGTGGGACTACGATCTCGACAAGGACCGGCGCGAATGGTCGGACAGGCTGCGCGAGATCTTCGGCATCGGTTCCGATGTGGAAGTCAGCATGTCGGTGGCGGAAGCGTGCATGCACCCCGCCGACCGCCCACGGATCATGCGCGCGCTGCGCCACGCCCGCGAAACCGACGTCGGCCGGTTCGAGCTGACCTTCCGCATCCAGCGCCCCAACGACGGCGCCGAGCGCTGGGTCACGTTGAACGGCTGGCGGACCTACAGGAGCGGAAGCCGCATGCGGCGGATCATCATGACCGCGCGCGACGTGACCGAGGAAAAGACCGCCGAGGAACGGGTCCGCTGGACGGCCAGCCACGATTCGCTGACCGGTCTCGCCAACCGCAGCCTGTTTCACGAGAAGCTCGGCGAAGCGATCCGGGCCGCCTCGGCCGACGGCGGCGCGGTCGGCCTGATCGTCCTCGACATGGACCACTTCAAGCAGATCAACGACACGCTCGGCCACGACGCCGGCGACATGCTGCTGCAGATGTTCGCCGAGCGGCTGCGCTCGGTGGTCCGCTCGCACGATACCGTGGCCCGGTTCGGCGGCGACGAGTTCGCCATCGTCATGCCCGACATCCACACCGAGCAGAGCGTGCTGCAACTGACCCGTTCGATCCAGGACCGGCTGCGCGAACCCTTCGTCCACGAGGGGCGCCTGCTCGACTGCCGCGTCAGCATGGGCGCGACGGTGTTCCCGCGGCACGGAGGCACGCCCGAGGAGCTGCTCAAGAACGCCGACGTGGCGCTCTACGCGGCGAAGAACGCCGGGCGCGGCATGGTGACCCTGTTCGAACCGCACATGCGCGACGACGTCCGCCGGCGAACCTCGATGGTGCAGCTCGCCCGCGACGCCGTCCGCGACGACCGTATCGTCCCCTACTACCAGCCCAAGCTCGACCTCGCGACCCGCTCGATCGTCGGCTTCGAGGCGCTGCTGCGCTGGCGCTCGCCGCGCGGACGGATCGGCGCGCCGGCATCGATCGAGGCGGCGTTCGAGGACCTCGAAGTCGCCGCCGCGATCAGCGACCGGATGATCGATCGCGTGATCGCCGACATGCGGTGCTGGCTCGACCGGGGGATCGACTTCCGCAATGTCGCGGTCAACGCCGCAGCCGCCGAATTCCGCCGCGACAACTTCGCCGAGCATCTGCTCGAGCGGCTGCAGCGCGCGCAGGTCCCGACGCGCTGCTTCCAGGTCGAGGTCACCGAGACCGTGTTCCTCGGGCGCGGCGCCGAGTACGTCCATCGCGCCCTCGCGCTGCTCAACCTGCGCGGCATCAAGATCGCGCTCGACGATTTCGGGACCGGCTACGCGTCGCTGCGCCACCTCAAGCAGTTCCCGGTCGACCTGATCAAGGTCGATCAGAGCTTCGTGCGCGACATGGCGGACGACCCGGGCGACGAGGCTATCATCAACGCGGTGATCAACCTCGGCCGCAGCCTCGGCATCAAGGTCGTTGCGGAAGGGATCGAATGCGAGGAGCAGGCGCGCCGCCTGCTCGAGCTGAAGTGCGACTTCGGCCAGGGCTTCCTGTTCTCGAAGGCCGTGCCGGCAAGCCGCGTCCAGGCGCTGGTCGAGCGGTGGGGCGCGAAGGCGCCGGCAGCGAGCCCGCGCCGCGCGGCGGCGCTCCGCCTCGTCGCCAATCGCGACTGATCCGACATTCCCAGGCGTCGCGCCGAGGCGTCGCCCCCGACATCCGTGCATCAGGATCGATGTCGCCGCGGGCGCTCAACCGCGGCTGGCGACCGGACCCTCGGACGGGCCCGCCCCCCAAAGAAGAAGACCCGGCGCTCTGGGGGGAGAGCGCCGGGTCTTTGGTTAACCGGACTGGCCGGTAGAGGGTTAACGCAGCAGCGACAGAACGTTCTGCTGGCTCTGGTTGGCCTGGGCGAGCATCGCCGTCGAGGTCTGGCTGAGGACCTGCGCCTTGGCCAGCGCGGTGGTCTCGGCCGAGTAGTCGGTGTCCTGGATCCGCGAACGGGCGTCGGACAGGTTGGTAGCGGTCGAGGTCATGTTGCTGACCGCCGACTCGAGCCGGTTCTGCGTCGCACCGAGCGTGGCGCGCGTCGTCGAGACTTCGTCGAGGGCGTCGTCGTACTCGGTGAGCGAGGTGACGTTGCTGGCGTCGGCGAAAGTCTCGGCCAGGACGACGGCCAGATCCGAACCGCCGCCGGCTGCGAAGTTGGTCGACTTCAGCGTCACCGTGGTCTCGCCGGTCTGGATGCTGAACCCGGTCTCCGCTGCGGCGTCGAACAGCTTCTTGCCGTTGAACTCGGTGTTGGTGACGATCGAGTTGATCTGCTCCTTGAGGGCGAGCTGCTCGGCGCGGATGTTCGCCCGGTCGCTGTCCTGGTAGGTATCGTTGAGCGACTGCACTTCCAGCTCACGCATGCGCTGCAGCATGTTGGCGACCTCGTCGAGCGCGCCTTCCGCGGTCTGCGCCATCGAGATGCCGTCGTTGGCGTTGCGGATGCCCTGGTTGAGGCTCTTGATCTGCGCGGTCATGCTGGTCGCGATGGCGAGGCCGGCGGCATCGTCCTTCGCGCTGTTGATGCGCTTGCCGGTCGACAGCCGCTCCATCGCGGTGCCGAGGGCCTTGTTGGCGGTGTTCGAGGCGTTGGCGGCCTTGAGCGCGCCGATGTTGGTGTTGATTACGGACATTGAGGAACTCCTTCGGTCGTTCGCTGCCGGATTTGCGATCCCACGACACGTGGCAGCCGAGAGCCAGACCGGCGCGCTCTCGCCGGTTTTAAGCCCTCAAGCCTGCTGCAAGGCCCGGAAACTACGCCGGAAAATGCCCCGACTGCGTATTTCTACGTGGACTGAAATTAGCGTTAATTTGCGCGTCCGCGCGTCATTGGATCGGCAAGAAACGGTAACAAATAGGGGGTCGCCGTGGGTTCGCTTGAATCGTCGGTCGCGTTCAAAAAAAATCATGCGGTACTGGCGAACAGGCTCGACGGAATCGCGTCGTCGCTGTTTCCGGGACGGCAGCTTACGATCGGTGACGACAGCGAGCGGCTGCTGGCCGATCGTGCCGCGACGGTCAGCGTCTCGCGCAGCGATCGCCCGGGTCTGAGCCGGACCGCCAGCCGGGCGCGGCTGGCATACAGCGATCCGCTGTCCGAAGCGACTTTCGCCGCACTCGTGGCGCTGCTCGCCGGGCGCTCGGAGCCGGTGGCCGCCGATCCCGAGACGCTCTCGGTGCTGGCGGTCGCAGATCGCCTGGCCCGGACCGACATCCCGGTGCTGATCAACGGGCCGACGGGAACCGGCAAGGAAGTGCTCAGCCGCTTCATCCACGGCCGCAGCGAGCGGCGCGACAAGCCGTTCGTGGCGGTCAACTGCGCCGCGATCCCGGAAACCATGATGGAAGCGCTGCTGTTCGGTCACCAGAAGGGGGCCTTCACCGGCGCCAGTGGATCGAGCGAGGGGTTCTTCCGCGCGGCCGACGGCGGCACGCTGCTGCTCGACGAGATCGCCGAGATGCCGCTGGCATTGCAGGCCAAGCTGCTGCGCGCGCTGCAGGAAGGCGAAGTGGTGCCGGTCGGCGCGACCAGGCCGATCAAGGTCGACGTGCGGATCATTGCCGCGGCCAACCGCGACCTGCCGCTCGAGGTCGAGGAAGGGCGCTTCCGTGCCGATCTCTACTACAGGCTCAACGTCTTCCCGATCGGCCTGACCGCGCTGCGCGAGCGGCCGGCGGATATCGCCCCGCTCGCCTTCGCGCTACTGCTGCGCCACTCGCCCGATGGGGCGCCGGCGCCGTGGATCAGCGACACCGCGCTGGCGATGCTGCGCGCGCACGGCTGGCCGGGCAACGTCCGCGAACTCGAAAACGTCATGCGCCGGGCGCAAATCCTCGCCGCCGGCCAGCCCGAGATCCGGCCCGAGCACATCGTCTTCGACCGAACCGTTCGTCTCGTCGAGCAGGCCACGGCAGTCGCACCCGAGGCCGGTGCAGGCGAGAAGCTCTCCAAGATCGTGCTGATCTCCGAGGCCCGGGCGATCATGGAGACGCTCGACGCGTGCGGCGGGAAGCGCGCCGAAGCCGCGCGCCAGCTCGGCATAAGCGAGCGTACGCTGCGTTACCGGCTGGCATCGTTCCGTGAGGCTGGCCTTGCGATCGGAGGCCGGCGATGAGCGGCGTGAACGGACTCGGCGGCGGCGGATCGGTCGCCCAGATCATCGCCCTGCGCCAGCAGATCATCGACCGCACGAGCCTGCTGCGGGAACTGCACCAGGCGAAGGAGTCGGGGGCGACGCAGGAGACAGGGCAGCCCGCCGCCGGGTTTGCCGACACGCTCAAGAACGCGCTCGACGGAGTCAACGCCACGCAGCAGCGGGCGTCCGGGTTGAGCGAAGCCTACGAACGCGGCGAGGTGACCGACATCGCCAAGGTCATGCTCGCCCGCCAGGAAGCCGGAGTCGCCTTCGAAGCGACGCTGCAGGTCAGGAACAAGCTGCTGTCCGCCTATCAGGACATCATGCGGATGGGGGTCTGATTAGATGGCCGACTTGATACCCGCGCCGGCCGCGACGCCGGACCGGCCGCTCGGGCTGCTCGCGCCGTTGCGCAACCCGCAGGCGGGCCGCCCCCTCGAGCGGCTGCGCGCATTCGCCGCCCAGGCGCCCGTGCGCAAGGCGCTACCGTGGTTCGCCGGCGCTTCGGCCGTCGGCCTGCTCGCGCTGACCTGGGCGGTCCTCTCTCCCGCGCCCCAGCGCGTGCTCTATGCGTCGCTCGGCGACGCCGAGCGCGCCGAAGTCGTGGCCGCGCTCGAGAAGGCCTCGATCGGCTATACGATCGACAGCGCCACCGGAACGCTGACGGTCGACGAGGGCGATCTCTACCGCGCGCGCATGCTGGTCGCCTCCGACGGCGCCCTCGCCGCGCCGGCGAGTGGCGCCGAACTGCTAGACTCGCTGCCGATGGGCGCCAGCCGGACTCTCGAAAGCGACCGCCTGCGCGCCGCGCAGGAGCGTGAGCTGATGCTGACGATCATGGAGATCGATGGCGTCGAGGCCGTGCGCGTCCATCTCGCCCGGCCCGAGCGGTCGGTATTCGTGCGCGAGGACGCACCGCCGAGCGCCTCGGTGATGGTGCGCCTGTCGCGCGGGCGCCAACTGACCGACGGCCAGGTTACCGCCATCGCCAATCTCGTGGCGGCCTCGGTGCCGGGGCTCGGCATCGATGCCGTCCGCATCGTCGACCAGCACGGCCGGTTGCTGTCGCAGCCCGATTCCGCAGATTCCGACCGCCTCGGGCTGCAGGCCCGGATGGAAGCCAAGCTTCGCACCCAGGTCGCGCAACTGCTGACTCCGATGCTCGGCGAAGGCAATTTCTCGAGCGAGATCCAGGTCGAGCTCGACATGAACGAGGTCACCTCCGCGCGCGAGACCTACGACAAGGAAGGCGCGGTCAGGCAGGAGACGGAACAGGAGAGCCAGACCGTCGGCGGTGGCGCCGTCGGCGTTCCTGGCGTGCTGTCGAACACTCCGCCGGCCGACCCCGAGGCCGAGGCCGGCGCACCCGGCACGCCGGCGGCCGCCCCGGCCCGCCCGACGATCGGCGAAAGCCGCGCGACCCGCAGCTACGAGCTCGGGCGCGAAGTAGCCGTCTCCAACACTGCCCCCGGCGCCGTGCGGCGCCTGTCGGTCGCCGTCGCGCTCAGCGAGGCGGCGATGAAACGCACGAGCGCCGCCGAACTCAAGAAGATCGAGGGGCTGATCGGCGCGGCCGTCGGCGCCGACCCCGAACGGGGCGACCAGGTGGCGGTGATCATCCGGCCGTTCCAGGAAGCCGCGATCGAGGCGCCGCCCGTCTGGGAAACCCCGTGGTTCGCGACGATCCTGCGCAACGCCGTCGCCCTGCTCGCCGTCCTGTTGATCCTGCTGTTCGGCGTCCGCCCGCTGATGAAGGCCCTGACCGGCAACCGCCGCCGGTCCGACGACGACGCAGACCTCGAGGACGGGTCCGCAGGGCCCCGGTCGGCGCTCCTGCCTCACGCTGACGCCGGGCCCGATCGCGGTCGCCTTTCCGCGCAGATCGAGCTCGCCCAGCGCATCGTGCGCGAGCAGCCCGACGACGCGCTCCTCGCGCTCCGCCGCATGCTCGGCGACCGTCGCCGCGAACACGAGGCCGCGCAATGACCGCCACAATCCCCACCACCGCCGACCCCCAGCGCGCCGCCGTCCTGGTGATGCTGCTGGCCGAGGAGGATGCAACCGGCCTGCTCTCGCGCCTCTCGCCCGAGGAGCTGCAGGTGCTGGGCGCGAAGATGTGCGAGCTCGGCGAGATCGGCCCCGAGGCGATTGCCGACGCGATCGCCTGCTTCGCCGAGCGCGCGGACCAGGCCGGCCTGCCGGCCGCCAACCGCGCCGGCGACGTGCGCCGGCTCATGACCGGCGCCGTCGGCGAGCTCAAGGCCGACAACCTGATGCGCCGCATCGCCCCTGAGGAAGCGCGCAAGCCCGCCACCGCACTCGAGCTGGCGCGCTGGCTCGATCCGGGCGTCATCGCCTCGCTGGTCGCCGACGAACATCCCCAGGCGATCGCGGTGCTGCTGCTCCAGCTCGAACCCCAGACCGCAGCGCAAGTGCTCGCGGGGCTGCCGGAAGAAGTGCAGGCGCCGGTGGTGCAGCGGGTGGCGAGGCTCGGGCCGATCGCGCCCGAGGCGCTCCGCGTGCTCGAGGAACTGCTCAGCGCCCGGATCGAGCGCACACACGGACGGATGCCGCTGACCATGGGCGGCGTGCGCGAGGCGGCGGAGCTGATCAACAACGGCGCCCGCGCGCTCGAGAAGCGCATGCTGCCCGAAATCGGCAAGATCGACAAAAAGCTGGCCAAGGAGCTCGAGAGCGAACTGTTCAAGTTCGAGCACCTCTACGCGCTCGACCCCAAGACCATGGGCCAGCTGCTGCGCGAGATCGAGAGCGAGACGCTGATCGACGCGCTGAAGGGCATCCCCGCCGAGGAGCGCGAGCCGTTCTTCGCCGCGATGTCGACCCGCGCGGCAGACGGCGTGCGCGATGAGATCGAGGCCCGCGGGCGCGTACGCAAGGCCGACGTCCTCGCTGCGCAGCAGGCGATCGTCGCGATCGCCAAGCGCCTCGCCGCCGAGGGCGCGATCGTGATCGGCGACGGGGAAGACGAGTATGTCTAGCTTGCAGCTGGCGCAGCTGGGCCGTCCGGGCCGGTTTGCGCCGGACACGCGCTTCGTGCCCGCCGTGGCCGCTGCCGCAGCCAAGGCCGACGACACGCCCGCGCCTGACGCCATCGCGGTCGCCTACGAGCGAGGCTTCCGCGAAGGTGCCGCCCAAGCCGCCGAGGACGCCCGCCACGCGGAGCGCGAACGCGACGAGGCACGGGCTGCGATCGAGCTCGCCTTCGCCAGGCTCGACAAGGACGATGCCCAACTACTGCGCGAACGGCTGCGCCAGACGGTGTTCGCGCTGTGCGAAGCCGCCGTGCTGCCGCTGGCGCTCGACCGCGATGGCCTCGTCGCGCGGATCGAGCGCGCCGTCTCCATGCTGCAGCGAGCACAGGACGAGCGCGTCGTGCGGCTGCATCCCGACGACCTCGTGCTCGTCGCCCGGCGCCTGCCCGACTCGCTCCAGGTCGAGGCCGACCCCAGCGTCGAGCGCGGTGGGCTGCGCATCGAAACCGCCGATGGCGGCATCGAGGACGGCCCGAGCCACTGGCGGCGCATGCTGGCGGAAGCGTTCCGCGAATGCTGAAGCGATTCGACACGCTGCTCGACCAGCTCTCCGTCTCGCCGTTCGACCTGACGCCGCGGCGGTTCGGGCTCGTGACCGCGTGCGACGGCGGGCTGATCGAGGTCAGCGGCCTGTCGGTGCCGATCGGCGCGCTGTGCCGGATCGACGACGGCAAGGGTTCCTCGCTGACGGCGGAGGCGATCGGCTTCCGCAACGGCCGGACGATGATGATGATGCTCGGGGACTCGGTCCTGCTGCGGCCAGGTGCGCGCGTCCGCACCGAAGGACGCCCCGGCATGCTTCCGGTGGGTCGCGCCTTCCTCGGCCGGGCGGTCGACGGCGGAGGCAAGCCGATCGACGGCGGGCCGCCGGTCGACAGCGAGGCCGACTGGCCGGCCGGCGGCGTGCGCACGGGCGCGCTCGACCGCGCCAGCGTGACGGTGCCGTTCGACACCGGGATCCGTGCGATCAACGCGCTGACGACGCTCGGCGTCGGCCAGCGCGTCGGGATCATGGCTGGCTCCGGCGTCGGCAAGTCGGTGATGATCGACATGATCGCGCAGGGTGCCGAAGCCGATATCGTCGTGGTCGGGCTGATCGGCGAGCGGGCGCGCGAGGTCTCGGACTTCGTCGAGCGGCACATGGCCGGAGAAAAGGCCCAGCGCACCGCGCTCGTCGCCGTACCGGCGGACCATGCCCCCAACTTGCGGCTGCGCGGCGCGCTGCTGGCGACCTCCCTGGCCGAGCACTTTCGCTCGCAGGGCCATCGGGTGCTGCTGATCATCGACAGCCTCACACGCATCGCCCACGCGGCGCGGGAGATCGGCCTCCTGCTCGGCGAGCCCGGAGCCGCGCGGGGCTATCCGCCCTCGGCGCTGGCGACGATCACCAAGCTGGTCGAGCGGGCCGGCAATTCCGCCGCCAGCGGCGGATCGATCACCGGGCTCTATACCGTGCTCGCCGACGGCGACGACCACAACGACCCCGTGGTCGACACCGCGCGGTCGATCCTCGACGGCCACATCGTGCTCTCGCGCGAGCTGGCACAGCGCGGGCAATATCCGGCGATCGACGTCGCCGCCTCGCTCAGCCGGGTGATGGACGGCATCGTTTCGCCCGAGCATGCCGAACTGGCCCGCCGGTTCCGGGCGCTGTCCTCGGCCTACGAAAGCAACCGCGACCTGGTGCTGATGGGCGCCTACCGCCCGGGCGCCGACGCGCTCGTCGACCGCGCCATGGCCATGCACGAGGCGCTTACCGGTCTGCTGTGCCAGTCGACCGGGACGCTGGTCTCGCTCGAGCAATCGGTCGGCGACCTGACGAACCTGCTCGGCCATGAAGGATGACCGCGCCCGTCTGCACCGCGCGAGGCTGATCGAGCGCGTCCGCAGCGTCGAGCAGCGCCGCGCGGCGGCAGAGGCCTTCGCCGCCGAAGCGCGGCGCGCCAAGCTCGCCGGAATCTCCGAAAGAACCCTGCGGCTCGGCCAGGTCTACGCCGAGCGCTCGGCGATCGCCGACGGCGCGGAGCTGCGCGGTGCGCTGGTGCTGTCGACCCAGCTGCACGCTCTTGGGCTCACCGCGGCGCGCCAGGCCGATCACGCGCGGCGCGAAGCCGACGCGCGGCTGGCGGACCTCGCGTCGGCCGACCATCGCCACCGCCGCGCCGAAGAGGAACGGCGCGGGCTGACGAAGCGCCTGAGAGAGCAGGAATCTTACCGCGACCAGGCGCTGCCGAGACCATCTGGCACGGACCTTGAATAACGAGGGGCAGGTCATGGTGAACGGAACCGCGATGCTTGCCTCTCCCCTCCCCACAATGCTCTCGTCCACCGCTTCGCCGGCCGCCGCTGCACCGAGCGGGGCGGCAGCCGGGGCGCGAGGCGGATCCGGCTTTGCCGCGCTGCTGACGGGCGTCGCGACGCCGGCGCCCGCCGGCTCGGAAGCGGAACCGGCCCGTCCCGGCGCGAATGCCGAGGCCGATCTCTCCCCTGCCGCAGCGGCCGAGTCCGAGGCCGCCCTGCCGGCAACGCCGGCCGAAGCGGCAACGCAAACCGGCAATATCTTGCCGGTCGTCTTGCCGGATGGGACCGTCGATCCCGGCGAGACCAGCCCCGCGGCAGAGCGCGACGACCCGGCGCAGACGGCTGCCGGCGACGAACCTGCGGCGGTCGCTGTCGGGGTTCCGACTGTTCTCCCGGGTCTTCCCCCAACGCCTGCCAACAGTGCAGCCGGGGACACGGCCACGAGCGCCCAGCCGAAACGGCGCCCGACCGTCCAGAATCCGATGGCGCCGACCGAGCCACACACGCCCAGCGAAAGATCCGCCAACGCCGGCCGCCGTAGCGCTTCGGCTGCAATCGCCGTCTCGGTCCGGTCCGCCGAACGCGAGGGATCCGCCGGCTCGACGGCGGAAGCGATCGGACGGCCGGTTTCGACCCAGCCGACCGAGCCGACGCGGTTCGACGCGGCCCCGGCGCCACAACCGGGCGCAACGACCGCGGTAGCCTCGCCGGTGGATCACGGCGCGCGGCTCTCCGTTTCGCCCACCTCCCCCGCACCCGCGCCGATGCCTTCGCCGACCGACATCGACGCTGCGATCGACCGGCTGGTGGCGGCGCGCGAGGCGCTGGTCCCGGCTGTCGCGGCGCTGGCCATCGATCACGCGGACTTCGGCGAAGTCTCGATCCGCTTCGAGCAGGCCGCCGACGGGCGCCTCTCTGCCGAACTGGCCTCCGCCGATCCCGTGCTGCGCGAGGCGGTCGCCGTCGCCATCGCCGAGCGGGGCTCGATGGGGACCGACACCGACGGCGGGCGTCCTGCCGGCCAATCCCGGCCTCGCGGCCAGGCCGCGGGCGGTGACGGCACCGCCGGCGAACGGGGGCCGTCGGCCGACACCCGCAACCCGCAGCGCGGGACGCCGGGACGGGAGCAGCCCCGACCGACCGCGAACAATCCGCATCCGGGCGTGTTCGCCTGATCCCGTCAAACACTTCGAACCGAGGAAT
>Ga0079224_100005033_pt1 | contig 17294 bp, 13 predicted proteins | sample Stecom2015_FD_80414 | JGI IMG/M metagenome (GOLD analysis project Ga0079224, IMG submission 80414) | Agricultural soil microbial communities from Utah to study Nitrogen management - Steer compost 2015 | ecosystem: Environmental > Terrestrial > Soil > Agricultural land | place: USA: Utah... | reverse complement strand
CTTGGTGAGGTGGTAGAAGGAGCCGGGGGCCTTCGGGAACGGCAGGCGGTCCTTGCGGCCCTTGTGCTCGATCTCGATCCAGCCCTCCTCGATGTCGATGTTCGGCTGGCCGTACTCGCCCATGGTGCCGAGCTTGACGAGGTGGCAGTCGGGGGCGAAGTCCTTGATCGCCCACAGCACGTTCAGGGTGCCCTCGACGTTATTGCGGTGGTTCTCGATCGCGTGCTCGCGGTCGATCATCGAGTACGGGGCCGAGCGGTGTTCGGCGAAGTGCACGAACGCCTCGGGCTCGAGGTCCTGGAAGACCGAGGCCACGGCGTCGTAGTCGGTGAGGTCCGCGATGCGCACCTCGATGTCCTTGCCGGAGACCTCCTTCCACGCCGCGACCCGCTCCTCGAGCGGCAGGATGGGGGTGACGGAGTTCGAGCCGAGCTCCACGTCGATCTCGCGTCGCACCAGGTTGTCCACGATCGTCACGTCGTGGCCCTTCTGCGAGAGGTACAGGGCGGTGGGCCAGCCGCAGAACCCATCTCCACCGGCGACGACGATCTTCATGGGGCAAGTCCTCCAATAGTCCAGGTCCCGGGATCCCGTGAGGCACGGGCGCCGGGTGGTGCAATACCGTGTGCAGTCTTAACGTAGTGCAGGTCAGGCGACGCTCAAAGATGTGGGACGACCGCCCGAACAGCAGAGGAACGGACCATGAACACCGTGCATGACGAGCGTCCGACGGACCGTCCTCCGAGCCGTCTCGCCACTGTATCCCCCGAGCCCGGGACCGGGCTGGGCGCTCCGACGCCGCGCCCCCTGCCCGACACCTCCCGGCGCGTGCTGGTGATGGGGATCGTCAACCGCACCCAGGACTCCTTCTTCGACGAGGGACGCACCTGGGAGCTCGAGCAGGCGGTGTCCGCAGGGCTCCGCGCCGCGGAGGCGGGCGCCGACATCGTCGACGTGGGCGGGGTGAAGTTCGCACCCGGCGACCCGCTGGACCCCGCGGAGGAGGCCGCACGGGTGGTCCCCGTGATCGAGCAGCTGCGCCGCGAGCTGCCGGGCGAGGTGCTGCTCTCGGTGGACACCTTCCACGCCTCGGTCGCCCGCGCCGCGCTCGAGGTCGGGGCGGACCTGATCAACGACACCACGGGCCTGTCCGATCCGCGGATGGCCGAGGAGGTCGCCCGCGCCGGCGCCTCGCTCGTGCTCACGCACTCGGTCGCGGAGCCGCGCCGCCCCTTCCCCCGGCCCCGCTACGAGGACGTGGTCGAGGAGGTCCGGGACTTCCTCGCCGCACGCCTGGAGCAGGCGCTCGAGGCGGGCATCGCGCGGGAGCGGATCGTGCTGGACCCGGGCCCGGACCTCAACAAGAGCACGCAGCAGACCCTCGAGGTGCTGCGCGACTGGGGCGAGTACGCCGCGCTCGGCCTGCCGCTGCTCGCGGCGCTCTCGCGGAAGGACTTCGTGGGCGAGTCGCTGGGCCTGCCGAAGGAGGAGCGGCTCGCCGGCTCCCTCGCCGCGGCGGCCTGGACGATCCGTCTGGGCGCCCGGATCCTGCGGGTCCACGACGTGCGGGAGACGGTGCGGATGGTCCGGATGCTCGAGGTTCTCGCCGGCTGGCGCGAGCCGGCGGGACCGCTGGTCCACAACGTCTGAGGGGCAGGGTCCCGGGGCGTTCAGGCCCGCGGTCGCCGTGCGAGCCGGCCGGTGCGGCGCAGCCAGATCTCCAGCGGCAGGGTGACCAGCGGCGGGACCGAGGCGAGCAGGGCCAGCAGCGCCACCCACCACTTCCAGCGCAGCGACACGGCGGCGACCAGGGTCATCACGACGTAGACCATGAACATCCCGCCGTGCAGGCGGCCGAACAGCCACACCCCGGCCTCCGTCGTACCGGTGACGTACTTCAGGAACATGCCGACCAGCAGCCCCGCCCAGGTGAGGGCCTCCAGCAGCGCGATCACGGCGAAGACCCGGCCGACGGGCGAGATCCCGGCGGAGCCGGCGCCCTCCTCCTGCACGGGGGTCGCGGCGGAGGCGTCGGCGGGGGCGGGGATCATCGGGCGGCTCCTGGCACGGGGTCGGCGGGACCTGGCCGGCGGGATGACGCCGGTGAGGTGAGACTTACCGTATCCCTCGAGCCGGGAGGGCGCCGCCGTGCTGTGAGCGGCGCCTCCCCCGTCGGCCGATCGCCCCTCAGCCGCGGGCGATCCGCAGCGTCTTGATCTCGAAGGGACGGAAGGAGAGCTCGACCGTGCCGTCCTCGCCGCGCGCGAGCGCGGAGCGGAACGCCGGGGCGTCCTCCCCGAAGGGTCGCTCGAGCAGGTCCGTGGCCGTCACCTCGCCGCCCGCGAGGACCGGGTCGAGGGCGAGGGTCGCCGCGGCGCGGGCACCGGAGGACTCGTACAGCCGCAGCACCAGGTCCCCGGAGCGGTCCTCGGCGAGCTTCACGGTCTCGACGACCACGCTCGAGATGCCCTCCCCGTCGGCCGGCGCGACCGTGACCGGCGGCGCGGCGAGCAGGGACGCGGCCGCGGCGGGCGCGGTGCGCTCGGGCAGGTTCAGCCGGTAGCCCTCCTCGATCGCATCGGCGATCCCCGCGCCCGGTCGCACGGCGACGCGCAGGGCGTACCGGCCGTGGTCGGCGGCGGGGTCGGGGTACTCCGGGGAGCGCACCAGGGTCAGGCGGGTCGTGGTGGTGGTGCCGCCGTCGTCCTCGCGCACGGTGCGCAGCACGTCGTGGCCGTAGGTGGAGTCGTTCGCGATCGCCACCCCGTGCTCGCCCTCGGCCGCGTGGACCCAGCGGTGCGCGCAGGTCTCGAAGCGGGCGAAGTCCCAGGAGGTGTTCACCGGGACCGGCCGGTCCACGTGCCCGAACTGGATCTCGCTCGAGAGGTGGGAGGCGCGCAGATCCAGCGGGAAGGCGAGCTTGAGCGCCTTCTTGCGCTCGCGCCAGTCGAGGTCCACCTCGATCCCGAGGGAGGTGTCGTCAGGGCGCAGCACGAAGGTCTTCACGATCGTGGAGCCCTCGCCGGTGACGCCGGAGGTCTCCTCGCCGTCGGCGAGCGCGGTCGTGTAGGTGAAGGAGACGCGGACCCCGCCGTCCGCCTCCTCGACCTCGGCGGCGGTCGGGGTCTCGAGGTCGCGGACCACGCGGCGGTAGAACTCGTCGATGTCCCAGGCGTCCCAGGCGTTGGGCGTGTCGCGGTGCAGCTGCAGCAGCGCGCCGCGGGCGCCGGGGGCGATGGTCTCGCGTCCGTCGGCCCGGCCGACGAGGGAGACCAGCGCGCCGGAGGCGTCGAGCACCGCGCGCACGGCCTGGTTCTCGAGGCGGACCTCGCCGCCCGCGCGGGTCACGACCACGGCCTCCTGGACCGGCTCGGGGCGGCCCGCGCCGTAGGCGGGCACGCCGCGGCGCGGCACCGGGGCGGTGTTCAGCAGCACCGTGCCGTGTCCGTCGGCCGCACCTGCCGCTTCGCCCTCGCCCTGCCCGCCGGCCGCGGCGAGCGCGGCGAGGGAGCTGCCGATGATCCGCTCGGCCCGTTCGGCGAGCGCGGCGTGCTGGGCCTCGGCCTCGCGATGCACCCACGCGATCGAGGAGCCGGGGAGGATGTCGTGGAACTGGTTCAGCAGCGTGTCCTCCCACAGCGCGGCGAGCTCGTCGTGGGGGTAGGGGTGCTCGGCGCGGAGCGCGGCGAGAGTCGCGAGCAGCTCGGCCTCGTGCAGGAGGTGCTCGCTGCGGCGGTTGCCCTGCTTGGTGCCGAGCTGCGCGGAGTAGGTGCCGCGGTGCAGCTCGAGGTAGAGCTCCCCGTTCCACACGGGCGCGTCGGGGTACTCGGCGCGGGCCCGCTCGAAGAAGTCCTCGGCGGTGCCGAACTCGACCCTCGGGGAGCCCTCGAGGTCGGCGGCGCGGCGCCCGGCGGCCATCATCTCGCGGGTGGGCCCGCCGCCGCCGTCGCCCCAGCCGAACAGGTCGATGCCGATCGAGGAGCGGCCCTTCTCCTTGAAGTTCCGCTCGAAGTAGGCGAGCTCGGATCCGGTGAGGGAGCCGTTGTAGGTGTCGGCGGGCGGGAAGTGGGTGAACACGCTGGTGCCGTCGAGGCCCTCCCAGCGGAAGGTGTGGTGGGGGAAGGTGTTGATCTGGTTCCAGGAGACCTTCTGGGTCAGGAAGAACTCCTGGCCGGCGAGCGCGGCGATCTGCGGCAGCGCGGCGGAGTAGCCGAAGGAGTCCGGCAGCCAGGTCTCGCGCGTCTCGACCCCGAGCTCCTCGAGGAAGAACCGCTTGCCGGCGACGAACTGCCGCGCCATCGCCTCGGAGCCGGGCATGTTGGTGTCGGACTCGACCCACATCCCGCCCACGGGCACGAAGCGGCCGCCGGCGACGTGCTCGCGGATCCGCGCGAACAGCTCCGGGTAGCGGTCCCGGATCCAGCGGTACTGCTGGGCGGAGGAGGCGGAGAAGGTGATGTCGGGGTCGTCCTCGATCAGGGTGCAGGCGTTGGAGAAGGTGCGGGCGACCTTGCGCACCGTCTCCCGCACGGGCCACAGCCAGGCCGAGTCGATGTGGGCGTGGCCGGTGGCGAGCACGGTCAGGGCGGAGGAGCCGGCCGTCGCGGCCAGCGCCGGGGCGAGCGCCTCGCGGGCGGCCCGGGCGGTGCCGGGCATGTCGTCGGGGTCGGCGACGTCGCAGGCGGCCTCGAGCGCGCGGAGGATCTCGTGGCGGCGCGGGCTGGTCCGGGCAGCTCGTGCATCAGCCCGGACAGGGCCCGGACGTCCTCGTGCAGCTCCCAGATCCGCACGTCACGGCGGACGAGGTGGAGCTCCTCGATCGAGTAGAGCTCCTCCTCGGGCACGGTCGCGAGGTCGCCGAGCGGGGTCGGCGCGAAGGTCCAGCCGCCGGCGACCATCGGGTTCGCGGCGCACTCGAGGTAGTAGTCCAGCTCCTCGCCCGGCCGGACGGGGAGGTGCCGGTTGCAGGGGTTGATCGCCTTGACGGGCACGCCGTCGGGCGTGAACACGAGCGCCTCGGCCTGGAAGCCGGGCTGTCCGGTGAAGGCGAGGTCGACGATCAGCTCGGGGGCGGAGTGCTCGTCGGCGGCCCAGTCGGCGGGGACGGTGCCGGTCACGTGCAGCCAGGTGGTGGACCAGGCGCGCCCCAGCGGCGCCCCGACCTCGACGGGGCCGTACTCCCGGGCGATCGCCTCGCGCGGCGGGATCGGCTCGCCCTCGAGCCGGTGCGCGGTGATCGTGACCTCGGCCCGCTCCTGGTGGATCCGCGGGACCAGGTGGTCCTGCGTGAACCGGCGGATGCGGGCCTCGGTCAGCTCCCGGTCGTCGAACATGTGGCGGCTCCTTCGGCGCGTGGGGCGGGTCGCGGGGGCTCGTCGGCCCTCCGGCGTCCCGGGGTCGTCCTGGACGCTATCGCGTCAGCGGTGCGCGGCGAGCACGGCGTCGCCGAGGCGCGGCATGATCTCGCGGTGCGCGTCGCAGAAGTCGTGGGAGGTGCCGACGACGAGGGCGAGGTCCGCCTCCGGGTCGATCCAGAAGGCGGTGCCGCGCATGCCGAAGTGGCCGTAGGTCCGCTCGCTGCCGGTGGTCGCGGTCCAGTGCGGCGACTTGGTGCCGCGCACCTCGATGCCGAGCCCGAAGGGATTGGGGTCCTGCTTGCCGAATCCCGGCATGATGCCCACCAGCTCCGGGAAATGGACGCCGACGAGCTGGGCGTGGACCTCCTGGTCCAGGAGCGTGGGGTGCTGCAGCTCGGCGGCGAGCAGGGCGAGGTCGACGAGGGCGCCGGAGGCGCCGACGGAGGCGGAGCCCTCCCACTCCAGGCCCGTCATCCCCAGCGGGTCCGCGATCCGCTCCTGGACCCAGTCGCCGAAGTCCCGGCCGACGGCGCGCTCGACGTGGCGGGCGGCCTCGTCGATGCCGTAGTTCGAGTAGTGGCGGCGCAGGCCCGGCGCCTGGAGAGTCGCGTCGGACTCGTAGAAGTAGCCGGAGGCGTGGGCGAGGAGGTGGCGGAGCGTGGCGCCGGGCGGGCCGGCCCCGTCGTCGAGGGACACGCGCCCCTCCTGGAGGGCGAGCGCGGCGCCGAGGCCGGTGAGGGCCTTGGTGACCGAGCGCCAGGGGCGGATCCGCTCGACGTCGCCGCGCCGCTCCCGCTCCCCCTCGGGGCCGAGCACGATCGCGGCGGCCTCGAAGCCGAACTCGTCCAGCAGTCCGAGGGCGCTCATCGGCCGGTCCCGCCCCCGGCGAAGCGCTCGAGGATCGCATCGGTGATCCCGGGCCAGATCCGCATATGGTCGGGGCCGAAGCGCCGCTCGCCGAGGAAGGCGGCGGCGAGGCCCGCCTCGGGGTCGACCCAGAGGAAGGAGCCGGACTGCCCGAAGTGGCCGAAGGCCCGCGGGGAGGAGTGCGCGCCGGTCCAGTGCGGGTCCTTGTGCCCGCGGATCTCCATGCCGAGGCCCCAGTCGTTCGGCGTCTGGCGACCGTAGCCGGGGAGGATCCCGGCGAGCCCCGGGAACTGCACCGTGCGCATCTCCTCGTGGAGGGCGTCGGAGATCAGGGTGGGCGCGAGCAGCTCGCGGCCGACGACCAGCAGGTCGGCCACGGTGCCGCGGTAGCCGGCGGCCGGGGAGCCGTCCACCTCGAGGTCCACGAGGTCCAGGCCCTGGATCACGGTCTGCTCCATCCACTCGGGGAAGTCGTAGCCGGTGGACTCCTCGACGTGGGCGGCGAGCACCTCGAAGCCGGTGTTGGAGTAGATGCGGCGGGCGCCGACCGCGCCGACCGTCCCCTCCCCCTCGAAGGGGTAGCCGGCGGCGTGCGCGATCAGGTGGCGCACGGTCGCGCCCTCGGGCCCGGCGGGCTCGTCGAGGTCGACCAGGCCCCGCTCGACGGCGACGAGCACGCCGAGGGCGGCCAGGGGCTTGGAGACGCTCGCGAGGTCGAGGACCCGCCCGGTCTCGCCCTGGAGGTGGACGGTCCCGCCCGGGTCCGTGACGCCGAGGGCGTGGGCGGCGTCGAGGTCGACGGGGATCACGGGCGCGGTGGAGGGCTGCACGCGCTCCACTATGGCACGGGCGGGAGGGCGCGGGCGGGCCGCTCCCGACGGTCCGCCGGGCCGCGTCCGAGATCCGTCCAGGAGTCCTGGATGCCCGCTTCGGGCGGTTCATGACAGAATCGCGACTTGCCCGTTTCGCCCGACTGCCTGCGGCGTCACATTTCCTTCACGTCACCCGGCACGACCTGGACACTTTTCCTCTTGTTTACCATCTCTTGACCCAGCAGTCTGTCCGTCGACGGGCACGAACCCGGGTGCCGCACGATCGCCCGCTCCACAGAGCACCGGGCGAGAGGACTCGAAGGGGAGACCACCGATGGACCTGACGATCAGACCGAGAGCCGACCGACCGCCGGAGGCCGGTGAGGCCGGGGCGCTCCTGCCCCTCGCGCTCCCGAGCCGACGGCTCCTGCTGCTGGGCGTGGGCACGCTCGGCGCCGGGCTCGCGCTCGACACCGGGGCCGCCGACGCCGCCGGACCGACGCTCCGCAAGGGGGACCGCGGCAGCGCGGTGACCACCCTGCAGAAGCGGCTGAACGCCCTGCGCTACTGGTGCGGCACTCCCGACGGCAGCTTCGGGCACCTCACCCAGCAGGCCGTCTTCGCCGTGCAGAAGGCCGCCGGCCTCGGCCGGGACGGCGTGGTCGGGGCGAGGACCTGGGGCGCGCTCGATACGGGGAAGCAGCCGAGCCGCCGGATCACCAGAGGCAGCGGATTCGAGGTCGACCTCTCCCGGCAGCTGCTGATCCTCACCGGGGGCGGCCGCATCGCCTGCATCCTGAACACCTCCACCGGCAGCGGGGAGCGCTACTACTCCGGCGGCCGCTGGAAGACGGCGACCACGCCGAAGGGCGACTTCCGGATGTACCGCCTGCACTCCGGGGGCTGGCAGAACGGGCCGCTGGGGAACCTGTACCGGCCCGGCTACTACGACCGCGGCTGGGCGATCCACGGCTCCACCTCGATCCCCACCTATCCCGCCTCGCACGGCTGCAGCCGCATCTCCGTGGGAGCGTCGGACTACCTGTGGGCGCGCGGCTGGTTCCGCACCGGCCAGCGGGTGCTGATCCGCTGAGGCACGGACCGGACCACGGGTCGTCCGACCCGCCCGCTGCGCCCCGGCGTGCTGCCGGGGCGCAGCGACGTCCCGGGACCGCCGCCTTCACCTCTCCTGCACGATTCCCTCGCCGCCTCCGCGCCCTGCGCGCCCGGTCGGCGCCCTGCCACGCGCTACGATCGGGGGCGCGCAGCACCGTCGACGGGTCGCTGCCCGCACCTGGCAGCCCAGCGAGAGCGAAGGACCACCGTGGGGATCTTGGATCGGATCGAGCGCAGCCTCGACCGCGGCGTGACGAGCGTGTTCTCGCCCGGTCGCGGGCAGCTGAAGCCCCTCGACCTGGCGCAGGGCCTCAAGCGCGAGTGCGACGACCAGATCCAGGTGCTCGACCGCACCCGGACCCTGGCCCCGAACGTGTACACCGTCTACCTGCACCCGCAGGACTTCGAGCGCTTCTCCTCCTGGCAGGACACCCTCCTCGACGAGCTCCAGCGCGTGCTCATGGAGCATGCGGACAAGCAGCGCTACATGTTCGTCGGCGCCGTCTCCGTCGCCCTCGAGCAGGACGAGGAGGTCCGTCAGGGCCGCTTCGAGACCGAGTCCCGCACCGAGCGCGGCAGCGTCGCCCCGGCGACCGGCGCCGCCCAGGACAGCCCCGGCGGCAGCCCCATCGTCGAGATCGACGGGCAGCAGTACCTGCTCACCGGCCCCGTCACGGTGATCGGCCGCGGCGGCGACGCGGACATCATCCTCGAGGACACGGGCGTCTCCCGGCACCACCTCGAGCTGCGCGCCGAGCCGGACTCGTCCCTGGTCGCCACCGACCTCGGCTCGACCAACGGCACCTTCGTCGACGGCGAGCGCATCCGCACGCCCGTCCCGCTGCACGACCGCTCCCTGATCAAGATCGGGCGGACGCGCCTGACCGTCCTGCTGCCGGGCTCGACCCCGGCGGCCTGGTGAGCGCCCCATGAGCGAACTGACCCTCGTCGCCCTGCGTCTGGGCCTCGTCCTGGCGCTGTGGATCTTCGTGGTGGTCGTGGTGCTCGTGCTGCGCAACGACCTCTTCGGCACCACCGTCGTCACCCGCTCCAGCCGCGACCCGCGCCGCGAGCAGCGACCGGCCTCCGGCCCGATCGGCGGCGCCGCCTCCGAGGCGGGCGCCGATCCGGCCTCGCTGCGCACCGACCCGGAGATCACCCAGGCCGCGATGGTCGTCACCGCCGGGCCGCTGCGCGGCACCTCGCTGACCCTCGGCTCGACCCCGATCCTCATCGGCCGGGCCCCCGAGTGCACGCTCGTGCTCGACGACGACTACGCCTCCAACCGACACGCCCGCGTCTTCCAGCGCGAGGACGAGTGGATGGTGGAGGATCTCGGCTCGACCAACGGCACCCTGGTCTCCGGGCGGCGCATCGAGGGCGCGGTGCCCTTCCGGCCCGGGGCGCAGGTGCGGATCGGCCGCACCGAGATCGAGCTGAGACGAGGTCCGCGATGAGCATCGCCCTGCGCTACGCCGCCCGCTCCGACGTGGGCCTGGTCCGCTCGAACAACCAGGACTCCGCCTATGCGGGCAGCCACCTGCTGGTGGTCGCCGACGGCATGGGCGGCCATGCCGGCGGCGACGTCGCCTCCTCGGTCGCGATCGGGCGCCTGGCCTCCCTGGACTCCGAGACCCCGGCCTCCGACATCGTCGCGACCCTCGAGGAGAGCGTGCTCGAGGCGAACCAGGAGATCCTGCGCCGCGCACGGGACGAGCCGCAGCTGCGGGGCCTGGGCACCACGATCACCGCGCTGCTGCGCGCCGAGAGCAAGTTCGCCCTCGCCCACATCGGCGACTCCCGCGCCTATCTCCTGCGCGACGGGGAGACCGTCCAGATCACGAAGGACCACACCTTCGTCCAGCGCCTGCTGGACGAGGGCCGCCTCACGGAGGACGAGGCCGAGCGGCATCCGCAGCGCTCGGTGCTCATGCGCGTGCTCGGCGATGTCGACGCGGATCCCGAGCTGGACCTCTCGCTGCGCGCGGCCCATGTGGGCGACCGCTGGCTGCTGTGCTCCGACGGCCTCTCCGGGCTGGTCTCCCTCGACACGATCGACGCGACCCTGAAGGACATCGAGGACCCCGGCGAGTGCGCCGACGCGCTCGTGCAGCTCGCCCTGAAGGGCGGCGGTCCCGACAACATCACCTGCATCGTCGCCGACGTCGTGGACCTCGACGCCCTCCCCCGCGGGGTCGAGGCGCCGTCCACGACCCCGCAGATCGTCGGCTCCGCGGCGCGGAACCGGCACCGGCCCACCGCCGCCTCGGGCCCCGCCGCGAAGGCCGCCGCGCTCACCCGCGAGGAGCCGGAGATCCCCTACGAGGACGAGGACTTCTCCGAGGAGGAGCCGCCGCGGCGCAGCCCCTGGCCCGCCGTCGTCGTGCTGGCGCTGCTGGTCGCGCTGCTCGGCGGGCTGCTGTGGGGCGGCTACGCCTGGTCCCAGCGGCAGTACTACGTCGGCACCGACGGCACCCGGGTGGTGCTCTACCAGGGCCTCGCCCAGGACCTCGGCCCCGTCTCCCTGTCCCAGCCGCTCGAGGTCACCGACATCGAGATCGAGGACCTCCCCGAGATCACGCGCCAGCAGGTCGAGAGCACGATCAGCGCCTCGGACCGCGAGGGCGCCGACCAGATCATCGACCGCCTCGAGCAGGCCGCGGCCGCGAACCGGCCGCCCACGGCCGTCTCCCCCTCCGACGGGGGCGGCGCCTCCGACGTCGGCGGCGCCGAGGAGGGGGCCGCGGACGGCATGGCGCCCCTGCCGACGGCCGACTCCCCCGACGAGGGCGAGGCGACGTAGTGGCCACCATCGTCTCCTACACCGCACGGCCGCGCCGCCTGATCCAGGCCCTGCTGCTGCTCCTCGCGGTGGCGGTGGGCGTGGGGGCCTACGCCCTGGTGGGGCTGGGCCGCTTCGACGAGCTGCCCGCGAACCTGCTCCAGGTCGCCATCGGCGCGCTGGTGCTCGTCGCCGTGCTCCAGATCGCCGTGATGTGGCGCGCCCCCTACGCCGATCCCGTGATCCTGCCGATCGTGGTGCTGCTGAACCTCCTGGGCGTCACCATGATCGAGTCCGTCCATGCCGCCAACGAGATCTACGGGCTGCGCAGCTCCGCGAGCGCGGACCGCCAGATGCTGTGGGCCGTGATCGGGGTGGTGCTGTGCGTGGCGCTGCTGGTGCTGCTGCGCGACCACCGCTGGCTGCGCCGCTACACCTGGATCAGCGCCGTGGCGGGCGGCGTGCTGCTGCTCCTCCCGCTGGTGCCCGTGATCGGCTCGGCCCGCAACGGCTCGAAGATCTGGATCTCCGTCGCAGGCTTCAGCTTCCAGCCCGCGGAGCTCGCGAAGATCGCCTTCGCGGTCTTCTTCGCCGGCTATCTCGTCGCCCGGCGCGACACCCTCGCGCTCGCGGGCCCGAAGGTGCTGGGCATCCATCTGCCGCGCTGGTCCGACTTCGGCCCGATCCTGGTGGCCTGGGGCTTCGCGATGGCGGTGCTCGTCTTCGAGACGGACCTGGGGACCTCGCTGATGTTCTTCGGCCTGTTCGTGGTGATGCTCTACGTCGCCACCGACCGGCTGAGCTGGCTCGTGATCGGGGCGGTGATGTTCCTGCCGCCGGCGGTCTTCGCCGCGACCCAGATGAGCCATGTCCGCACCCGCATCACCTGCTGGCTGGACCCGCTCTCGGGCGAGAACTACTCCTCCTGCGAGCAGATCAGCCAGGGCCTGTTCGGGCTCGCCAACGGCGGTCTGGTCGGCACCGGCCTCGGGGAGGGGCGGCCCGACATGGTGCCGCACGCCGAGTCGGACTTCATCTTCTCCTCCTTCGCGGAGGAGATGGGCATGGTCGGCGCCTTCGCGCTGCTGCTGCTGTACCTGCTGCTGGTCCAGCGCGCGATCCGCGCGGCCGTCGGCATCTCCGACGGCTTCGGCACCCTGCTCGCCGGGGGCCTCGGTTTCGTGATGGCGCTGCAGGTGTTCGTCGTCGTCGGCGGCGTGACCCGGGTGATCCCGCTGACGGGCCTGACCCTCCCCTTCCTCGCCGCGGGCGGCAGCTCGCTGGTGTGCAACTGGATCATCGCGGGGATCCTGGTGCGGCTGTCCGACGCGGCCCGGCGCCCCGCCGCCCGCCAGGTCGAGGGGGCCCTGCCCGACTCCCCCGCCCGCTCCGGCCAGGAGGCGATCGCATGAACAAGCCCCTTCGCCATGTGTGGCTGGTGGTCGGCGTGCTCTTCGTGCTGCTGTTCACCTCCACCACCTACTTCCAGGTCGTCGCCCAGGGCCGGCTCTCCGCCCACGGGCAGAACCAGCGGACCCTCCAGAGCGAGTACGGCCGCCATCGCGGGCCGATCGTGGTGGACGGGCATGCGATCGCGACCTCGCAGGAGTCCGGGGACACCTACGGCTACCTGCGCACCTACTACCCCGGCGCGATGTACGCCCCGATCACCGGCTACTACTCGGTGGTCTACGGCTTCACCGGCATCGAGCGCTCGCTGAACGACACCCTCTCGGGCGAGGCGGACTCGCTGTTCTACCACCGCCTGGCCGATGTCGTCTCGGGCCGCGAGAACCAGGGCGCGAGCGTCGAGCTCACCCTCGACTCCGCCGCCCAGCAGGCGGCCTGGGACGCGCTGGACGGCCGGCGCGGCGCCGTGGTGGCGCTGGACCCGGAGACCGGAGCGATCCTCACGATGGTCTCCGCGCCGAGCTTCGACCCCAACCAGCTCGCCTCCCACGACACCGGCGAGGTCTCGCAGGCCTGGTCCGACCTCAACGAGGACCCCGAGCGGCCGCTGACCAACCGTGCGATCGGCGGGGACCTCTACCCGCCCGGCTCGGCCTTCAAGCTCGTCACGGCCTCCGCGGCGCTCGAGACCGGCGACTACACCGCCGAGTCGGTGATCCCCGGCCCCGGGAAGTACGAGCTGCCGAACTCCTCGTCGACGATGAACAACTTCTCCGAGGGGCGCCAGGAGCCGTGCGGCCCGGACGACGAGTCCACGCTCGCCGAGGCGCTGCGCCAGTCGTGCAACACCTCCTTCGGCATGCTCGGCGTCGAGATCGGGCAGGACCAGCTGCGCAGCACCGCCGAGGAGTTCGGCTTCGGCCAGGACCTCTCGATCCCGATGGGCGTGACGCCCTCCCGGATCGGCGAGGACCTCGACGACGCGCAGCTCGCGACCACCTCGATCGGGCAGTACGAGACCCGGGTGACGCCGCTGCAGATGGCGATGGTCGGCGGAGCGTTCGCGAACGACGGCGTGGTCATGCAGCCGCAGCTCGTCCAGGCCGTGCGCACGGGAGACCTCTCCACCGTCTCCGAGCTGACCCCGAAGGAGGTCGGCCAGCCGCTGTCCGCCGCGAGCGCCGCGCAGATGCGGCAGATGATGGTGGGCGTGGTCGAGGACGGCACCGGCTCGGCGGCGGCGATAGACGGCGTCGAGGTGGGCGGCAAGACCGGCACCGCCGAGTGGGGCGAGGACCGCTCCCCCCACTCCTGGTACGTCGGGTACGGACAGACGGACGAGCAGAAGATCGCGGTCGCGGTCGTGGTCGAGGAGGGCGGATACGGGTCGCGCACCGCGGCGCCGATCGCCCGTGACGTGATGGAGGCGGTGATCCAGCGATGAGGACCGAACCGGGGCTCGTGCTCGAAGGACGGTACGAGCTCACCTCGCTCATCGCCACGGGCGGGATGGGTCAGGTCTGGAAGGGCCGCGACCAGGAGCTCGAGCGCGATGTCGCGATCAAGGTGCTGCGCGAGGAGTACGCCGGCGACGAGGGCTTCCTCAAGCGCTTCCGGGCCGAGGCGAGGCACACGGCCGCCCTCTCCCACGAGGGCATCGCCGCGCTGTACGACTACGGCGAGCTCGACGGCCGCGCCTACATCGTGATGGAGCTGTGCCCCGGCCGTCCCCTCTCGGACATCATCGAGGAGAACCCCGGCGGACTGCCCGAGAAGCGCGTGGTCCAGCTGATGATCGAGCTCGCCCGGGCGCTGGACGCCGCCCATTCCAAGGGCGTCGTGCACCGCGACGTGAAGCCCGAGAACGTGCTGGTCGACGAGAAGGACGGGTGGTCCATGAAGATCACCGACTTCGGGATCGCGCGCAGCAAGGACCAGGCGCGGCTGACGAAGACGGGCCTGGTCATGGGCACCGCCCAGTACCTCTCCCCCGAGCAGGCGATGGGCAAGCAGGCCACCTCCCTCTCGGACATCTACGCCCTGGGCATCGTCGCCTACGAGATGCTCGTGGGCAGCCGTCCCTTCACCGGCTCCAGCCAGGTGGAGATCGCGATGGCGCAGGTCAAGCAGCAGCCGCCGGAGCTCCCGGAGGCGATCGGCGCGGACCTGCGGCGACTGGTGATGATGATGCTGGCCAAGGCGCCCGCGAACCGTCCCCGCTCCGCGGCGGCGGTCGCGCGGATCCTCGAGGCGATCCAGCGCGGGGTCGAGCCGCGCTTCACGACCGGGGCGATCCCGGTGACGCGGGTCGAGGACCACGACTGGACGGGCGAGAACCGGGTGCGGCCCGCCGGCTCCGGGACCGGGGAGCAGGCTCAGCGCCCCGGCGCCTCCCCCACGGGAACGCGCACCGCGGCGATGCCGCTGCCGCTGTCGGGCCGCAGCCGCGGCATCCGCCATCGCTCGGGGGCCTCGGGCCCCTCGGCGCTGTCGGCGGCCTCGGCCGGCTCCGCCCCGCGACGCGGCTCGGCGCGCTCGGCCCCGTCGGCGAGCTCGGCCCGCTCCGCGGCCTCGCCCGCCCCGGCCCCGCGCGGCGACCGCGCCCCCTCCCCGCTGCATGCGGCCTCGGCGGCAGGCGCCGCCGACGGCGCCGATCGCGCCCTCTCGGGCGGCGCCTTCGACGACGTGGACACCGCGACGTCCTCGCGCACGGTGCGCGGGACGAGCACGGGGCGGAGGGTCGGCGGGATGTCGGTGCCGGGCCTGGTGCTGCTGATCCTGGTGGTCGTCGCGATCGCGGTCGCCGTCGCGGGCGGCCTGGGGATGCTGCCCCTCGGCGCGATCGACGCCTCGGCGCCGACGGGCCTGGGCACGACGTCGGGCGAGGCGACGTCAGCTACTACGATGGTCGGATCGATCGGTGTCGGCCACGGCACGAGGACGGGTGTGGAGTGAGCGGAGAGACGGTGATCCTGGGTGGTCGGTACCACCTGGGAAGGATCCTCGGGACCGGGGGCATGGCGGAGGTGTTCCTCGCGGAGGACACGCGCCTGCACCGCACGGTCGCGGTGAAGGTGCTGCGCTCCGACCTGGCCCGGGACGCGAACTTCCAGGAGCGCTTCCGGCGTGAGGCGCACAGCGCCGCGTCCCTGAACCACCCCTCGATCGTCGCCGTGTACGACACCGGCGAGGAGCAGCAGACCACGATCACCGGCTCCGAGGTGACGATCCCGTACATCGTGATGGAGTACGTCGAGGGACGCACCCTGCGCGAGTACATCGACCCCGAGCACCCGATGGACGTCATCCAGGCCGGCGAGATCATGGCCGCGCTGCTCAGCGCGCTGGAGTACTCCCACCGCGCCGGGATCGTGCACCGCGACATCAAGCCCGGCAACATCATGATCAACTCCGCGGGTGCCGTGAAGGTGATGGACTTCGGGATCGCCCGCGCGGTCGCCGACGCGACCAGCGCCATGACCGCGACCCAGGCCGTGATGGGCACCGCCCAGTACCTCTCCCCCGAGCAGGCGCGCGGCCAGCTGGTCGATGCGCGCTCGGACATCTACTCCGCCGCCTGCGTCATGTTCGAGATGCTGACCGGGCGCCCGCCGTTCACCGGCGACACCCCGGTCTCGATCGCCTACCAGCACGTGCGCGAGGACCCGCAGCCGCCCTCGGCCTACAACCCGGCCGTGACCCCTGCGCTGGACGCGGTGATCCTCACGGGCCTGGCCAAGGACCGCGAGCAGCGCTACCCCAGCGCCGTCGCCTTCTCCCGGGACATCGCGGCGGTCGTCGCCGGGCGCGCCCCGGCGCTGGTCGCCGGCGCGCTGCCGGGACACGACGACCCCGAGGCCACGACCGTGCTCAGCCCGCTCGACGACGCGACCGAGGCGCTGCCGGCGACGGCCGGTGCCCTGGGCGCGGGCGCGGCGGGCGCCGCCGCGATGCGGCCCCAGGACTGGCGCACCGGCTCCGCGCCCTCCCCCGCGACCGGGCCCCTCGCCCTGCGCTCGGGGGACGAGGTGGAGCCCGAGGAGAAGCGCAGGCGGCCGTGGTGGCTGATCGTCCTGGTGACCCTCGTGGCCCTGGGCCTGATCGCCGCGGCGCTGGCCGTCCTCCAGCCGTGGAAGGAGCGGGGTCCCGCGATGGTCCCCGTGCCCGACGTGGTGGGGCAGACGGAGGAGGATGCACGCGCCTCCCTCGACGAGGTCGGACTCACGCCCACCTTCGAGCAGGTCGAGTCCTCCGACGTCGAGCAGGGTCTCGTGATCGAGACCGATCCGCCCGCGAACCAGGAGGTCACGGAGGGCTCCACGGTGACCGTCACGGTCTCGGCCGGACCGGAGGCCGTCGAGGTCCCGGACATCGTCGGGAAGTCCCGTGAGGACGCCGAGCAGCTGATCACCGAGGCGGGCCTGGTGCCCGTGCACGTCGAGAGCGAGGACCGCAAGAAGACCGAGCGCGGGATCGTCACCCGCTCCACCCCGGCCGCGGGCAGCACCGCCCAGCAGGGCGACGAGGTGCAGATCTGGGACGCGACCGGCACCTTCCCGGTGCCGGACGTGACCGGGACGCAGCTCGAGAGCGCGACCACGACCCTCGAGGACATCGGCTTCACGGTCGAGAGCACGACGCGCGAGGACCCCGAGGCCGAGCCCGGCACGGTGCTCGAGCAGACCCCGCCGCAGGGCGGTAACGAGGAGATCGGCTCCACGATCCGCCTCGTCGTCGCCGCGGCGCCGGGCCCGGTCGCGGTCCCGAACGTCACCGGGCAGCCGCTCGCCGACGCCCAGACCGCGCTGGCCGAGGCCGGGTTCGGGCACCAGACCTCGCGGGAGTACTCCGAGGACGTCGAGGAGGGGCGCGTGATCCGGACCGAGCCCGCGGCGAACGAGCAGGTCGACCGCGGCACGACGATCACGATCGTGGTCTCGCGCGGCCCCG
>Ga0079224_100005031_pt1 | contig 17296 bp, 20 predicted proteins | sample Stecom2015_FD_80414 | JGI IMG/M metagenome (GOLD analysis project Ga0079224, IMG submission 80414) | Agricultural soil microbial communities from Utah to study Nitrogen management - Steer compost 2015 | ecosystem: Environmental > Terrestrial > Soil > Agricultural land | place: USA: Utah... | reverse complement strand
GGCGGCGGAGGCGTTGCGGGTGTTCGTGCCGTCGCTGACGACGCAGTACGGGCAGGTGTCCGCGTTGCTGTCGGTCGACTGGTACGACGCGGAGCGGGTCGCCGCTGGGGTGCGGGATGAGTTCCGTGCCGTGATGGGTGACCCGGTGGACCCGGAGTACGTGCGTCGGAACGTGGACTACGCGTCCCGGCACCTGTTCACGGCGACACCCGGTGTGGCGCTTGAGTTCCTGACCGGGGCTGTGCAGAAGCATGTGCTGCAGCCCGGTCGGGACTCGGTCACGGAGTCCGTGAGGGCTGACCCGCGGGCTCGTGGGTGGCAGCGGTTCGCCCGGTCCGGTGGTTGCGACTTCTGTGTGATGTTGGCGCAGCGGGGCGCGGTGTACCGGACGGAGCGTACGGCGTCGTTTGCTGCGCACTACCACTGTGGGTGCGTGGCGGGGCCGTCGTGGGACCCGGATGCGCCGGAGGTTGAGCCTATGGCGTACCGGGCGTCGCAGCGCACGGGTGCGTTGCGGTGGCGGGCTGCTCGTGGTGACGCGGCGGCGGCCCGGCAGCTTGAGGAGCACCAGGCCCGCGTTCGGGCGTGGATCGAGTCGCATCGTGACGACCTGGACGAGTACCGGCGTGAGGCTGGTTTCTGATCTTCCGCCGCACGGCGGATGTACCAACACCTTCCACTGAGCCCGCACGGGCGATGTGGCGATCCCGCACGGGAGGAACAACTGATGAGCACACCTGCACCTGAGACCACGTCGGCGCCTGCACAGGAGCCGACGGACACCACGCCCTCCGGGCAGGGGAACCCCACCGAGCCGCAGCCGACGCCGGCGCCTGCACAGGAGCCGGACTGGAAGGCCGAGGCCCGTAAGTGGGAGGCCCGCGCCAAGGAGAACATCGAGGCCGCGAAGCGCCTCGCTGAGATCGAGGAAGCGAACAAGTCGGAGGCTCAGAAGGCCGCCGAGCGTCTGCAGGCCCTCGAAGCGAAGGTCAAGGAGTACGAGACCCGCGAGCAGATCGCGACCTGGACGGATGAGGTCGTGGACGCTGCGGACGGCCTCGACGAGGCCCAGAAGGCGCGGCTGCGTGCCGCGCTGCGCGGGACCACGAAGGAGGAGATCGAGGCTCACGCCGCGACGCTCCTGCCGCTCATCGGATCCACCGCTGAACCCGCCCCGGCGGGCCCGCAGCCTGTCCCCGCGGTGGGGAAGACCCCACCGGTTCCGGGGAACGTCCCGCTCAAGGACCAGATCGCTGCCGCTGAGGCGGCTGGCGACAAGGACCTTGTGCGGACGCTCAAGGCGATGCAGGTCAGCGAGGCGTTCAGCACCTCCTGATACCAACCATCCTGAAAGGGGCCATTCATGGCCGGAATCACCGGGCAGGGTACGACTTTCAACCTGCCGAACTATGTGGGCGAGCTGTTCGCGGTCTCGCCTGAGGACACCCCGCTGCTGTCGAGCATCGGCGGACTGACGGGCGGCGAGTCCGTCGGGTCGGTGCTGTTCGAGTGGCAGTACTACGACCTGCGAGACGCCGCCGACGACCGGCAGCGCCTCGAGGGTGCGGACGCCCCGACCGCCACTGCGCGGGTCCGCGGCACCGAGTCGAACGTTCTCGAGATCCACCAGGAGGCGGTGGAGATCTCGTACACGAAGCTGGCCGCGAACCGGCAGCGTGGTGCAGGCAGCCAGGCCGTCACCGTCGGTTCGGTCACCCTGCCGGCGGACGAGCTGGCGTGGCAGATCGACCAGCAGCTCAAGCAGGTCGCCCGCGACGTCGAGAAGACGTTCATCACGGGCACCTACGCCCGCCCCGCGGACAACACCAACCCCCGGCAGACCCGTGGTCTGCTCGAGGCGATCACGACGAACGTCGAGACCGTCGCGGGCGGGTGGGACACGTTCTCCCGTGACGACCTGCTCGACCTCATGCAGAGCGTGTGGGAGTCGGGCGGCCTGCAGGAGGGCGAGACTCGCACGGTCATCGTCAACGCGACGGCCAAGCGGGCCCTGACCCGCGAGTTCATCACCGAGGCGAACTACCGGGAGACCTCCCGCAACGTCGGTGGCGTGAACCTGCAGACGTTCGAGACGGACTTCGGCCGCTGCAACATCATGCTCAACCGGTACATGCCGGCGGACACCCTCGTGGTCGCGTCCCTCGAGGACCTGGCTCCCGTGTTCCTCGAGATCCCGGGCAAGGGTCACTTCTTCGTGGAGCCGCTCGCCAAGGTCGGCTCGGCGGAGCGGGTCCAGCTCTACGGCGAGATCGGCCTCAAGTACGGGCACGAGGCCCGTCACGGCAAGCTCACCGTCGGTGAGGACTCCGGCTCCTGATCTAAAGCGAGGGGATGTCGTGCAAGTTGTGATTGACGGCGTCGAGTACGCCCCTGTCGTTGGTGCGGCATCCCCTCGCATCGGGGTTGGCATCAAGACTCGGAACCGGCCCGAGGTACTCGCGAAGACGCTGCCGGTGTGGCGAGAGAACCTTCCGCCCAATGCGCTCTTGGTCGTCATCGACGATGCGAGTGACGTACCGGTGCCCGAGGCGACGTTCCGGTTTGAGAAGAATGTTGGCATCGCGCGGGCGTCGAACAAGGCGCTTGAGTTGCTGTACGCGGCGGGTTGCGAGCACATTTTCCTCGCCGACGATGACTGCTATCCGCTGGTCTCTGACTGGTGGAAGCCGTACGTCGAGTCGCCCGAGCCGCACCTAATGGCGATCTTCGACCGCCCAGACGGAGTCGCCAAGCGTCAGGTGGAGATCCTCTACCAGGACGACCAGCACGTGGCCTACCACGCGACGCGCGGCTACCTGCTGTATGCCGAGCGTCGGGTGCTGGATCGTGTCGGGGGCATGGACCCGGAGTTTGGTACGTGGGGCTGGGAGCATCAGTCATGGTCTGACCGCATCCACGCCGCCGGCCTCACTACGTGGCGCTACGCCGATGTCGTCAACTCGGGGTCCCTCATCTACTCGATGGACCAGCACGGAGAGGTGAAGTCGACCGCGACCGATGCGGCGAAGCGCTTCTCGGAGGGGCCTGGTCTTGAGCACCGGATGCGGCACCGGCACTCGGACAAGTACATCGAGTTCCGCGAGCTTGACAACGTGATCCTGACGTCGCTGCTGACGTCCCAGAACGACCCGCAGCGCGGTAAGCCGATGCCGGCTACCGCTGCCGTCGTCAAGGCGCTACACGACAGCGTCCCCGACAGCGCGCGGTTCGCTCTGCTGACGACGGGGATCTCCGACGGGGCCAGTCTGGCCAAGGCCGAGATCGTCGAGGTCCGCCAGCACCTGAACCCTTACTTTGAGCGGTGGGTGCAGTACCTGCACTGGCTGCGCGATCATCCCGAGGTCGGGTTCGTGTGGTGTGTGGACGCCACCGACGTGACTGTCACTCGCGATCCGTTCCCGGAGATGGAGCCCGGCATCCTGTACATGGGGTACGAGCCGACCACGCTTCGTGACCCGTGGATGTTGCAGCATCACCCGGACACGACGCTGCAGGACTTCATGAAGGCCAACGCGAACGCCACGTTGCTGAACATGGGCGTCGTCGGTGGAGACCGCGCGACCGTCATGGAGTTCGCCCAACGTGTCGTGAAGTTCTTCTTCGATGATCACATCGACTTCATCTACGGCTGGGAGACGAAGCGCTGCTTTGACAGCGTCTCCGGTGACATGGCCGTCGGGAACTTCGTCGCGCGGAAGCGATTCGCTGACCGACTCTCGACCGGCCCGCACGTGGTCAACGTCTTCAAGTCGGGCAAGCCGTCCCCGACTGCCTGGTTCGCCCATAAGTGAGGGGTGCCGCATGGGGCTAGCTCGTGTTGAGCAGCGCTTCACGACAGTGCTCAAGGACTACAAGGACGCGAGCCGCGACCGCTACTTCAAGGAACTGACGGCGTACACCGAGATGCCGTGGGCGACGCCAGAGCTGAAGTGGCACGGTGAGTTCTGGCTTGAGATGGAGCGGTTGACACCGATCCTCGATCTGACGCCTGAGCAGTCGATCCGGTACCGGGAGCCGCTGCGGAACCTGCTGCAACGGGTCCACGATGCGGGCTACTGGCACGGCGACTGCGCCTTGGTGAACGTGGTCATCCACCCGGTGCGGGGCCCGCTGCTGATCGATTGGGAGAACCTGATGCCGGCGGCGGGTCCGGTGAGTCTGGACCTGTACGGGGCGAAGGCCGCCGGGGCCCCTGCCCCATGGCCGGTACCGGACGGAAACGGTGTCTGGTGGGGCGGCCCGTGGGACATGTGCCCTGGGAGGTACTGGCGGTGACGCTGATCGCCTGTGTCGCGCACCACGCCCGCCTCGAGTCTCCGACGATCCGCCAGGCCGATGCGGTCTTCATTGACCACGGCAACCATGGGTCACTGTGGAATCATCGCCGGGCGCTTGAATGGGCTGCAGATCAGTCGGAGCGCGTGTGGATCGTTGAGGATGACGCGATCCTGTGTGAAGGGTTCCGCGACCGGGGCGCCGACTGGGCGCGGCGGTTCCCGGACGACCTGATCTCTGGATACCTCGGAACGGGTCGCCCGCCACAGTGGCAGTCGACCATCCGACGTCGGCTAGATGCTGCGGAGGCCTCGGCTCGCGACTTTGTCGAGCTGCCGACTCTGATCCACGGGGTCTGTTACAGCCTGCCCACACGCGCCCGCCTGGCGCTCCCGAGTGCCAGGCGGGCTGCAGATGAGGCGATTGGGCGGGCGTGGGCTCGGCGGGTTATCTACACCGTGCCGAGCCTTGCTGACCATTCAGACGGGCGGTCCGTGGAGATCCACCCCGACGGGCAGCCGCGTAACGAGATTCGACGGGCTTGGCGGTTCGTCTCATGAGAGGGGCGCGGGTTGGCTTACGCAACGTGGCAGGACGTCGAGGCCCGCTGGCCGGGTAAGACGTTCACGGAGGATGAGAAGACGCTCGCGGACCTGCTCCTCGAGGACGCGGCCGCTCTGATCGACGGGGATTACCCGGTCGGGGATGACATGTCCGCGCGGGAGCTGCGGGTGCGGATGATGGTGTCCGTGGACCTCGTGAAGGGTGTGATGGACGCCCCGAACGGGTTGCAGGTGCCGGGCGACCCGACGTCGATGCAGGTGAGCATCGGCCCGTTCCAGAGGTCGTTTGGTGGCATGTCGGCGCCGATCGGGCGGCTGGTCCTGTCTCGGGCGCACCGGGACATGCTGCGGGGTCGGCGTCAGCGGGCGGCGTCGGTGGACACGTTGCCGCCGTTGGAGTGTGACGAGTCATGACCCGGCTGCCGGCGTACTACACCCCTCACACGGTGCATGTGGAGCCGTACGAGGGTGAGGGTGGGAACGGCCCGGTGTTCGGGGAGTCGGTGACGTTCTCCCCCGCTGACGGGAACGGGGTGTACTGCGAGGACTCGCAGGAACTCGTCCGTGACATGGCGGGACGTGAGGTTGTGTCGATGGGGAAGGTGTACTTCTCGTTCGAGGACGCCCCGGCGGTTGAGTCTCGGGTGACGGTGTGGCCGGGGTCGGCGCATGAGCGGACGTCAACGGTGCTGCGGGTGTCCCGGTTTGAGCACCCGGACTGGCCCGGGTTCGCGGTGGTGTACCTGCGATGAGGCACACACGTACTGACCCCGCCTGCGTACGGTACCGCCGACCTCGCGGCCTGTTCGCCAAGGTGCGTGACCGCCGGTCGCGTGGGCGTGCATGTCGAGAGTGTGAGGGCCGCCGGTGACTGTGTCGTTCGAGTGGCTGGGTGAGCAGGCGAAGGCCGCGGCCCGGCGTGGCGCGTCCCGAGGACTGTTGAAGGCCGCCGAGGAGATCAAGGAGGCGTCCCTCGAGATCGTCCCACGACGGACGGACCTGCTGGCCGCGTCGGCGGGCACGTCTGTGAGCGACGGGGGCCTGGTGGCGTCGGTGTACTACGACGACCCGCGGGACATCAAGACGATCAAGCAGCACGAGGACCTGACGTACTACCACCCGGTGGGCGAGTCGGCGAAGTTCCTCGAGAAGCCGTTCAAGGCGGCTCGGGGTACCGCGGCGGCGCTCGCGGCTGAGATCGCACGGGAGCTGACATGACGGCGGTGAAGGTCTCCGAGGTGCTGACCGGGATCGCGGAGTTCCTCGACGGTGAGGGTGTGGGGGTGTGGCGCCCGGAGGGCACGTACTCCTCGGATGAGGTGGCGGTCACGTTGAAGTCGCTGCCGGCGGCCCCGGACAACGCGGTGGCTGTGGCGGCGTACCACGTCGGCGACGATCTCGTTCTTCCGGACGTTGAGGTGCTGCTGCAACTGCGGTTCCGGGCTGCTCGTGGTTCCCGCACTGCTGTGGACGACCTGGCTGATAGCGCGTTCGACGTGCTGCACGGTCGGCACATGTTCTCCGCCGGGGCGCTGACTGTTCAGCGTGCCCGACGGTTGTCGGTGGCCCCGTTGGGGGCTGATGACAACGGCCGCGAGGAGCGGGCCGACAACTACGCCCTCATCCTGATGCGTTCCTGACCTGGGCCGCATCGTCTGTCCCTATCCCATGAAGCCGTCCGGCATGGACGGTTCTCGACCATGCCTTGAGGAGGCATTCATGACCGTTTCGACGGAGTTCGGCTTCTCTTACGAGTACGCCGTCGACATCGACGTCAGCTCGGACCCGGAGACGCCCGACTGGCAGCGCATCCGGTTCATCTCGGCGGTGGACCCGCAGGTTACTCCGGTGACGGAGGACGCCGCCACGTACGACGACAAGGGCGCCCCGAACGAGGTGAAGCTGTCGGAGTCGTGGACTCTCGGGTTCACGGTTCAGCAGCACCGCCAGGCGGACGGGTCGTACCTGCCGGAGGTGGAGAAGCTGCTCGAGCTGTCCCGCCCGGACGCGGTGGGTAACGCGGCGACGGGCCGGTTCCGCTGGTACGACTACCCGAACAGCGGCACCCCGAACCCGGATGAGGCGTACGAGGGTGACGCGACGGTGTCGGTGAACCGTGGCCAGACGGGGAACGCTTCGATCGGTGGCTGGTCGGTGACGCTGACCGGTCGTGGTCGTCGTCGTTCGATCCCGAACCCGGCGGCGGACGGGTCGTAGTCGTCTTCGGCCGTCTGATGTGACTCCCTCACGGTCCCCGGTCCCGGTCCTGGGTGGCCGGGGCTCGTGAGGGTCATACAAACCCAGGACAAACCCAGGACAGAACCCAGGAGACCAAGCAATGCCTGTGAAGGATCTGAGCGCCTACCTGGCGCCGAATCTCGAGCTGCCGTGGAACGGGCGCACCTTTGTGGTGCCGCCGCCGACGAAGGACGTCGGCCTGAAACTGGCGGCGGTGAACGCGGCCGGTGTAGCGGCGTTCATGTCGATGTCGGACCAGTGCCCCACGTGCGGCCGGTCCGGCGCCCCGGATGAGCTGCCGGAGCGGACGAAGGAACTGCTGGCGCAGGTCGAGAACATGGACCTCGGGGAGCTGTCCCTCGGTCCCGCGTACCGCGAGATGGTGGACGCGGGTGTGCCGGCGCCGGACCTCGCGATGTTCGAGGTGTACGCCCTGTACTACTGGACCCTCGGTGAGGAAGCCGCGGATCAGATCATGGCGGCACGGCAGGCGCCGGGTGGTGGGAGCCCAAAAGACCACCCGTCACCCTCGAAGAGTGGGCGGAGTACGGCGAAGGGGAGCCGGAGTCGTACGTCGACGGCGTCCCGCTCTACCGGTCGTACAAGCTCCCGGAAGAGCTGAAGCCGCGGCACAAGCCGCAGGGGTCGGTCGAGTGGGGTGACCTGCTCGACCGGTGGGGCCTGATCGTGTTGGACCTGCTCGAGGTGTACGGGGTGGACCTGTACGACCCGTCGGTGCGGGACAGGCCGTGGCCGTGGCTGCGTGGTCTGATCCTGGGTTTGCTGTCGCGGCCGTCGCGGTTGTCGCGGGATCTGGCGCCTCAGACGACCCATTGAACCACTTTCACTCGTTGCACCGGAAGGGGTGGGGGCGTTGGCGCTGAAGGTCGGCGAGCTGTACGGCGTTCTGCGGCTCGACAACTCGCAGTTCGACCGGGGTCTTGACCAGTCGGGGAAGCGGTTCTCGTCGCTGCGGCAGGCCGTCGGCAACGGGGTGAAGACCCTCGCGACCGCGTTCGCGGGGGCGACCGTTGCCGTCGGGGGTCTGGGTGCTGCGGCGGTGAAGGTCGGCCTGGACTACAACCGGCTGCAGCAGTCGTCCCGCGCTGCCCTGGCGACCCTCCTCGGCGGCGCTGAGGCCGCGAACGCGCAGATGGACAAGCTCGACGAGTTCGCGCGCACGTCGCCGTTCGCGAAGCAGGTGTTCATCACCGCTCAGCAGCAGCTCCTCGGGTTCGGTGTGCAGGCCGACAAGGTGCTGCCGACCCTGGACGCGATCCAGAACGCGGTCGCGGCGATGGGTGGGTCGAATCAGCAGGTCGCGGACCTGGCGTACATCTTCGCGCAGATCTCAGCGGCGGGGGAGATCACCGCTACCGACCTTATGCAGTTCGGTCAGCGTGGTGTGGACGCGGCGACCCTGATCGGGTCGCAGATGGGCCTGACCGGTGCGGAGATCCGGGAGAAGATCACCGCCGGCAGCCTCGACGCGCAGGAGGCGCTCGACGCCCTCGCGGCCGGGATGATGGACCGGTTCGGTGGTGCGACGGACAACATCAAGCAGCAGTTCGACGGCGCCGCGGACCGGATCAAGGGTGCGTGGCGTGACATCGGGTCCGTTCTGGCAGCGCCGTTCATCGACCCGAACGGTGGAGGTCGCGCGGTCGAGTGGGCGAACCTGTTCGCTGACGGGCTGCGGAACCTTGAGGCGAAGGCCCGCCCCCTGGTGGACCTCCTCGCTGCCCGGTTCGCGCCGCAGCTGGACGCCGTGTCCGAGATGCTGCGTCGCGGTGGGGACCTCATCAACACGTGGGACCTGTCGAAGGTCAACGACCAGCTCGACGAGCTGTCGAAGTACGGGCCCCTCATCGCGGGGGTGTCGACTGCCCTGTTCACCCTGGGTGCGGGGAACCTGCCGATCCTGTCCCGGCTCGGCATCACCCTGAACCCGGTTGTGGCGGGGGTCGCTGCACTGGTGGCGGCGTCCCCTGACCTGCGGGCTGCGGCGGGGCACATGCTGTCGGCGTTCCAGCCGCTCGTGCCGATCGCTGCCGACCTGGGTGTGCAGTTCGCGGACCTTCTCACGAAGGTGATCGACCTCGCGCCGGAGTTCGCGGACATCCTCATTCAGGCGGCGCCGCTGGCGGTGACGCTCGGTGGGGCGCTCGCGGACGGCATGAGCAAGGTCCTCGGCGCGGCCGATGGTCTGCTGCCGGTGCTGTCGCAGGTCGCCGGCGTGGTGGCGAACCTGTCGCCGGGTCTGCTGACCGCGGTGGGTGCGTTCCTGCTGATGAACGGCCCTGTGAAGACGCTTGCCACGTCACTGTCGGGTCCCCTGTCGAAGGGGCTGCTGGTGGCGCGGACGTCGTTCCAGGCGGCCGTGCTGCAGGCCGACGGCATGGGCCTGGCCCTGACGCGGGCGAACATCGCGAGCATCGCGGCGAAGTCCGGCATCGCGGGTGTGGGTACGGCGCTGAAGGTGGCGTTCCTGACGAACCCGGTGGGTCTGGCGATCACCGCTGTTGCTACGGCGATTGGTGTGTTCGCGCAGAACGCGGCGGAGGCGAAGGCCCGGGCTGACTCGTACGCGGAGGCTGTGAAGCTCGTCGGCGACGAGGCACAGCAGGCGGCGGCGAAGCAGGCGGCGCTGAACATGTCGGAGACGTGGGGTTGGTTCCAGCGGCTCCGCACCGGCGCGGACTCGGCTGGTGAGGCGCTGCGCAACCTCGGGCTCGACCTCGAGGAGGCAGCCCGTGTGGTGTCGGGGTCGGACGCTGACTTCGACGCCTACATCGCTCAGCTCGAGTCGATGCGTGGTGAGAGCCTCGCGGTCAACCGGACCGTTGACGAAACGATCACGTGGCTGCATCAGCAGCGGAACGCGTTCGGTGACGCGGCTGAGAAGAACGAGATCTACAACGAGGCGCTCGGCGGCACGGAGGACTCGGCCGGCGGGGCGTCGGACGCGATCTCGGGCCTGAATGATGAGCTGAGGACGAATCAGCAGCTCACGCAGGAGGCCGCGGACGCGACCCTGTCGCTCAAGGAAGCGCAGTTGCGGGCTGAGGAGCAGCAGGACCGCACCTCGGACGCGCTCGAGCGGTACAACGACCTTGTTGACGCGGGTGAGGCGTCGCAGTCGGAGCTGGACGCGGCGCTGCGGGATGTGGAGCAGCAGCTCCTTTCGCAGGTGCGGTCGTACCACAACGTCACTGAGGCGATGGGCCGGAACAACGCTTCCGCGCACGCGTTGGACGCGACGATCCGCACGCAGCGCGAGGCGTTCATCAACACGGCTACGTCGATGGGGTACACCCGTGAGGAAGCCGAGGATCTCGCGGACGCGTACGGGCTGATCCCGAACAACGTCGTCACCGAGGTTCAGGTGACGGGGATCCAGTCCGCACAGGATGCGATCAACCGTTTCATCCTGGACAACAACGGCCGGCGGATCAGCCTGCAGGTGACCACCGGTGGGAACGTGTCGTACGGGTACGCCGGTTCGGGTACCCGCACCGGCCCGCAGCGGTGGGAAGCCACGGGTGACGTTCTCGAGTACTTCGCGAATGGCGGCATCAAGGGCATGTCGCCGATGTCGTCGAAGATCGCTCGGATTGTCCCGGCGAACACGTTGCGGGTGATCGGCGACCGGGCACACGGGGATGAGGCGTTCATCCCGCTTGTGCCTGGTGCCCGGAACCTTGCCCTGTGGGCGGAGGCTGGGCGTCGTCTGGGTGCTCTGCCGGTACAGCGGAACGAGGTTGGTGGCCTGAACGTGTCGGCGCCTGCGGCACGCCACCCCGCGACGCAGGAGCGCGGGGGTGTCACCGTGGCTGACCTCAACTACCTCGCGGACCGGATCGCTCGCGTGATGCGGGCGAGTACCCAAGCCGCACGCGTCGGCGTTGCCGCCGCACTGGACTACGAGATGCGGGTGGGGGGTGTCTGATGCTGGCCGAAACGACGATCGAGTGGCGGTCCCTCACGCTCTACGGGACTGACGGCCCGGGGCGCATGACCTTTCGGACGTTGGCTGGCTGGGAGGAGACACCCCCCGGGGAGCGGCGCCGGTGGCGCCGTCCTGGCGCTCACGGGGTCATCGGCGGTCGCGCGTGGGCTGAGGGTCGCACCGTGGTTGTCACGGGGCGGGTGTTCTCGCCCACAGAGCGGGACCTCGCCGTGCGTGCGCTCGAGCAGGCGGCCCCGTACGGGGTTGAGGACACGCTCTCGGTCACGCACGCGGGGCGGACACTGTCCGCGCAGGCGACCCTCGTGAGGCGGACGCTACCGCGGGGGGTGTGGGGTGCCGGATTCTTCGAGTGGACACTCGAATGGGAGGTCGACGACCCGCTCCGATACGGGGACGTCATCTCGGACACGACGGGGCTGCCGTTCGATACGGGTGGGTTGAGGTACCCGCTGTACACGGACGGTGACGGCGACGACGTCGGGTTCCTCGACTATGGGGAGTTCGGCGACGAGGGGACCGTCACGCTCGAGAACGAGGGGTCGGCGGAGACCTGGCCCCGGTTCACCGTGACAGGCCCCCTGCCGTCCGGGTTCATGCTCACAGAGTCGGGCACGGGCCGGTCACTGATGTTCACGGGTGCGGTCCCTGCGGGGTCGTCCCTGTTCCTGGACTCCGCGACGGGCGAGGTGACGTTGGACGGCACAGCGTCGCGGGCGTCCCAGCTGATTCGGAGTGAGTGGACACCCATCCCGCCTGGGGGGTCGGTGACGTACGGCTTCTATGCCACGTCGCCGGGGTCTCCGACAGTGACGATCGAGGCGACTGAAGCTTGGTGGTGATCCTGTGGCGCTGACGATTGCCACGTTCAACCTGCGGTCACGGTCGTTCACTGAGGACGGCACCGACACGGGGGACCGCGCCTGGCATAACCGCATCGACGAGGCGGCGGACTACGTCATTCGGACTGGCGCGTCGCTGGTGGCGTTGCAGGAGGTTGACTTTTTCCCAGCGCCTCGACAGTCGCAGGAACTTGCCGCAAAACTGTTTGAGCTGACAGGCAAGACGTGGTCGCGTCTTGAGGACACGTCCCGCCCGGGGTCGTTCATCTACGACACCTCGGTCGTGACGGTCATCGAGGGGGGCACGGCCGCGCAGACCGAGACCGTTGACCCGGGATACTCGGGGAAGCGACGGGCGACCTGGGCGAAGTTCCATGCGGCGGGCCTGACAGAGCCGTTCTGGGTGATCCGCACTCACTTCCCCACGACAACGCAGGTCGGGGACGGCAGCATTCCCGCGATGTACGCCCAGGCGGCGAAGATCGTCGCCGACAGGGCTGACCTGTTGCGGTCGACCGGTTCCCGTGTCGTCATCATGGGCGACTTCAACCATCACGAGTACCCACACTCCGGTCTGGTGGCGCGCGGCTACCAGGACGTCCGCGGCTTGGCGCCAACTGTCGCTAACGCCTACCTGCGTTCGTTCAACGGGTGGGACGAGACGATGGTCAACCGGCAGGACGGCCGGTGGATCGACGGCATCTTCTTCTCGGACGGATGGAGGGTCACCTCTGCCGGACTGGAAGCGAAGTACGCGAGCGGCAACACGCTACCGCTCGCGACACCACTCCCGTCGGATCACTTCCCCATCTTCGCCACCATCGAAGAGGCTAGTGACCCCGACCCGGCCCCAGACCCGGGACTGGTTGTGCCCGAGTCGCGGGATACGCGGCCGCGACTGCTCACGGGGGATGTAGTTACCGGGCGTATCGCCCGTGACCTGACCCCCCTGCTCTCGGAGTGTTCGTGGTCGGTCGGGTTGAACGCTGCCGGGCGGATCGAGGCGACTGTCCCGATCGATGGGATGCCTGCACGGGATAGGCGGGAGCTGCGCGCGTCGCTGGGGGAAGGCAGGAACTTCCTCGCGGTGGCCGTGGGGGACTCGATCCTCGAGGCCGGGCCGATCCAGTACCAGGAGGTCGACGCCGCCGCCGGCGTTGTGCAACTGGTCGCTACCGGGATTCGGGCGCTGTTGGAGCAGCGCACCGTAGTGTCCGCGCCGACCGTGTGGGATGTTGTCGACGGCAGCATCGACGAGGGTTTGTCTGTGCAGCGCTCGTCGCTCGAGTATACGGGCCTGTCGTGGGGGACGATCGCCAAGCGGATCGTGCAGAACAGCCTGGCGATGCCGGGCGGGGCGCTTCCTATCGTGTTCGCGCCTGACGTGGTCGGGGCCGAGTCTGCAGTGTATCGCGGTTACGAGCTGCCGAATCTGGCGCGCGAGCTAGATCGGATTAGTTCGGGCGCGAGCGGCCCAGACATCGAGTTCAGGCCGAGGTTCACAGCGGATTACCTCGGCATCGAGTGGGAGATGCTGACGGGCTCGCCTAGTGACCCGCTCTTGCATCAGTCAGGCGGTGATTGGGTCTTGGATCTCCGTGTTGCGCGGGGCGCATCGGTCGCGGGTCTGACTGTCCGCACGGACGGCACGGACCGCGCGAATCTCGCGTGGACGAGCGGCACCGGGCACGACACGGCCCTGCGCATCAGTCCGAGGTCGAACGCTGCGGATTGGCAGAGCGGGTACCCGCTCCGTGAGTCCGTGGAGGCGCACCCGGACGTGGAGACCTGGGAGGGGATTCACAGGCTCGGTGAGGCACGCATCCGCCGGGGATCGCGACCCACGGTCTCGTGGAACGTTTCCCTGCTGCCTTCTCCGCCAACTACACCGGCGCTAGGGCAGTTCCGGCCTGGTGATTGGTTCCGGCTGCGCCTGGCGGAGCACCTGTGGATACCTGACGGGGATTACCGAGTGCGGTGCTCCGGGTTCTCGGGGTCGTTCTCGTCTGACCTGATCGCGGTGACGTTCATTCCGACTTTGGAGGCGCGGTGACTGTCCCTGTTGACCCGGTCAATGACGGGTGGCAAGGCACCCCCCGGTACCCGACGGGGGAGTTCTCGCAGCTGCTGTCGATGCTCCGAGACCTGGACCGGAGGTTGGCCGCCCTCGAGCGGGCAGCCCCCGGCCGGGTCTCGGGCCTGCGGATGTGGTCGACGGGCGTCGAGTTCGAGAAGAACGTGACCGCTACGGCCGGCACCGTCGCTTTGGGGTCGTCCACGACGATCGCCGGTGTCGGGATGGGCACGTTCATCACGCAGCAGCAGGCGACCCGGTCGGAGGTCATCGCGGCCCGGGGGACATGGCCGGACATCGGCACCCGTATGACCCAGATCAGCACGAAGGCGGATGACGCACTGGGTGACGCTTCGGCTGCCATGTCGGCTGCATCGGCGGCCCAGGGGACCGCGAATGCCGTCCAGTCAGAGGTAGTGACGGCGCGCGGGGGCTCAGGTTCGCTGAACGGCCGCTTGAACACGTTGGCGACGTCGGCGTCTGTGACGAGTCTGGCGTCGAGCACGGCCTCCGCGCTCTCTGCGATCTCGTCGTACCTCTCCGCTGTCCGCAGCGCGATTATCTCGCTCGGCGGCGGCGACCCTGGCGTGCCGCCGTGATCGGCGCGTAACGCCAGCGAGCACATCCTCACGACTCTTAGGAGCGACCCAACATGGCACTTACGCGTTCCCCCGGCGTGCGGGGTGAAACGTCCACGAACGGTGCGACGCCTCACGATATGCGCCGCGCGATGGAGGCACTTCTCGGGGCATCCGGCCCTGGTGTGCTGACTGGCTGCACAGTGACGGGCACGTCTTCCTGGCAGTACGCGGTGTCGGCGGGGTTCCTCGCGACGCGGCGCGCTTCGGGAGACGGCATGAACGTGTGGTCGAACGATGACCAGTACCTCGTTGACACGGACCCGGCGCCGGGTGCTGGGGCCCGGGTGGACATCGTCTACGCGGTGCACCATGACGGGGACCAAGCGGACCCAGACTCGATGCCTGTTATCGATGTGGCTATCGGCGAGGTTGATGCGGGGCCGCCGTCACTGCCGGCGGGTGCAGTCGAGCTTGCCCGCAAGACGGTGTCGTCGGGTGACGCGAACACCGCCGCCGGGGCTGAAATGTCCGAGTCCAACCGGGCGTATGCGGGTGACACCGGGTGGATCGACGTCCCTGGTGTTGGCGGGTCGTTCACCACGACCCGGTCCCGGATTCGTCGAGTGCGTGGCGGGATGATCGAGTATACGGGGTCGTTCTCAGGGGCGGTCCCCGATGGGGAGAACACGAATCTCGTACCATCGGGTGGTATCCCCGAGTTCCTGCGGCCGAACCACAACGAGTGGGGGGCGGGATTCCTGTCGGGGTCTTACCCGTGTGTGGCTTGGGCGACGTCAGCCGGTGCGGTGAATGTCCTGCATCGGACGGGTGCTGCCCGGTCGAACCCGCAGTTCACGATCGTGTGGACGCGCTGATGGGCGCTCGCATGTCGTCCCCCGCCAAGGGGTATGTCTCGTCCGGCTACGGCCCCCGCGGTTCGTCTTTCCACGCGGGGGTGGATATCGCCACAGGCGGGAAGCCGGGCTCCGTCTACACCACGTTCGCGGGCACCGTCGAGAAGGTAGTCCGCGGTCGGCGACATGGCGACAGGTCCTCGACGAACATGCTTGCACCGGGCCGCACCGGCAACGGTCTCATTGTCCGCAACGCCGACGGTGAGCGGCAGCTCTACGGACATGTGGACGTGTTCGCGTCGATCAAGGTTGGTGATCGGGTGGCTGTCGGCGAGCTCGTCGGAGTCACGGACCTGTCCGGCAACACCACCGGGTACCACGTCCACTACGAGGAGTGGACGAGGTCTGGTGCGACACGTGACCCGATGGTGTCCTTCCGCGCGTTCGGGGTCACCCCTGGCGCGTCACCGGCCGCGGCGTACCCGGTGACGCCACTGCCCGCCGCTCCCACGCACGAGGAGCTGTTCCGGGCGCTCGACCTTGTGGTGCGTGGCGCGAAGGCCGGCGGGTCCCACACGGTGCGGGCGAAGCGGCTGCAGCAGTGGCTCCTCGACGCCGGGTACCTCAAGACCCCCACGGGGAAGCGGGGCGTGGTCGACGGGGTGTGGGGTCGGGAGTCGTGGAAGGCGCTGCAGCGGCGCCTGTCCGACAAGGGTCTGCGGAAGCCGTACACAGGCCCGATCGATGGTGTCGCCCCCCAGTCGGGGAAGGCGGGCACGACCTGGAACTGCGCTGCCGCGTTCTGCAACGACCGCCGGGCGGCAGCCCGCAAGGCATGAGAAGGAGAACCCCCTTGAACGACTTCGTTACATCCCTGATCCGCACGAACGTCCCGATCGTCGTGGGCGCCCTGGTGGCGTGGCTCGTGTCGGTCGGCGTCGAGGTGCCGGAGGGGTCGGAGACCCCCCTCGTCGTCGGTGTGACGGCCCTGAGCATCGCCGTGTACTACTCGGCGGTCCGGTGGCTTGAGACCCGGTGGCCGGCGTTCGGGTACCTCCTCGGCACGAAGGTCGAGCCGAAGTACCGCGGCTCCGACACTGAGAGCTGAGGCGCACCGTGGACCTGGGGGCAGTCCTTACGTTCGCCGGGGTGGTCGTCGCGTCCCTCGGTGCGCTCATCGGATACCTGTTCAAGCGCCTGTCCGACCTCGAGTCCCGTGTCCAGCAGGCCGAGGCCAAGGTCAAGGCCAGCGAGGCGTACACGCGGCAGCTGTGGCTGTGGGCGAAGTACGTCATTGACCTGTACTACCGACACCGTGTCGACGGTGCGCCGGAACCGCCGCCGATTCCTGAGGAAGGCGCGGACTAACACATCTGGGCGCAGCACAAGGGCCCCAGTCGCAACCTCGACGGGTCCACGAAAGAGCCCCCGCTGTCAGACCTTCGGGTCTGGGCAGCGGGGGCTCTTTGTCGTATCCGGGAATAGCGGTGGCGCTATTCCCGGTTGTTTGTGTGGTCAGGCGGGGATGCCGAAGCCGAACGACTCGGCCGGGGGGAGGGTGACACTCTCGCACGCCTCGGTGAAGAAGGCCACAGCCTCGTCCTTGTGGTCGCCGCTGATCTGGTCGCTGAACCAGTCTTCACCCTTGACCGCGAGGCCGAGGCAGAGTTGTTGCTGTCCACCGGCCCCGAGAGCGTCCCACCTGGACAGGAGGTGGTCTTCGACGGCGCTGCTGGTGGAGCAGGCCGCGAGGGCGGCGATAGTGAGGGCTGCGGCGAGGGTGCGGGGCTTCTTCATGGTCTGAGTGTCCTTCCTGGGGTGGGGTTCTGCAACCATTCTAGGAAACGCGTGGAAACCCTGTCAAGATGCTCGGCACAACTT
>Ga0079224_100005030_pt1 | contig 17296 bp, 14 predicted proteins | sample Stecom2015_FD_80414 | JGI IMG/M metagenome (GOLD analysis project Ga0079224, IMG submission 80414) | Agricultural soil microbial communities from Utah to study Nitrogen management - Steer compost 2015 | ecosystem: Environmental > Terrestrial > Soil > Agricultural land | place: USA: Utah... | reverse complement strand
TGGCGGCAATGGCGGCGGTGGCGGCCGCAAGCGCGGCGGCCGCGGCAAGGGCGGCGACCAGTCCGACCAGGGCAAGCAGGCCGAGCAGGGGCCGACGCCGGAGCAGCGCGAGTCGGTCGTCTCGGCGGTCCAGGCGATGGCGAACGCCTCGAAGGTCTCCAAGCACGACGAACCGGCCGACGACACCGCCAAGGGCGGCCGGGGCGCCGACGTCCCGGAGGGCTCGGACTCGTCGAAGGCGGACACCGCGACGGAGTCCGCCGCCTCGCAGGGCGAGGACACCACGCCCGAGCAGCAGGCCACCGAGCAGCAGGACGAGGGCGGACGAGGCCGGAAGCGGCGCGGTCGTCGAGGTGGCCAGCGGGCTCAGGCCCCGGCCACCGGCTCCGAGGCCGAATCCCCGGAGGCAGCGACCCCGCAGACTCCGGCCACCGAGACTCAAGCCACGGAGACTCAAGCTATCGAGACTGGGGCCACCGAGACTGCGGCTACCGAGACCCACGCGGCCCCGGAGGCCGCCGCGGAGCCGGTGAACACCTCGCAGGCCACCACGGTCACCACGGCCGAGTCCTCCGAGATCTCCGAGTCCGCCGAGGCGGCGTCGCCGGAGCTCGCCCAGGAGGCGGAATCCCGGCGGGAGGAGCCGTCGCAGCAGGGCGAACAGGCAGCGCCGCAGGCGCCCGAGAGCGCTCCCGCGTCCGCGGAGCGGCAGGAAGCGCCGGAACCGGCTCCGCGCAGGGGCCGTCGCACGGCGCGTCGTGCCGCCGGCAGGCCCACCGGACCCGCCGAACCGGTCGGCGGGGTCGAAGTCCAGACGGTGATGACCAGTAGCATGACCACCGAGAGCAAAACCCCTCAGACCAACGGGACGCCCGACTCGGGCGGCCCGGACACCGCGGAGGCGGGTGCGGCGCAGGCCGCGACCGTGTCGGCGGTGCGAAGCAGGACCCGGCGTTCCCGCAGGGCGGCAGGCCGCCCCGCAGGTCCGCCGGTCGATGAACAGAGCAGCTGATCGTGACCCCGGTGCTCTCCTGGGCACCGGGATCCCGTAAGCTGGAGCGCGGCCTGCTGTTGGAGCGGGCCGCTCCGCGCGAACCGCGGATCGCCCAGGGCGGTGTGACAGCCCCGTGCGATGCGCTCGCGTGAGCCCCCACCCACAGTCGAGCAATGCAGGAGACTTCCGTGTCGGCGTATGCAGTCGTCCAGACCGGCGGCAAGCAGTACAAGGTCGCCGTCGGTGACGTCGTCGAGGTCGAGAAGCTCGAGGGCGAGCCGGGCACCGAGCACACCTTCCCCGCCGTGCTTCACGTCGACGGCGGCAAGGTCACGTCGGACGCCGACGCGCTGACGAAGGTCTCGGTCATCGGCAAGGTCGTCGAGCAGACCAAGGGCCCGAAGATCCGGATCCACAAGTTCAAGAACAAGACCGGCTACCACAAGCGGCAGGGTCACCGTCAGAAGTTGACCCGCATTGAGGTCACCGGAATCAGCAAGTAAGGCTGTTGCCTTTTCCCAGAGGAGAGTGAGTTCATATGGCAACCAAGAAGGGTGCCTCCAACTCCCGCAACGGCCGTGACTCCAACCCGAAGTACCTCGGTGTGAAGCGGTTCGGTGGTCAGGTCGTGAAGTCGGGCGAGATCCTCATCCGGCAGCGCGGCACCAAGTTCCACCCGGGCGACAACGTCGGCCGTGGCGGTGACGACACGCTGTTCGCTCTGGCCCCGGGCGCGGTCGAGTTCGGCGTGAAGCGTGGCCGCAAGATGGTCAACGTGGTTCCGGTCGAGGGCTGAGCGGCCCGACCAGCACCACCAGTAACTCCGACGAGGGGCGGGGCCGGAACATATCCGGTCCCGCCCCTCGTTTGTCGTAGTACGGCGTCGTGCGCCGTAGGCATCATCGGTACAGGAAGGCACACCATGACAACCCGATTCGTCGACCGGGCGGTGATCCATCTCGCCGCGGGTTCCGGCGGCAATGGCTGTGCCTCCGTGCACCGGGAGAAGTTCAAGCCGCTCGGCGGACCCGACGGCGGCAACGGCGGTCAGGGTGGCGACGTCCTCCTCGTCGTCGACCCCGGCGTGCACACCCTTCTCGACTTTCACTTCCGCCCGCACGCCCGTGCGGGTAACGGCAAACAGGGCCAGGGCGGCAACCGCAACGGCGCCGCGGGCGAATCCCTCGAACTGCGCGTCCCCGAAGGCACCGTCGTGCTCACCGAGGAGGGCGAGGTGCTGGCCGACCTCGTCGGTGCGGGCACGACGTTCGTCGCCGCGAAAGGCGGACGCGGCGGTCTGGGCAACGCCGCTCTCGCCTCCCGCGCACGCAAGGCCCCCGGCTTCGCACTGCTCGGGGAGGAAGGCGAGGAGCGGGACCTCGTCCTCGAACTGCGTTCGATGGCCGACGTCGGCCTCCTCGGCTTCCCCTCGGCGGGCAAGTCCTCGCTGATCTCCGTGCTGTCGGCCGCCAAACCCAAGATCGCCGACTACCCGTTCACCACCCTCGTGCCGAACCTCGGTGTGGTCACCGCGGGCGAGACCGTGTTCACCATGGCCGACGTCCCCGGCCTCATCCCGGGCGCGAGCGCGGGCAAGGGGCTGGGCCTCGACTTCCTGCGGCACATCGAACGGTGCGCGGTGCTCGTGCACGTCATCGACTGCGCCACCTACGAGGCAGGCCGCGACCCGCTGTCCGACCTGGACGCGCTCGAGGACGAACTCGCCCGCTACACCCCGGCCCTCGGTGACTCCATGGAGGACCGTCCGCGGGTCGTCGTGCTCAACAAGGTCGACGTGCCCGACGCCGCCGAGCTCGCCGAATTCGTGCGTCCCGACCTGGAGGCGCGGGGCATGCGCGTGTTCGAGATCTCGACCGTGTCGCGGCAGGGCCTGCGCGAACTGACCTACGCCCTCGGCGACATCGTGGAGCAGACCCGAGCCCAGCGGCCCGCCGCCGAACCCACCAAGATCGTCCTCGCGCCGCCTGCGGTCGACGACAGCGGTTTCTCCATCGAACCCGATCCCGCCGACCCGGAAGGGTACGTCGTGCGCGGACCGCGCCCGGAGCGTTGGGTGCGGCAGACCGACTTCAGCAACGACGAGGCCGTCGGGTACCTCGGCGACCGCCTCAACCGCCTCGGGGTGGAAGAGGAACTCGCGCGCATGGGCGCGGAACCGGGCTGCCGGGTGACGATCGGCGACTACACGTTCGACTGGGAACCGTCGACGCCGGGAGCCGTGACGCACCTGTCGGGCCGCGGCTCCGACCCACGCCTCGAACAGAACCACCGGGTGTCGGCAGCCGAGCGCAAGCAGGCGCGGCGTGAGCGGCGCAGCGAGCGCTGGGCCGGCGGCGGTTCGGCCGCCGACATGACCGACGACGAGACGGACGAGACGGAAGAGCGGTGAGCACGACCGTGGGCACGGCGGCGGTGGGGCGGCTGTGAGCGAGGTACGCGATGCGATCTCCAAGGCGAAACGGGTCGTGGTCAAGGTCGGTTCGTCGTCGCTGACCACGGCGGGAGACGGGCTCGACACGGCCAGGCTGAACGCGCTCGTCGACGCCGTCGCAGGCCGTGTCGGCCGCGGCTGCCAGGTCGTGCTCGTCTCGTCCGGTGCCATCGGTGCGGGGCTGGCGCCGCTGTCGCTCGACGGGCGCCCCCGTGATCTCGCCACCCAGCAGGCGGCGGCGAGTGTCGGGCAGCTCGCACTCGCTCATGCCTACGCGGCCTCGTTCGCCAGGTACGACCTCACGGTGGGGCAGGTGCTGCTCACCTCGAACGACGTCGTCCGCCGTGCGCACTACCGCAACGCCGAGCGCACGTTCGCCAGGCTGCTGGCGCTCGACGCCGTTCCGGTCGTCAACGAGAACGACACGGTGGCCACCGAGGAGATCCGCTTCGGTGACAACGACCGGCTCGCCGCGTTGGTGGCCCACCTCGTCCAGGCCGATGCGCTGATTCTGTTGTCCGATGTGGATGCGTTGTACGACGGAGATCCCCGCGCGGGCGGCACGCGCAAGATCGGCGAGGTGGCCGGCGAGTCCGATCTGGACGGACTGAAGGTCGGGATGTCGAGTTCGGGGTTGGGCACCGGCGGGATGATGTCGAAGGTCGCCGCCGCGCGGACGGCCGCGTCGAGCGGAATCCCGGCGCTCATCGCCGCTGCGGCGGAAGCCGCCGACGCCCTCGGCGAGGCCGAGGTCGGCACCGTGTTCCGCCCGGCGGGCAAACGGCTGTCGGCGCGCCGGTTCTGGCTCGGCTACGCGGCCGGCACCCAGGGCAGGCTCTACCTGGACGACGGAGCGGTCGCCGCGGTCGTACGACGGCGACGCTCGCTGCTGGCCGCCGGGATCGTCGGTGTGGACGGCGATTTCGACGCCGGTGACGTGGTCGATCTCGTCGACCCGGCGCAGCGCGTCGTGGCCAGGGGAGTGGTGGCCTACGACGTCGGGGAACTGCCGGACATGATCGGCCGCTCGACCCACGAACTGCCCGACGACCACCGCCGTGAGGTCGTGCACGCCGACGACCTGGTGCCGCTCGGCCGAGGCTGAGCGGGCGCGGTGATCGACGTCCGCGCCGCGGCGGGAATCGGGGTGGGGGCGAGCCGTCAGCGCAGTTCGGTCCCGCGGGTCTCCGGCAGGCGCAGGATCACCAGGAACGCGATCGCAGCGCCGACGGCGACGTACCAGAAGAACGCGACGGACGCGTCCGCGTCCGACAGGGCCGTGATCACCAGCGGCGCCGTGCCGCCGAAGACCGCGACCGTCAGGTTGTACCAGGCGCCGATCCCGAGTGCCCGCACCGATGTGGGGAACAGTTCGCTCATGATCGCCGGCGCGATCGACGTCATCGCGGTGTAGAGCGCCAGGCCCACACCGAAGACCACGAGCAGCCCCCAGAACCCGGGACGAACCAGGCTCGACAACGGGACGATGAGGATCGCCGTCGCCGCCGACCAGGCGAGCAGTTGGGGCTTGCGGCCGAACCGGTCGGCCAGCGCGCCCATGGGGTATTGCAGGAGTACGAACAGAGCCGTCGCGATCGACAACGCGAGGAACACGTCCACGTCGTCGGCGCCCCGCGTGTTCACCGCGAACGGTGTGAGGGCGCTGAAGAACGTGTAGTAGCAGAGCGTCGAGAGCATGCTGAAGCCGACGAGGTACCCGACGGCCTTCGGATACTCGCGCAGCGTCGTCAACAGCGGACGGCGGACGCGGCGAGCGGTCGACTTGTTGTCCTCGAACTGGTCGGTCTCCGCGAGGTTGGAGCGCAGCCACAACGCTACGAGCCCCAGCACACCGCCCAGCAGGAAGGGCAGGCGCCAGCCCCAGTCGTAGAGCTGCTCCTCGCTCATGACGCGGGCCAGCGTGAACCCGAGCAGGGAGGCGAGCAGCACCGCCGTGCCCGTGGAGATGTAGAAGAACGACGAGTACCGGCCGCGGCGCGCGGCGGGGGCGATCTCGCCGAGGTAGGCCGAGGCGTTGGACACCTCGCCGCCCAGGGACATGCCCTGCGCGACGCGCGCGACCAGCAGCAGGATCGGGGCGAGCCAGCCGACCTGCTCGAACGTGGGCAGCACTCCGATGAGGATCGAGCCGCCCGCCATGAGCAGGATCGTGAAGATCATGGCGGGTTTGCGACCGCGCACATCGGCGAGTCGTCCGATCAGCATCCCGCCGAGCGGACGGAAGAAGAACGCCAGCGCGTAGGTGGCGAACGTGTTGATCGTGGCGAGCTCGCCCGGGAAGAACGCGCTGGCGAAGTAGATGCTGAACGTCGCGTAGATGGTCCAGTCGAACCACTCCAGCGCGTTGCCGGCGCTGGCTGCCACCAGCCGGCGTACCGGCAGCCGGTGTGGTGTCGCCACGTGCGTTTCCGCCTCGGCCATGTCGATCCTCCACATCCGCGTGGCATCGCACAGGCGCCCGGTGCGGGCGCCGGGCACGGGAACTGTGCCACAGGCGCGGCGAGGGTGGAAGGCCGTTCACAGTGCGGGATCCTCGGGCGGTGCCGGCTCGTCCGTGGCGGCTCAACTGGTGGAGGCCAGCGCGAACGGCAGTACGGCGTCGGCGCCCGATCGGCGCAGAAGCCTGCCCGCGACGGTCATCGTCCACCCGGTGTCGACGAGGTCGTCGACCAGCAGCACCGGACCGTCCACCTCGCCCACGGCCGCCTGCACGTCGGCGGGCACCTGAATCCGGTGCCACAGGTCGGCGAGGCGCAACGCGCTGTTGGCCCGCCGGGGCGCGGGACCCTCCGTCTCCATCGAGCCCAGCAGACGGAGTCTGCCGGTCGCGGCGAGCCTGCTCGCGAGGTCCTGCACGAGACGCGGCCGCCGTTGGGAGCCCATGGCGACGACGCCGACCGGACGCTGCGCCCAGTCCCAGGACGCCAGCACCTCGATGCAGGCGGTGAACAGGTCGTCGGGGGCCGGCCCGTCCGGTGCTTCGGGACCGAGCAGATCCCGTAACCGGCCACCCCACGCCAGATCGGTCAGCCTGCCGACGACCCGCCCCTGCTCGATTTGTTCCCCGGCGGCGATCCGCCCGGACAGGGGGACGTCGAGTGCGGCCAGCCCGGTGGGCCACTGCTTTCTTGGGACGAGTTCGACCCCGGGCTCGGCGAGGGTCTGCGCGGTCTCGGTGGCGACCTCCACGGCGACGTCGGCCTGCCAGTACCGCCCGGTGCAGTTGTCGCACCGCCCGCACGGCCCGGCCTCGGGATCGTCCAGCTGGGCGCGCAGGAACTCCATGCGGCACGACCGGGTCGCGGCGTAGTCCAGCATGGCCTGTTGCTCGGCCTCACGGGCGATGCGCACCCGCTCGTAACGTTCGGCGTCGTAACTCCACGGCCGCCCGGTGCCGACCCATCCGCCTTTCACGCGCTGGACGGCGCCGTCCACGTCGAGCACCTTCAGCACCATCTCGAGTCTCGACCGTGAGAGTTCCACCCGCGGTTCGATCGCGGCGGTCGACAGTGGACGGTCGGCGTCGGCGAGCGCGTCGAGTACCTGCGCGACGCGCGTCTCGTCCGGAAAGGCCAGCGAGCCGAAGTAGTCCCAGATCGCGCGGTCCTGCGGTCCGGGCAGCAACACGACCTCGGCGCGCTCGACACCGCGGCCGGCTCGGCCGACCTGCTGGTAGTAGGCGATCGGGGAGGACGGTGCGCCCAGGTGGACGACGAATCCGAGGTCGGGCTTGTCGAACCCCATGCCGAGCGCCGAGGTGGCGATCACGGCTTTGACGCGGTTGGCGAGCAGGTCGTCCTCGATGGCTTGGCGCTCGGTGGGATCGGTCTTGCCGGTGTAGGCGGCCACGTCGTAGCCGCGGCGGGTCAGCAGGGTCGCCGCGTCGTGGGCCGCGGCGACCGTGAGTGTGTAGACGATGCCCGAACCGGGCAGATCGGCCAGGTGCTCGACGAGCCAGGCCAGTCGCGCCGCTTCGGTGGGCTGTTGGACGACCGCCAGCCGGAGGCTCTCCCTGTCGAGCGGGCCGCGCAGCACGAGCGTGCCGGTCTGCCTGCCGATGCCCAGCTGGTCCGCGACGTCGGTGACCACCCGGTCGTTGGCCGTCGCGGTCGTGGCGAGTACGGGCACGCCGTCGGGCAGTTCCGCGAGCAGGGTCCGCAGCCGCCGGTAGTCGGGGCGGAAGTCGTGTCCCCAGTCCGAGATGCAGTGGGCCTCGTCGACCACGAGCAGTCCGGCGGCCGCCGCGAGCTTGGGCAGCACCGTGTCGCGGAAGTCGGGGTTGTTCAGGCGTTCGGGGCTGACGAGCAGCACGTCGACGTCCCCGGCGGCCACGGCCGACTGCACCTCGTCCCACTCCTGCTGGTTGGCCGAGTTCATCGTGGCCGCGCGGATGCCGGCGCGGGAGGCCGCCGCGATCTGGTTGCGCATCAGCGCCAGCAGCGGCGAGATGATCACGGTCGGTCCGGCGCCCTGCTCTCGCAGGAGCGCCGTGGCCAGGAAGTACACGGCCGACTTCCCCCAGCCCGTGCGTTGCACGACGAGCGCGCGCCGCTTCTCGGCGACGAGGGCCTCGATCGCCGTCCACTGGTCGTCGCGCAGGCTCGCGTGGTCCCCGGCGAGGGCGCGGAGGAGGGTTGCCGCGCGGTCACGAAGTTCGGTGCTCACGGCTCCAGCTCTACACGTCCCGACCGACAGTGCGCGCGCCGGCGGGCGGATTCGCCGCGCGAACGGTCCACTCGCGCCAGAATGTGTCCCACGTCACCCACAGGTGGCGTCATGGGGCACCGTCGGCGCGGTCTCCTCCGTGGCCGGGACGGGGAGCCGGCCGCGCGTGGTGCGTCCCCCAGATCGCCACGCGCACCCCGCGCCGTGCGGGTCGACCCCGCAGGGGAGGGCCGACCCGCACGGCGCGGATCAGGGAGCCGGGCGGGCGCGTCCGGATGGTCGGATAAGGTAGGCAGCCATGTCGTCGCGCCGCATTGGGGTGATGGGGGGAACCTTCGACCCCGTGCACCACGGTCACCTCGTCGCAGCCAGCGAGGTCCAGGCCAGGTTCGAACTCGACGAGGTTGTCTTCGTCCCCACCGGGCAGCCCTGGCAGAAGGCCGATCGCGTCGTCACCCCCGCCGAGGACCGGTACCTGATGACGGTGATCGCCACCGCCTCCAATCCGGTGTTCTCGGTGAGCCGGGTCGACATCGATCGAGGGGGGCAGACCTACACCGTCGACACGTTGCGCGACCTGCGCGTGCAGTACCCCGACGACGACCTGTTCTTCATCACCGGAGCCGACGCCCTCCAGCAGATCCTCACCTGGCGCGCGGCCGACGAGGTCTTCGCCAACGCGCACTTCATCGGTGTCACGCGGCCCGGCTACAAACTCGACGACGACCACCTGCCGCCCGGCAAGGCCAGCCTCGTGGAGGTCACGGCCATGGCGATCTCCTCGACCGCCCTGCGCGAGCGGGTCGGGGCGGGTGAACCGGTCTGGTATCTCGTGCCCGACGGCGTCGTCCGCTACATCCACAAGCGCGGGCTGTATCGCACGGATCACGTCTGATCGGGCGGAGTCGGCGGGCACGTCGGCCCCTCCGGGTACCCTGCATCCGGCGTACGTACGAATTCCGGAGGGCACCACCGTGGCAGCGACGGCCGAAGCACGAGACCTCGCGAACGTGGCCGCGCACGCGGCCGCGGACAAGAAGGCGACCGACATCGTCGTGCTCGACGTCTCGGAACAGCTCGTCATCACCGACGCCTTCGTCATCGCCTCCGCGCCCAACGAACGGCAGGTCGGCGCGATCGTCGACAACGTCGAGGAGAAGCTGCGCAAGGCCGGGCACAAGCCGGTGCGCAGGGAGGGCACGCGCGAGGGCCGGTGGGTGCTGCTCGACTTCGTCGACGTCGTGGTCCACGTGCAGCACGACGAGGAGCGTTCGTTCTACGGGCTCGAACGGCTCTGGAAGGACTGCCCGCGGATCGACGTCGAGGGACTGGACGAGGCGGTGGCGCGCGCCGCTGAGGACACGGACGCCTCGTGAGCGTCGAGCGCATCGTCCTGTGGCGGCACGGGGAGACCGACTACAACGCCGCCGGCCGCATGCAGGGACACCTCGATTCCGCGTTGACCGAGGTCGGATGGAACCAGGCGCGATTCGCCGCGCCCGCGCTCGCGCGGTTCGAGCCGGAACTGGTGATCGCCTCCGACCTGCGCCGCGCCACCGACACCGCCACCGTGCTCACCGAGGCGATCGGCGTTCCGCTGCGGCTCGACAAGCGTCTGCGCGAGACCCACCTCGGCGAGTGGCAGGGCATGACCGGCCCCGAGGTGGACGAGCAGGCACCAGGGGAACGGGAGCGCTGGCGGCTGGATGCGACCTGGGCGCCGCCCGGCGGGGAGTCGCGCATCGACGTGGCCGAACGTGCCGCGGAGGTCGTCGGCGACCTGCTGCGCGACGACCACGAGTACGGCACCGTGCTGCTGGCCGCCCACGGTGGCCTCATCCTGGCGCTCACCGCCCACCTGGTCGAGCTTCCGGTGGCGCTGTGGCCCTCGTTCGGCGGAATCGGCAACTGCCACTGGGTCGACCTGCGGTGGCGGGACGGTCGGTGGCGGCTGCACGCCTACAACGCGGGTATCACCGGCTGAGGTGGCCATGGCCGAACCGGCAGCGACGCCGCGGGTCGTGGTCCTCGGGGATTCGCTGAGCTTCCACGGCCCGGACAGCGGCCATCCCTCCGACGAACCCCGACTGTGGCCGAACGTGTGCGCCCGCGCGCTGGGCGGGGAGGCGGTGCTGTTCGCCGGCTTCGGCTGGACCGCGCGCGATGCCTGGTGGGCCCTGATCGGCGACCCGCGGCTGTGGGCCGAGCTGCACCGCGCCGACGTCGTCGTCCTCGCGGTGGGCAGTATGGACACCCTTCCGTCGCCGCTGCCGACGTACCTGCGTACCGGTCTGCGTTACCTGCGTCCCGACGGTCTGCGCCGCGTCGCTCGGGGCGGCTACCGCGCGGTGCAACCGCTGTTGGCCCGGCTGACGCGCGGCCGCCCGGCCGTGCTGCCGGCGCGTCTGACCGAGCGCTACCTCGACACCGCGGTCGGGGCGCTTCGGGTGCTGCGTCCCGACCTGCCCGTCGTCGGATGGCTTCCGTCGGTGCACCGGTCGGCGTCCTACGGCGGGGTGCACACCGAACGGGCCGTGACCCATGCCCGGCTGGCGGCGTGGGCGGCGCGTACCGACGTGCCGATGCTGGATCTGCCGTCGGTGATCGCCGAGCACGTGCTCGGCGGACACGGCAACCCGGACGGGATGCACTGGGGATGGGAGGGGCACGCCGCGGTCGGCCGTGCCATGGCCGAGCGGATCGCACCACTGCTCGGCGGCGTGGCGGCCTCGTCGGTTCCCGAGCGGGGCGGTTCGGGAACGTAAGCTGGCCCCGTGCCGGTCGCCGTCGTCACCGATACCACCGCCCACCTCCCGGAGGGATTCGCCGAGAGGCTCGGCATCCGCGTCGTTCCCCTGCACGTCCTGGTCGACGGCGCGCCCGCCCCGGGTGGCGCCGGGTTCGGCCCGGAGGAACTGGCGGATGCGTTGGCACACAAGCGCATCGTCACGACATCGCGGCCGACGCCGGCGGAGTTCGCAGCCACCTTCCGTGCCGCGCTCGACGAGGGAGCCGATGCGGTCGTGTCCGTTCACCTGTCGAAGCGCCTGTCGGGTACCTGGGAAGCGGCGGTGCTGGCGGCGCAGGAGGTCGGTGCCGAGCGTGTCCGGGTGGTCGATTCCAGGACGACCGCGATGGGGCTGGGCTTCGCCGCCATCCACGCCGCCACGGCGGCAGGCGAAGGCGCCGGCGCAGAAGCCGTCGAGGAGGCCGCCACGGCGGCCGCACTTCGGTCCCGCACGTTGTTCGTGGTCGAGACACTCGAACATCTCCGGCGTGGCGGCCGGATCGGGCACGCGGCCGCGTTGCTGGGCACGGCACTGATGGTCAAGCCCGTCCTGCACATGGCCGACGGGGAGATCACCCCGCTCGAGAAGGTGCGGACCACGGGCCGGGCGATGGCGCGGCTCGTCGAGCTGGCCGAGGACGCGGCGCGCGGGGAGGACGATGTGGAGGTCGCCGTGCACCATCTCGCCGCTCCCGACCGCGCGGCCGAACTGGCGACGCGGCTCGACGAGCGCCTTCCCACCTCGCGGGGCTGTGTGGTGACGGAGTTGGGCGCGGTGATCGGTGCTCACACCGGTCCCGGTGTGCTCGGCGTCGTGGTTCAGCGGCCGGTGTCGTCCTGCTGAGTACGCCCCGTGTCCTGAGTACGCCGGTGTCGCGGGCGCGGCATCGTAGTCGTGCCCTCCGACGGAACGGCCTCGCGCGGCGGGGGTAGACCCGAGTTGTCCACAACGGGTCGTCCATCCACAGAACACGGAATTCCCACTGCCACACTCGGCAGCCGCTTTCTAGCGTCGAGCGCGTGTTCGAGCAGATTACGCAGAATCAAGGACGTGGAGCCGGGCGGCGCGATGCCGGACAGGCGATGACCCATCGACGTCTCGCCGACGTGGTCGACGACCTGCCGGACGGTCCGGCTGACGACGAGCGGACCCATGAGGGACGCGGAGATCCTCCGCCCGTCGGCGGCGACACCGACGGTGGGCGAGCGGGGCGGTGGGTCGAACGGTGGCTTCCGCCCGGGTCCGGACGCAGGACGCCGCGTCCGCGCGTCCTCGTCAGCGTGGCGGCGGGACTCGTCGTCGCAATCGGCATCGTTCTGGCCGTCGTGGTGGGGCGTCCGTCCGCAGAGGAACCACCACCGTTGCCGGTGGCGCACGAGAAACCGGCACCCGGCTCGTCGAGTTCGGCGCCGACCGGCGAGGCCGGTCCGCCGGAGCCGACGGGCACGGATGGCGGCGCGAAGGACGGATCGGAACGCCTCGTGGTGAGCGTCGTCGGCAAGGTCCGCGACCCGGGGCTCGTGCGCGTGCGAGCAGGCGCACGCGTGGCGGACGCGATCGAGGCCGCGGGCGGTGCGCGCGGCGACGCCGACCTGATGTCGGTCAATCTCGCACGCAAACTCGCCGACGGGGAGCAGCTCTACGTCGGCGTTCCCGTACCGCCGGGCGTGGACCCCGGCGTACCGCAGGCCGGTGCGTCCGGCGAGAAGTCGTCCGGGGGCGGGGACGAACTGATCCGGCTCAACTCCGCGGACGCCGACGAGCTCGAGTCGTTGTCGGGCGTCGGTGAGGTGACCGCCCAGCGGATCCTCGACTGGCGCACCGAACACGGTGGCTTCTCGGCGGTGGAGGAGCTTCGCGAGATCGACGGCATCGGCGACAAGCGGTTCGAAGAGCTGCGTGACCAGGTGAGCGTCGAGTGACGGGGACCGGGTTCGGTGCCGCTGCCGAGGTGCGTGCTGCGGCGCAGGACGGGAGCTGGAGTCAGGGGCGGCGGGACCTGCGCCTCGTTCCCGCGGCACTCACGGTGTGGGGCGGTGCGCTCGCCGGTACGGCGTGCGGCTGGTGGGCGGCGCTCGGTGTGGGCGCCGCGGCAACGGCTGCGGGAGCGGTGTTGTGGTGGGTGCTGCGCGGCCGACGTCCGTGGGCGGTGCCCATGACGGTTGCGCTGTCGGCGTGCGGACTGCTCGTGGCCGGATCGCTCTCGGCGCGCCTGCACGAGGCGGAACACGACCCGATGCGTGCCGTCGCGGAGAACGGCGCGACGGCACGGCTCCAGGTGGAGCTGCGCGAACGGCCGCGTCCGCTGCGCGACGATGCCGAGGGCGGGCTGGGACAGGACGAACGAGCCGACGACCGTCGGTCGGTGCTGGTGCCGGTCGACATCGTGTCGGCCCGCTCCGGCGGTGATCGGGTGCCGACCACCGGTCGCATGCTGCTGATCTCGCCTGCTGCGCAGTGGGCACAGCTGCTTCCCGGCCAACACGTGGTCACCGAGGCGTCGCTGGCACCTGCGCGACCGGGCGAGCTGACCGTGGCCGTCGGATACGTCCGGGGTCCTCCCGAAGGGGTGGGTCCGGCGTCCTGGTGGCAACGCGGCGCGGCGAGTCTGCGTGCGGGACTCCGGGAGGCCGCGACCGTGCTCGGTGCCGACGAGGCGGGGTTGCTGCCCGGGCTCGTCGTCGGTGACACCGGCGGTCAGTCGCCGCGTGTCCGGCAGGAGTTCCTGGACGCCGGTCTATCGCATCTCACCGCGGTGAGCGGCACACACGTGGCGATCGTCTGCGGTGCCGTGCTCCTGCTCGCGCGTGCGGTGCGGCTCGGGCCGAAGGCGTCGGCGTGCGTGGCCGGGATGGCGCTGGTCGGTTTCGTGGTGCTCGTGGGCTATCAACCGAGTGTGCTGCGGGCCGGCGTGATGGGCGCGCTGTCACTCGTGGCGCTCGTCATCGGCAGGCGCCGATCGGCGGTGCCCGCGTTGGCCGTTGCGGTGTGCGTGCTCGTCCTGCACGACCCGGCGATGGCGACGAGCCTGGCGTTCACGCTGTCGGTCGTGGCCACCGCGGGCCTGGTGTTCCTGGCACCGCGATGGGCGGCGGCGCTGGCGGCCCGGCGCGTGCCACCCGGTGCGGCGGAGGCGGCGGCGGTGCCTGTCGCGGCGTTCGTCGCCACGGCGCCCGTGCTCGCGGGCATGGTGGGCGAGGTCAGCGTGGTCTCGATCGTCGCGAACCTGCTCGCCACTCCCGTCGTGGCGCCGGTGATGGTGCTGGGCGTACTCGTCGCGGTGCTGGCGGTGCCGTGGCCCGGTGCGGCGGAGGTGCTCGTGCACGTCGCGGGGCCGGGCGTGAGCTGGCTGGTGCTCGTCGCCAGGAAGGCCGCGGCCGTACCGGGTGCGGTGGTGTCGTGGCCGTCCGGCTGGTGGGGCGGACTGCTCGCCGCCCTGATCACGGTGGCAGTGCTCGCCGCGTTACGGCATCGGCTCGCGCGCACCGTCGTGGTCGTGGCACTGGTGACGGTGCTCGTGGCTCTCACGAGCGTGCACGTCGTCGCGCCGGGATGGCCACCGGAACGGTGGTCGGCCGTGGCGTGCGACGTCGGACAGGGCGACGGACTGGTGCTGTCCACGGGGGAGCCCGGCCGCGCTGTCGTCGTCGACGCCGGACAGGAACCCGGCGCACTCGCCCGATGTCTCGACCGGCTGGGCGTCGACCGGGTGCCGCTCGTGGTCGTCAGCCACCTGCACGCCGACCACTTCGGCGGATTGTCGGCGGTGTTCGAGGGCCGGTCGGTCGGCGCGATCGCCGTGGGACAGGGCCGGACGCCGTCGTGGGCGTGGCGGGCTGTCGTCGATGAGGCCCGTGCCCGGCGGGTGCGGGTGGTCGAACTGTCCGCCGGTGACACGGTGCGCTGGTCCGGGCTCACGCTCGACGTGCTCGGACCGCACTACACGGCGCCCGCGGCCCGGTACGAGTCCGACGAGGGCAGCGAGCACAGCGAGTCGAGTGAGGACGGCACCGCGGTCAACAACGCATCGCTGGTCCTGCGTGCCTCGACGCCCGCGGGGCGGGTTCTGCTGACCGGCGACATCGAGATCGCGGCGCAGGGCGATCTGCTCGCCCGGGGAATCGACGTGCGCGCCGAGATCCTCAAGGTGCCGCACCACGGCAGCAGACACACCCGCCGGGAGTTCCTCACCGCCGTGCGGGCCCGGGTCGCGCTCGTGAGCGTGGGCGCCGACAACTCGCACGGCCACCCGAACGGCGAGATCGTGCGCACCCTGCGGGGCAGTGGAGCGCTCATCGCGCGGACCGACGAAGGAGGTGACATCGCGGTCGTCCCCGGCGACACCGAGGACGCCCCGGTCGTGGTCCGCCGAGGCCAGGACAACCGCCGGGAAACCTGACCGCGTGGCTTCGCGACCACGCCGCGCGTGCCGACGACGTCGTGCTTGCCGACAATGCACGCTTCCCGACACGACCGCGGTTGCCGACCAGAGCGATCGCAGCGGACGGTGCCGCTGTCATAAATTCCGCGGCACTCGCCGACCGGGTGTAAGCCTCCACTGAGGACAGATCGCGTCACTGATCCACGACGGAACCGTCCCGGTGGAGTCGGGTATTGATCTCGCGCCGTCGGTAGGGGAACCGCGCGGCCGCGCCTTCCACGAGTTCGATGCCGATCCCGGGTGCCGTCGTCGCCGGAACGAACCCGTCGACCGCGGCGGGAACGGGCGCCGCGATCGCGGACTGGTCCAGCGGTGTGACGGTGGCGTTGTCGGTGCTGGTGTAGCGCTCGGTCGCGGCGGCCGCCGTGTGGTCGGGCAGCTCCATCAGCGCGCAGTTCTCCACGGCGAGGGCCACCTGCAAGCACGCTGCCGTGCTCACCGGGCTCAACGGGTTGTGCGGCACGATCGGGACCCCGTACGCCTCGGCGACGGCCGCGATCTTCCTGGCACCGGTGATGCCGCCCGCTACGCACACGCTGACGCGTGCGTAGTCCATCGCACGGCGGGACAGGAGCATGGCGAACTCCTGCACCGTGTGCAGCCGTTCGCCCGTCGCGACGGGCACCCGCACGTGCTCTGCGATGTGCGCCATGGAGTCGAAGTTGTCCGGTGTCGTCGGATCCTCGATGAAGAAGGGGTGATACGGCTCGACCTCGGCGGCGAAGGCGATCGCTTCACCCGGTGCGAGACGCCGGTGCAGTTCGAGGCACAGGTCCACGTCGTTCCCGACGGCTTCCCGGATCCGGCGCACGCGGTCGGCCGCCGATGTCAGGGTCTGCGCGTAGGGCTGGAAGTACGGCTTCTCGCGGGATTCGTCGAGGAACGGCGAGAGGTGCCCCACGGCGGTATAGCCCAGTTCCTTGGCACGGACGCAGTCCTCGACGAGTTCCTCGGTGGTCGAGCCGGACACGTGGTAGTAGGTCCGTACCTTCCTGCGGGCGCCGCCACCGAGCAGCCGGTACACGGGACAGTCGTGGATCTTGCCGGTGATGTCCCACAGCGCGATGTCGATCGCACTGATGGCTCCCATGATCGCCGCCCCTCGGAAGTGGAACGAGCGGTACATGTACTGCCAATGGTGTTCGATCAGCGTTGGGTCCTTGCCGATGAGGTACTCCCGGAACGAGCGCACGGCCTCGGCGGAGGCGTCCAGAAAGCCCCATGCTCCGGACTCACCCACCCCGGTGTGGCCCTCGTCGGTGGTGATGAGGACGTGCAGGAACCGGTTCACCATGCGGATCTCGACGTCCGTGATCTTTGTGGACACTCACTCTCCTTGACGACGGTCGATACGGCGAAGCGGTGGATACGGCGCACCGCTTCAGAGCAACAGCGGAGCCACGAGGGACATGATGAGCAGCACTCCGGCACCGCCGATCCGGGAGGCGATCTGCAGGAAAGGCATCAGGCCGATGCGATTCGCGGCGCTGAGCACCGCGACGTCCCCGGAACCGCCCATGTCGGCCATGCCGAGGCCGGCGGTGATGGACGACTCGACGACATGGAAGCCGACGGCGTACCCGACGAGGCCGGCCGCCGCCGCGGCGGCGACCACCGTGGTGACCGTGAGCGTCAGATACGCGGGATCGGAGACCACCTCGACGACCCGGTCGAAGTCGATCATGCCCGCGCTGATGGCGACGAGTACAGCTGGAACCCAGGCCTGTGCGATGAACGCGTACCAACCTTCGGCGCCCGCGGTGACCTGCTCGGGTAGCAGGCGAAAGATCTTCAACGCCGCCGCGGCCGCGATGATCCACACGTAGGCGTGCACAGCGGGAACGAGCGATGCCGCCAGCTCGCCGAACGCGTATATCGCGATGGACAGGACCATGCCCGTGGCCAGGCGTTCCAGGGACAGGGCCGAGGAGGGG
>Ga0079224_100005028_pt1 | contig 17297 bp, 13 predicted proteins | sample Stecom2015_FD_80414 | JGI IMG/M metagenome (GOLD analysis project Ga0079224, IMG submission 80414) | Agricultural soil microbial communities from Utah to study Nitrogen management - Steer compost 2015 | ecosystem: Environmental > Terrestrial > Soil > Agricultural land | place: USA: Utah... | reverse complement strand
TGCACGCGCTGCCCGACGCGCACCGCACGTTCGTCGTGATCGACGGCCTCGTGCAGGTGTGGCTCGGCACCGCCCCCGGCGACGACGCGCCCGTCGAGAGCCGCCTGCTCGGCCGCGGCGACTCGGTCGTCGTGCCCGACGGCGTGCTGTTCGGCTACCGCATGCGCACCGAGGGATCGCGCCTGTTCCTCTTCTCGGCGCCGGGCGGCGCGCTCGACGCGCTCCTCGCCTCCGCGCGCGGCACGGCCGCGCACATCTACTCGGCGCGGCCCGCAGACGACGCGCTCATCCTCCCCGCGAACGCGACGCGCCTCGCGCTGCCGTCCGCGGATCCCCGCGACGCGGCGGACGACGCGCTGCCGGCGGGCGCGGATCCGTATGTCCTCCGCAGCCTCGAGGGCGACCACCGCGCATGGCCCGACGCGCTCAACACCTATGTCACGCGCCCCCGCAACACGGGCGGCCGCTACTTCTCGGTCGACACGCTCGCGGCGCCGCAGCCGTACATCATCCGCCACTTCCACCGGCTGCACACCGAGAACTTCCTCTGCCTGTCGGGCCGCGTGTGGCTGTGGGTCAACGGCGAGGAGGTGCTGCTGACGGAGGGCGACTTCCTGCACGCCCCCGCCGGCACCGTGCACAGCTTCGCGATCGCGGGGCACAACACCCGCATGCTCGGCTTCCTCACGACGGGCGTCTTCGAGCCGTTCTTCGACGTCACCTCGGTGCACACCGACGACAGGGTCTACACGGAGGGCCTCGTGAACCCGTCGGTCATCTTCGAGGGCATCCAGAACACCCCCGACCTCGACCTCGAGGTCGTCGGCCCGCCGCCCGAGCGCACCTTCGCCGTCGGCGTCTGAGGCCTACGCCGGCCCGTCGCGCTGCGGATCGTAGGGCTTCGTGATGGGGTGCGGATCGCTCGTCTCGGCCGCCGGCTCGGTGTCTTCGACCGACATCTCGGGCGTCTCGACCTGCTCGGTGCGGATGATCTCGAACGCCGCCGTGCCGCCCGCAGCCGAAACGGGCCGGGCCTTGGCGCGCAGGCGCACGCCGTGGCCGCCGATCCGCGCCCTGAGCGGCGAGCCGAGCATGAGGCCGAGCGTCGCGCCGGCCGCGAGGCCGATGCCGATCATGGCCGCCGAGAAGAGCGTGTCGAAGGCGCGCATGAACAGCGCCATGTCGCCGTCCGCGCTCACGAAGCCGAGCAGGCCGCGGAACACGGCGGATCCGGGCACCATGGGGATCATGGCGGCCGTCGTCACGGCGATCGACGGCACGGTGAGACGGTCGGCGACGACGGATCCGACGAAGCTCGCAAGCAGCGCGCCGCCGAACACGGCGCCCGCCGCGGGGATGCCGTCGACGATGCCGAGCGTGTACCAGCCGGCCCACGCGACGGCGCCGAGGAGGGCGCTCACGGCGATGATGCTGATGCCCGAGCCGTTGAGGATCGCGACGGCGACCGCGATGAGCACGGATCCCGCGAGCTGGCCCGGCACCGAGCCGTAGGGAATCGGGTCGCTCGGCATGGGGATGCCGAAGCCGAGCTGGCGCGCGCCCTCGAGGCCGACGAGGATGCCGACGACGAGGCCCATCGTCATAACGGCGAGGTCGAGGATGCGCCCACCCGCCGTGAGCGAGAAGCCGTCGATCGCGTCTTGCGCTGCGCCGACGACTGCGAGCCCCGCGAGCATGAGCACGATGCCCGACGCGACCACGACCGTGGGGCTCACTGCCTGGAACGGCTCGACGCCCATCGACGCGAGCCACGAGAAGCCGCCCGTGATCGCGATGAGCACGATCGCGCCGCCCGCCTGCGTGAAGAACAGCGGCACACGCGCCTTCGTGAGCCCGAGTTGCGTGAGCGAGACGCCGAGCGACGCGACGAGCACGGCGAGCACCGCGAACCAGCTCACGCCGTACATGAGCGCGACGGCGGGGCCGAGCAGGGTCTGCACCGCGACGATGACGCCCGTGCGGTACATGAACGGCGTGCGGCGGATCTTGTGGAAGTCGGTGATCGCCTCCTGCAGCGGCATGCCCGCCTCGATCTCGTGCACAAGCGCCTGCAGGCGCTGCAGCTTCGCGTGGTCGGGGACCGCCGAGTGCACGACGCGCATGAGCGTGATCGGCAGCCGAGTGCCGTTGCGGTGATCAGAGAGGATGACGGCGTTGAAGGTGACGTTGACGTGCACACTCTTCAGGCCGTACGCCGTCGTGATCCGCAGCGCCGCGAATGTGACCTCCTTGGCGCTCGCGCCGATCGACAGCATGACCTCGGCGACGCGCATCGCGAGGTCGAGGATACTCTGCGCCAGCGCATCGTCGAGGATGGGCATCTGCTCCGTCATGCGACGGCTCGAGGGGTCGCTCCAGAGGGCGCGGCGGATGCCGCCCATGAAGCTGAACCCGCGGCTGCGATCAGACATCGTCGCTCCACTCCCCCGTCTCGAGGAATCGATCCATGCGAGCGCGGTACGGCGCGAGCTGCATGCCGTGCGCCGCGATCCACGCGTCGTCGTAGTAGGTGCCGGCGTACCGCGCGCCGCCGTCGCAGATGAGCGTCACGACGGATCCGCGCTCGCCGCGCGCGAGCATTCCTGCGATGAGGCGGAAGGCGCCCGCGAGGTTCGTGCCCGTGGATCCGCCCGCCCAGTGCAGCGTGCGATCGCGCAGCAGGCGGATCGCGGCGATGGATTCCGCGTCAGGAATACGCATCATCTCGTCGACGACGGACGGGACGAACGACGCCTCGACGCGCGGACGGCCGATGCCCTCGATGCGGCTCGCGCGGCCCGTCGCGTACGCGCGGTCGCCCGTGCGCCACGCGTCGAAGAAGGCGGATCCCTCGGGGTCGACAACCGCGACGCGCGTGTCGTGCCGATGATAGCGCACGTAGCGCCCGAAGGTCGCGCTCGTGCCGCCCGTGCCAGCGCCGACGACGATCCACGTCGGCACGGGGAAGCGCTCGCGGCGCAGCTGCTGGAAGACGCTGTCGGCGATGTTGTTGTTGCCGCGCCAGTCGGTCGCCCGCTCGGCGTACGTGAACTGGTCGAGGTAGTGCCCGCCGCGCTCGGCAGCCAGGCGCTCGGCCTCGGCGTACACCTCGAGCGGCTCGTCGACGAAGTGGCAGCGGCCGCCCGCGAATTCGATGAGCTCGATCTTCTCGGGGCTCGTCGAGCGCGGCACGACCGTGATGAACTCGAGGCCGAGCATGCGCGCGAAGTACGCCTCGCTGACGGCCGTCGAGCCGCTCGATGCCTCGACGAGCACGGTGTCGGGGCCGATCTGCCCGCCCACGAGCCCGTACAGCAGCAGCGACCGCGCGAGGCGGTGCTTGAGCGAGCCGGTCGGATGCACCGACTCGTCCTTCAGGTACAGGTCGATGCCCCACTCGGGCGGCAGCGGGAAGACGTGCAGATGGGTGTCGGCGCTGCGGTTCGCGTCGGCCTCCAGCAGGCCCACGGCATGGCTCACCCAGGCACGTCGATCGGTCATGTTCCGAGCGTAGTTCTCGCGCTCGAGGGGTGTCAGGAGCCGCTCACGAGGTCGAAGCTGAGTTTCAGGATCAGCGCGACGATGACGACGATGAACACGATCCGCACGAAGCGGTTTCCGCGCGAGACGGCCATGCGCGCGCCGAGGTAGCCGCCCACGAGGTTCGCGGCGCCGACCGCAAGGCCGAGGCCCCAGATCACGTGGCCCGCCGGCACGAAGAAGAGCAGCGCCCCGAGGTTCGTGCAGAAGTTCGCGATCTTCGCGAGGGCCGAGGCGGGCATGAAGGCGTAGCCGATCACGCTCACGAGCAGGATCACGAAGAAGCTGCCCGTGCCGGGCCCGAGCGCGCCGTCGTAGGTGCCGATCGCGAGGCCGATCGCGCCCGCGCCCACGACGTGCCTCCAGCCATGCCACCTCTGCTTCGCGTGCACCCCGAGCTGCGGTTTGAAGATGGTGAATGCCCCGACGGCGATGAGCACGACGAGGATGATCGGCGTGAATGCCTCTTCAGGAATGTACGACGCGATGACGGCGCCGATCACGGCGCCGCCGAGCGCCATGCCCGCGAGGGGCACGGCCGTGCGCGGATCCGCCGGCACCCGCCGAGCGAACGTGACGGCCGCGACCGAGGTGCCCATGATGCTCGCGACTTTGTTCGTCGCGAGCGCCTGCAGCGGCGAGATGCCGGGGACGAGCAGCAAGGCGGGCAGCTGCACGAGCCCGCCGCCGCCCACGACCGCGTCGACCCACCCGGCGACGAATCCCGCGCCGATGAGCAGCACGAGGGTCAGCAGGTCGAGATCTGGCACCGGTTCAGCCTAGTTCGCCAGTATGACGCGTGTTACGCGCGGGTTTGGCGCGAGCGCGGGGCCGGACGGAAGATGAAGTCCGTGCCGCGCGGGCGGCCGAGCGAGACCCCCGCGAAGGGCACGAGGGAGAATGGGCTGATGACCACTCAGGAGGTGACGGGCCAGGACGCCCCTGCGGCGTTCGAGGAGCCCGCGCGCCGCTCCGAGGTGTGGCGCCAGCTGCGACGCCCCGTGCCGCTCGCCGCGTCGATCGTCATCGTCGTGAGCGTGCTCGCCGCAGTCTTCGCGCCGCTGCTCAGCGGGCTGTCGGGCAACGATCCGTACAGCTACGACCCCGACGCGCTCGGCCCCGACACGGCGCCGCTCGGACCGTTCGGCGGCATCAGCGCCGAGCACTGGTTCGGCGTCGAGCCCGGCACGGGCCGCGACCTGTTCTCGCTCGTCGTGCACGGCGCGCGCACCTCGCTGCTCATCGGCCTGGCCGCGACGCTCGTCGCGACCGTCATCGGCGTCGTGCTCGGCATCGTGGCGGGCGCGCGAGGCGGCATCGCCGAGCGCGTCGTGGGCTTCGCGACCGACGTCACCCTCGGCTTCCCGTTCCTCATCTTCGCGATCGCGCTGTCGGCGATCTTCCCGCTCGATGCGCCGCGCGAGCTGCTGCTCATCGGCGTCATCGGCTTCTTCGGGTGGCCCGGCATCGCCCGCGTTGTCGCGGCCGAGACGCGCGTCGTCGTGCGGCAGCCGTACGTTACGGCCTCGCGGGTCATGGGCGCGCGCTTCTGGCACCGGTTCCGCCACCACGTACTGCCGAACGTCACGGCGACGATCATCGTCTACTCGTGCATCTCGCTGCCCGGCCGCATCAGCGCCGAGGCGACGCTGTCGTTCCTTGGCGTCGGCGTACTGCCTCCGACGCCGTCGTGGGGCCGCTCGATCGGCGACGCGATCGCGTGGGTGACCGTGGATCCGATGTTCCTGCTCTTCCCCGCAGGCGCGCTGTTCGTCGTGACCTTCGCGTTCAACATCGTGGGCGACGCCGTGCGAGACGCACTCGACCCGAGAAAGGCCCGCCGATGACGCATCTCGTGCGCCTCGTGCGCGGCATCGCCGTCCTGCTCGTCGTGACGGCCCTCACCTTCGCGATCTTCTACCTCGGCCCCGCGGATCCGGCCCTCTCGATGTGCGGCAAGCCGTGCAGCCCCGAGAACCTCGAGGCGGCGCGCGCCTTCATGGGCTTCGCGGATCCGTGGTGGCAGCAGCTGTGGACGTTCCTGACGTCGATCTTCACGGGCCGGTCGTTCGGATCCGAGTCGGTCGCGATCGAGTGCGCCGCGCCCTGCCTCGGCTACTCGTTCCAGATGCACCAGTCGGTCACGTCGCTCATCGTCGAGCGCTTCCCCGTGTCGTTCGCGGTTGCGCTCGGCGCGATCGTGCTGCAGACGATCGTCGGCGTCGCGCTCGGATCCCTCGCCGCGCGCCGACAGGGATCCCTGATCGACCGCGCGATCACGGGCGGCGCGGTCATCGCCGCGTCGGCGCCGTCGTACGTCGTCGGCCTCCTGCTGCTGCTCGCCTTCGCGTTCTCGTTCGACCTGCTGCCCACGGGCGGCTACGTGCCCTTCGCCGACGATCCCCTCGACTGGTTCCTGCACCTGCTGCTGCCCTGGATCACGCTGGCCGTGCTGAACGGCGCCGTGTACGCGCGGCTCGTGCGCTCGTCGATGATCGAGCAGCTCGGCCTCGACTACGTGCGCACGGCGCGCGCCGCGGGCCTCGGTGAGCGCCGCATCGACCGCTACGCCCTGCGCAACCTCGCGCTACCCGTCACGACGCTCACGGCGCTCGACGTGGGCGCCCTGCTCGGCGGCACCGTGATCACCGAGCGCGTGTTCGGCCTGCCCGGCATGGGCCAGCTGCTGCTCGACGCGACCGGCACGATCGACCTGCCGATCATCGTCGGCGCCACGCTCTTCAGCGCGCTGCTCGTGATCCTCGCAAATCTCGCCGCCGATCTCGCAGGCCCCCTGCTCGATCGCCGGCTCGCGACGACGAAGAAGAGCCTTCGCCCCACCCGACAGAAAGTGAACACACCATGATCCGCAGCAGGACACGTCGCCTCGTCATCGCTCCCGCGATCCTCGCCGTCGGCGCGATCGCGTTCACCGCCTGCTCGGCCTCCGACAGCGGTTCGGAGGAGGGCTCCGCCGATGCCACGGGCGGCACCCTCACGATCTACACGGCGGCCGAGGAGGTCAGCTTCGACCCGGCCTCGAGCCAGAACCTCGCGATCACGACCCTCGGCCTCAACGCGCGCCGCCTCACGGCGTGGTCGACCGACCCCAACGCGCCGACCGAGGTCGTCCCCGACCTCGCGACCGACACGGGCACGGCGTCCGACGACGGCAAGACCTGGACGTTCACGCTCAAGGACGGGCTGACGTTCGAGGACGGCACGCCCATCACCTCCGAGGCCATCAAGTTCGGTCTCGAGCGGTCGTTCGCGCCCGAGCTGAGCGGCGGCCTGACCTACCACAAGCTGCTGCTCGAGGGCGGCGAGGACTACACCGGTCCGTTCGACGGCGAGCACCTCGACTCGATCGAGACGCCCGACGACCAGACGATCGTGTTCCACCTGAACCGCCCGTACGGCGACTTCTCTTGGGTCGCCTCGACGCCCGCGTTCGCGCCGGTCCCGCTCGAGAGCGGCGATCCCGAGACGTACGCGCAGGATCCCGTCGCGAGCGGCCCGTACGCGGTCGAGTCGTACCAGGCCGGCAACCAGGTCGTGCTCACGCGCAATGAGGAGTGGGACCCCGAGACCGACGAGGCGCGCACGGGCGGCCCCGACGAGATCGTCTTCAAGCTCGCGCAGGACGCGAGCGTCGTCGCGCAGTCGCTCATCGCCGACCGCAGCGACGCGCAGGACGCGTTCCTCGCGGGCTTCGTGCCGCCGGCGCAGCTCGTGCAGGCGCAGAACGACCCGAACGTCGGCGACCGCCTCGTCACGTCGGGCCCCGGCGCGCTCGAGTACCTCGCGATCAACACCGAGTCGCCCCAGCTCGAGGACGTGCGCGTGCGCCAGGCGCTGCAGTACGCGGTCGACAAGACGGCGTACCTCACGGCCAAGGGCGGCGAGATCTCGGGCGACATCGCCACGACGCTCATCACGCCGGGCATCGAGGGCCGCGAGGAGTTCAACCTCTACGCCGAGGATCCCGCGGGCGACGTGGACGAGGCGAAGCGCCTGCTCGACGAGGCCGGCGCGAGCGACCTCGACCTGCGCCTCGTCGTGACGGAGGACAACGTGGCGGCCGCCGAGGCGATCCAGCAGAGCCTCGCGCGCGTCGACATCTCGGTGACGATCCAGCCGCTCGACAACGCGGCGTGGAGCGCCGAGGTCGCGGCCGGCGACGGATCCGCCTACGACCTCACGCTGTCGAGCTGGCAGCCCGACATCCCCTCGCCCAACGCCAACCTCACGCCCCTGTTCGACTCGAGCCAGATCGGCGGCGGCAACTACAACCTCGCCCGCTACAGCAACCCCGAGGTCGACGAGGCGCTGCTCGCGGCGTCGAGCGAGCTCGACGCGGACGCGGCGGCCGAGCAGTGGACCGCGATCGACCGCACGATCCTCGAGGATTCGCCGGTCGTGCCGCTCATCTACTCGCGCAACTCGTTCCTGCACGGCTCGGGCGTGACGAACTTCGAGATCGGCGAGTTCCCGTCGTACCCGAACTACCTTAAGGTGACGCTCGGCGAATGACCGCGACCGACGAGCTCCTCACCCTCGACGGCCTGCGGGTCGCCTTCGGCGACCGCGAGGTCGTGCGGGGCGTCTCGCTGGCCGTGCGCCGCGGGCGCGTGACGGCCCTCGTGGGCGAATCCGGATCCGGCAAGAGCGTCTCGTCGCTCTCGGCGATCGGGATGGCGCCCGCGGGAGCGCGCGTGTCGGGCAGCGCCCGGTTCGAGGGCGAGGAGCTCGTCGGCGCGTCCGACGCGCGGCTGCGCGATGTGCGCGCGCACCGCATCGGCGTCGTCTTCCAGGAGCCCGCGCGCTCCCTGACCCCGACGGCGCGCATCGAGCGCGTCTTCCGCGACCTGCTGCGCGTGCGCGAGGGCCTGCGCGATCGGCGCGCGGCGCGCACCCGTGCCGCGGAGCTCCTCCGCGCGGCCGAGCTGCGGGATCCCGAGCGGATCCTGCGCTCGCACCCGCACGAGGTGTCGGGCGGCGAGCTGCAGCGCGTGCTCATCGCGATGGCGCTCAGCGGCGAGCCGCAGCTGCTCATCGCCGACGAGCCCACGACCGCGCTCGACGTGACGGTGCAGCGCGGGATCCTCGACCTGCTCACGCGCCTCGTGCGCGAGCGCGAGCTCGGCGTGCTGCTCATCACGCACGACATGGGCGTCGTGGGCGAGATCGCCGACGACGTCGTGGTGCTGAGCGGCGGCGACCAGGTCGAGCACGGCCCCGTCGCCGACGTCATCGGCCACCCCCGCGAGGCGTACACGCGCGAGCTGCTCAACGCGGTGCCGAGCATCGCCGAGGGGCGTGCCCGCGCCATCGCCGCGCGGCCCGCCGAGGCCGCGGATCCGGCCGTGCAGGTCTCGGACCTCGTCGTCACGTACGGCCGCGAGCGCCGCGCGCTCGACCGCGTGAGCATCGAGATCGCACGCGGCGAGGTGCTCGGCGTCGTCGGCGAATCGGGATCCGGCAAGTCGACGCTCGGCCGCGCGCTCGCGGGCCTCGTGACGTCCGACGACGGATCCGTGCTGCTCGGCGGACGCGATCCGTCGGCCCTCCCGCGCGGCGAGCGCCGCGCCCTGTACTCGCGCGTCGGCATCGTGTTCCAGGATCCGGCGTCGTCGCTCAACCCGCGCCGCACGGTCGGCTGGTCGATCGGCGAGCCGCTGCGGATCGCGGGCGGCACGCCTGCCGCCGACATCGACCGCCGCGTGCGCGAAGCGCTCGAGCGCGTGAAGCTGCCGGCCGCATTCGCGCGCCGGCTGCCGCACGAGCTGTCAGGCGGGCAGCGTCAGCGCGTGTCGATCGCGCGGGCGCTCATCGCCGATCCAGTGCTGCTCATCGCCGACGAGCCCACGAGCGCGCTCGACGTGACGATCCAGGCGCGCGTGCTCGAGGTGCTGCGCGACGCCGTCGCCGAGACGGGGCTGTCGGCCCTCTTCATCAGCCACGACCTCGCGGTCGTGAGCCTGCTCGCCGACCGCGTCGCCGTGCTGCGCGCCGGCCGCCTCGTCGAGACGGGCCCCGTCGCGCAGGTGCTCGGCGACCCCGCCGAGGACTACACGCGCGAGCTGCTCGCGAGCGTGCCGGATCCCTCGCGCCGCGCGGCGTGAGGGATCCGGGCGGCCGCGATCAGACGAGCGCGAACTCGCGATCGAGCTCGCTGATCTCGTCTTCGACTGTGCGCCGCAGGCGCGCCTTCTCGTCGTCGGGCAGCCAGCACGCGTCGACCGCGCGCAGCGCCATCAGGCGCAGCTGCGCGTGCGTCGCGCCGATCTGCTCCGAGAGGATGCGGTACTCGTTGGTGAGCGTCGTGGGAAACATGCCCGGGTCGTCCGAGCACGGGATGACGCCGAGGCCCTCGTCGAGCATGGCGCGGATCGACGCCCGTCGCCACGGTCGCCACGAACGACGGGACGTCGTCGAGCCGACCGTGAAGGTCACGTCCTCGTCGCGCACGCGCGCGATGACCTCGGGATCCTCAAGCACGTAATAGCCGTGGTCGATGCGATCGCAGCCGAGCATGTCGAGGCACGTGATCGTGTTCTGCGCCGTGGGCGAGTGCTCGGACGAATGGGCCGTGCGGCCGAGCCCTGCCTCGCCCGCGAGGCGATACGCATCGGCGAAGCGCTCGGGCGGGCCCACCGTCTCGAGATTGTCGAGCCCGATTCCCGCGACGTACTCGTGCGGGTTGTCGACGACCTCGCGCACGCGAGCGAGCGCCTCCTCCCCGCTCTTCGACCGGTCGATGCCCTTGATCATGCGGCCCGTCATGCCGAAGTCGCGCTCGGCGAGGCGGATGCCCTCCGCGTACGCCTCGACGCTGCCCGCGTAACCGAGGCCCTGCAGGTGCTCGGGCACGTCGTCGAAGAACAGCTCGAGGTGGCGCACACCGCTGAGGCGGTGCGCGTCCTCGAAGGCCTCGTAGACGATGCGGGTGAGGTCGTCGGCGTCACGGAGCGTCTGGATGACCCACTTCGATGCCTGGAACAGCGAGTACGAGACCTCGGGCTCGTCGGCCGAGCGCCCCTGCGGCACGGGGATGACCGTGTTGCGGTACAGCGCGGGGTCGGGCGGCAGCGAGTTGATGTCGGCGAAGATCCGCTCCGGCTCGTCGGGCAGATCGAGCTTCTCGCGCCTGGCGAGCTCGGCGAACGTCGAGGCGCGCACCGTGCCGATCAGGTGGCAGTGCAGGTCGACCTTCGGGAGTCGCTCGATCCAGCCTGTCGGTGCCGCCGTCACTGCGCCGCCACCTCACGGGCGAAGCGGTCGACCCACTCGTCGCGGGTCGGGACGAGCTCGGCGGGGTCGAGCGTGGCGTACCCGGCGGCCTCAGGGTCGGCGGCGATATCGCCCACGACATCGGTCAGCTCAGCCGGCACGTCGGCCGAGAGGTTCACGGGCAGGTCGCCCACGAGGTCGGCCGACGCGCTCTGCGCCTCGGCCGTCAGAAGGTAGTCGATGAACTGGTGCGCGGCGTCGACGTTCGCGGCTCCCTCCGGGATCATGGCGCGGTTCGTCGCCATGTAGGCACCGCTCTCCGGCGCCGTCCAGGCGACGGGCTCACCGGACGCGATGAGATCGGTCGCAAAGCCGTTGAGCGAGACGGCCGCGGCGATCTCGCCCTGCGAGATGAGGTTCGTCACCTCCGTCGACGAGCTGTAGAACTGCAGCACGTTCGGCGCCCAGTCGGCCATCGTCGAGAACGCCGTGTCGACGTCGTAGGGTCCGTCACCGTATGTCGCGCCCACGCCGCTGACGGTCAGCTGCCCCGCCGTCACGGAGATGTCGGGCAGGGCGAGTCGGCCGGCGAAGGCGTCGTCGCCGTACAGGTCCCAGCTCGCCGCCTCGTCGGCGTCGAGCTCATCGGTGCGGTAGAGCGTGCCGTTGACCTGGTAGCTGTACGCGGGCCCCGCATACGCCTCTTCCTTCGCGAAGTCAGCGATGTCGGCAAGCGCGGGGACCTGCTCCTCGTCGACCTGCTGGAAGAGCCCCTTCTCCTGGCCGAGCGCCGCGTAGTAGTCGCTGATCATCATGACGTCGACGTCGGGATTGACGCCACCCGCGAGCTCGAGCTGCGAGAGGCGATCGGCGTTGGATCCCGTCGCGACCTCGATCTCGATGCCCGTCTCCTCGGTGAAGGGCTCGAACACGGCCTCTTCCATCTGCTCGACGCCGAAGGGGAAGGTGCTCACGACGAGCGTGTTCGGGTCGCTCTCCTCGGCGCCAGATGCGCAGCCGGCGAGCGCGACGGCGCCGATGGTGAGGGCGGACGCTCCGGCGAGACGGAGTGACGTGTGTCGCGACATGCGCGGATCCTTTCGAACGGGTCAGTTCTCGATGGTGATGAGACGGGATTCGGCGGCCGTGATGACGACGTCGTCACCCGGCGCGACGTGCGGTGCGCCGTCGGCGCGCACGTTCGACAGCAGCGTGACTTCGCCCTCGTCGTCGCGGACGAGGACCGTGACGATGAGGTCGACGCCGCGATAGGCCACGTCGGCGACGACGCCGGGGATCGCGAACGGCGTCGTCTGCCCACCCAGCGGCACGACGTCGAGGTGCTCGGGACGCACCGTCACGAGACGGCCACCGATGCGCAGGAAGTTCTCGTAGCCGAGGAAGTCGGCGACGAAGCGATCCCGCGGGGCGCCGAACACGTCGGCGGGGCTGCCCTGCTGCATGATGCGGCCCGATCGCATGAGGATCATCTCGTCGCTCATCTCGAGCGCCTCATCCTGGTCGTGCGTGACGAGCACGACCGTCAGTCCCGTTTCCGCCTGGATACGACGGATCTCGGAGCGCATCTGCACGCGCAGGCGGGCATCGAGGTTCGACAGCGGCTCGTCGAGCAGCAGCAGGCGCGGACGGATCGCGATGGCGCGCGCGAGCGCGACGCGCTGCTGCTGACCGCCCGAGAGGGCGCGCGGCTTGCGGGCCGCGAGGTGGCCGAGCCCGACCAGCTCGAGCGCCTCCGCGACGCGGGCGTCACGCTCCGATCGCGGCGTGCGTCGCAGCTTGAGGCCGTACGCCACGTTCTCCGCGACGGTCATGTGCGGAAAGAGCGCGTACGACTGGAAGACCATGCCGAGCCCGCGCTTCTCGGGCGCCGTGCGCGTCACGTCGGTGCCGTCGATGAGGATGCGGCCCTTCGTGGGGCGCGTATATCCCGCGAGCATGCGCAGCGAGGTCGTCTTGCCGCAGCCGGACGGGCCGAGCAGCGTCGTGAGCTTGCCGGCGGGGATCGACATGTCGATGTCGTCGACGGCCGTGAAGTCGCCGAACACCTGCGTGACGGATTCGAACTGAGCGGCAGCACTCATCGGCCTATTCCTCCGAAGATCTTGGCGAAGCCGACCGTGCGCTCGGCGATGACGGCGATGACGACGGTGGCCGCGAGGATGAGGGTGGAGATCGCGGCGACCATGGGGTCGTAGCTCTGTTGGACGTAGTCGAGCATCGTGATGGGAAGCGTCTGCGTCTCACGGCTCTGCAGGAGCAGCGAGAGCGGGACGTTGTTGAACGACGTGATGAAGCTGAGCAGCGCTGCCGAGAAGATCCCGGGCCGCAGGAGTGGCATCGTGATCGTCCAGAAGGTGCGCATCGGCGACGCTCCGAGACCGCGTGCCGCCTCTTCGAGCGACGGGTCGGATCCGGCGAGCGCCGCGCCCGTGACCCGCACCGCGTAGGGCAGCAGCAGGGCCGTGTGTCCGATGAGCAGCACCGGGAAGTTGTCGATGCGGAACGTCACGATGAGCTGCTGGAACAGCGCGAGGCCCACGACGAGTTCCGGGACGATGAGCGGCGAGAGGAACAGGTTCTCGACGATGCCCCTGCCGGGCAGGGCGCCGCGGTGAATCGCGAGCGTGACCGGCACGCCGACTGCGAGCGCCAGGACGGTCGAGATGATCGCGATCTCGAGGCTCGTGACGAGGGATCCCATGAACGGCTGGTACGACAGCGCCTCGCCGAACCAGCGCAGCGAGAAGCCCTCGGGCGGAAACTTGAGTGTCTCGCCGCCAGTGAACGCCGTCGCGACCACGAACAGGATCGGGACGATCATGATGATGTAGCCCGCGACGGCAAGCGTCGCGGCGACGGGACGGCGCTCGTTCATGCCGTGGCTCCCTTCCGTCCGACGACCGACGAGATGCCGGAGACGACGAACACGAGGACCGTCATGATGATGGCGGTCGCCGACGCGCTCGCCCAGTCGATCGTGACGCTCGAGTAGGTGAAGAGCTGCGTCGACAGCATGCGATTGCCGGATCCGCCGAGCAGGTACGGCGTCGTGTACGCCGTGACCGATCCGGCGAACACGAGCGTCGCGGCGACCACGATTCCGGGGAGCGACAGGGGCAGGACGACGTCGCGGAAGGTGCGCCCGCGGCTCGCGCCCAACCCTCGCGCCGCATCGTCGAGACCGGGATCGACCTGCGTGACGGCCGAATAGCAGGTGACGATCGCGAGCGGCAGGAACAGCTGCGTGAGGCCGAGCACGATCGCGAGCGGCGTATAGAGCAGCTGCGGCGCCTCATCGACGAGGCCGAGCCCGGTGAGCAGCTGGCCGATGGCACCGTTCGATCCGAGCACGACGAGCCACCCGAAGGTGCGAACGACGTTGCTGAGCAGCAGCGGAAAGATCGCGAGCGCGAGGAGGACGCCCGACCAGCGCGAGGGCGTGCGGGCGAGGAGGTAGGCGATCGGGAAGCCCAGGCCGACGCACACGACCGTGACGATCAGGCCGATCAGCAGCGTTCGACCGATGATCGCGAGGTCGTAGGGATCTGTGAGCATCTGCCCCAGGCGCACGAAGATGTCGGCCGTATCGGTTCCAGGAGGCGCGAGCAGCATCGCGAGCGCCGGGACGAGGAATCCGACCAGCAGGAACGCGAGCCCCGGCAGCAGCAGGAGCGCGGTCGTGAACCGGCTTCTCATCTCTCACCCTTCGGTGCGGCGTGTGCAAACGGTTGCATGCAACGAACTCGATAATACCCCCTCCTTCAAGAAAGGAAAGACCAGGGCAGATAGAATGGGCATCTGCAACCGGTTCGTCGCAGCCGCGAGGAAACACACGACGAGAGGGCACCCATGGCCACGATCGCGGATGTCGCCGCGCTCGCGGGCGTCTCGAAGTCAACGGTGTCGCGAGCGCTCTCCAGGCCCGAGATGCTGCTGCCGGACACGGTCTCGCGCGTCAACGCGGCGGCCGAGAAGCTCGGCTACGTCGCGAACACGGCCGCGCGATTCCTCGCTGGAGGTCGCACCGGCGTCATCGCGCTCGTCGTCCCCACGCTCGAGAACAGCTTCTTCTCGCCGATCATCGGCGGCGCGCAGGCGCGTGCCGACGCCGACGGGCGCCAGCTCACGGTCGCCGTGCACTCCTTCGCGGGCGGAAGTCTCGCCCCCTTCGAGCGACTGACGCGTCAGGTCGACGGGTTCATCATCGTCGCGCCCGGCGGCAGCGACGACATCGTCCGAGCTGCCGCGACCAAGCCCGCCGTCCTCGTCGACCGCGAGATCGACGGCATGTCATCGGCCGTCGCCGACACGGCTGCCGCCTTCACCCTCGTCGTCGAGCATTTCGCCCGCCGCGGGTGCCGCCGACTCGTCTACGTCGGCGGACCGGACGGATCCTGGCAGGACGCGCAGCGCACGAAGGCCGTGCGCGAGGCGGCCGCCCGCGTCGGCGTCTCGCTCGACGTCGTCGGACCGTTTCCGCCCACCTTCGCCGCGGGCGCCGCTGCGGCCCCGGAGGTGCGCGACCTGCGCCCTGACGCCGTGATCCCGTACGCGACGGCGCTCGGTCTCGGTATCCAGCACGTCTACCTCGTCGCGGGCGAAGCCCCTCCCGCAGTGAGTTCGGAGCGCGCGATCGTCGAAGCCCTCGGCATCTCGGACGTGCCGGCGATCGACGTGGACGGGAGGGTGCTCGGCGACGTCGCCGCGCGCCTCGTCGCCCAGCGCATCGCGGATCCGGCAGCCGAACCGAATCGCGTCCGCCTCGCGGTGCCCGTCACGTGGGGGTCGTGAGACCCCATTGATTCCGAGAACCCGACGCCGCAGGATGATGGGTAACTGAGTTACTGATAATTTTGACGCGCCCCGCCCGGTAGCGTGGCCCGGATGGCGACGCACGAGACAGCAGCTGAACTGACCGTCGTGGGGGCGCGCGAGCACAACCTCGCCGACATCACGGTGTCGATCCCGCACGGACGCATCGTCGCGATCTGCGGCGTCTCGGGCTCGGGCAAGTCGTCGCTCGCGTTCGACACCGTCGACGCGGAGGCCCAGCGCCGCTACCTCGAATCGGTGTCGCCGTTCACGCGGCACCTGCTGGGATCCGTCGCGGCGCCGCAGGTCGATCGCATCACCGGGCTGCCCGCTGCGATCGCGATCAAGCAGCTCGTCTCGACGCCGCCCGACAGCTCGAGCGTCGGCACGCTGTCGCAGGTGTCCGATCTGCTGCGCGTGCTCTTCTCGCGCATGGGGTCGTACCCGCCCGGCCAGGATCACCTCATCGCCTCGGCGTTCTCGCCGAACACGGTCGAGGGCGCATGCCCCACGTGCGCGGCGACGGGGCGGGTGCACGAGATCGACCTCGCGGCCGCGGCACCGGATGACGCGCTCACGATCCGCGAGGGCGCGATCGCCGCGTGGCCCGGCGGCTGGCTCGGCCGCAACTTCACGCACATCGCCGAGACGCTCGGCATCGACGTCGACGCGCCGTGGGGATCCCTGCCCGCCGAGACGCGCGCCTGGCTGCTCACGACCGACGAGACGCCCGAGGTCGACGTCGACCCCGCGGGCCTGCGCGAGCGGATCCCCCAGGGGTACCGCGGCACGTTCCGCAGCGCCCGTCGATACCTGCTCGACACGCTCGTGAAGACGAACAGCGCGACCGTGCGCGAGCGCACCGAGCGGTTCCTCACCGACGAGCTGTGCCCCGACTGCGGCGGATCGCGCATCGCCCGCCCCGCGCTCGGCGTCACGATCGGCGGCGAGAACATCGCGCAGGTGCAGGAGCGCGGCCTGTCGAGCATCGCCCCGTTCCTGCACGGCGCGCTCGCCGGCCGCGATGGGGAGGGATCCGCGTCGGGCGACGCCGCCCGCACGCTCCTCGACGAGCTCGACAAGCGCATCTCGGTCATCGACGAGCTCGGCGTCGGCTACCTGCCCGCCGCCCGCTCGGCCGCCACGCTCTCCCCCGGCGAGCTGCAGCGCCTGCGCCTCGCCGCCCACCTGCACAGCGGCCTGTACGGCATGCTCTACGTCTTCGACGAGCTCTCGACCGGCCTGCACCCGGACGACACCGATCACCTCTTCCGCTTCATCGAGCAGCTGCGCGACGCGGGCAACACGGTCGTGCTCGTCGAGCACGACATGGAGCTCGTGCGACGGTGCGACTGGGTCATCGAGCTGGGCCCTGGCGGCGGATCCCACGGCGGCCGGGTCATGTACGCCGGCTCCGTGCGCGACGCCGTCGCGGGCGAGGGATCCACGGGCGACCGCCTGCGCAACGATCCCGTCGGTTCGCCGTGGCGGGATCCGCGCGAGTTCGCCGGCTGGGCGCGGTTCGCGGGCCTGTCGGCGAACAACCTCGACGATGTGTCGGTCGCCGTCCCCGTCGGCGCGCTCACGACCGTGACGGGCGTGTCGGGATCCGGGAAGAGCTCGCTGCTGCGATCGGTCGCGGCGCTCGTGCGCGGATCCGGCGCCGGCGCGCTGCTGGAAGACGACGCGCC
>Ga0079224_100005027_pt1 | contig 17299 bp, 13 predicted proteins | sample Stecom2015_FD_80414 | JGI IMG/M metagenome (GOLD analysis project Ga0079224, IMG submission 80414) | Agricultural soil microbial communities from Utah to study Nitrogen management - Steer compost 2015 | ecosystem: Environmental > Terrestrial > Soil > Agricultural land | place: USA: Utah... | reverse complement strand
GCCCCTGCCCGAGGGCACGGGATCGGAAGGGCTGCGGCTATGACTGCCGCCCAGGGGCCCGGCGATGCGAGCCCTGCCCTTCTATTGAAGCGCACCGGCTCCTCCCCTCACCTGAGGGGCCTCAGGCGACAAGGCCGTGCTGCGGCTCAGCGCGAGCGGCCGCGCCCGGAACCCGGACGCCCACCACCACTGCCCGGTCGCTTTCCCCGGGGCGCCTTCGGTGAGCCCGCCGCGGGAGCGCTGCGACCCCGGCCGGCGCCGGAGGGTGCCTTTCCGGCCGGCCCGGTGCGGCGTGCCGCCGGGACTCCGCGGGCGCCGGTGCTGCGACCCGTCGCGCCCGTGCTGCGACCCGTCGCGCCCGTGCTGCGACCCGTGGCGCCCGTGCTGCGACCAGAGGGACCGAAATCGCGGTTGCGTGCCGGGGCCTCGGTGCTGCGGCCGGAACGTCCGAAGCCGGGCCGGCCGGCGCTCGCGCCCCCGGCGGGGGCAGCGGTCCCGGATGCCGCGCGCCCTCCATCACCACCCCTGCGGCTGACGAGACCTCGTCCTCCGCCGATCGGCGTCCGTCCCTTCGCGGTCCGCTCGCCGTCATCACGGCCGCGACCAGCGGCGCCCCGCCCGCTCCGGCCGGTGTCATCCGGGTCGCGGCGGGCATTCACCCGACCGCGAGCCGCGGCGCTGCGCTCGGCGGTGAAACTCCGGGAGGGAGCCCCTGCGCGCGTCTTGCGGCCCTCGCCTCCCTCCGAGGCCACGCCCATCCCCGCTCGCGGTGTCCGGCCGCGCTTGGCGTCCCGGTCTCCGCCCCGGGGTGGCTTGGCAACGGAGCGGGACGAAGCTGAACCGACTCCGGCTCCGTCCGGCTTCCGCGACGTCTGAGCGGCTCGTGCACCCGGGGTACGCGGGGGACGCGGGGCCGACGCCGAACCACGGCCGCTCGCCTGCACGCGGGATGGAGCAGGAGCGGTCTCCAGCTCGCCCTCGAAGTCCACGCCCGCGTCGTCATCTTCGGCGCCACCACTGCGCCCATGACGCCGCGGCGGCAGGGTGAGTTCCCCTTCGGCGATCCGCTCCCCACGGGCCACCCGCCACAGCAGCTCGACCTCCTTGTCGGTCAACGCACGCAGCGCACCGGGGGCCATGCCCTTCACGCGGATGCCCCCCTGGGACGGTCGATAGAGACGGACCACCGGGTGCCCGATGGCGGCGCACAGCCGCTTGATGAGGTGGGGGCGGCCTTCGGTGACCACCAGCCGCAGCCAGGTGTTCTTCTCCGCCGCCTCGTGGACTTCGACCTCCTCGGGCTTGGCCATCCCGTCCTCGAGCCGGACCCCACCGCGCAGCTTGTCGAGGGAGGCCGCGTCGGGGACGCCCTTCACCTTGGCGAGGTAGGTCCGGGGGACCTCGAAGCTGGGGTGCGTGAGCTGATGGGCGAGCTCACCATCATCGGTGCACAGCAGCGCGCCTTCCGCGTCGTAGTCCAGCCGGCCCACGGGGAAGAGGCGCCGGCCCACGCCTTCGAGGAACGACGCCACGGTGGGCCTTCCCTGAGGGTCCTCCATGGTCGTGACCACGCCGGTGGGCTTGTAGAGGATGTAGTAGGCGCGCTCCTCGGCCGGAGCCACCAGCTTGCCATCGAGCGTCACCAGATCGCCGGGTTCCACCTTGGTGCCCAGCACGGTGACCCGCTCGTTGTTGATCCGCACGCGTCCGGCGGTGATGAGGCCTTCGGCCGCGCGACGACTCGCGACGCCTGCCCGCGCCAGGTACTTCTGCAACCGCTCCGACATCTTCTTCTGTCCTTGGGGTGTGGAGGGCCGCTCCGTCGGGGCCGCGCGAGGTCCATCCTCCGCGCGGCCCGGGGTTCAGTCCTCGTCGTCCGCGTCCGGGGTCTCCGTCGCGGGTCCTTCAAGCGTCCGCACGGCCTCGCGCGTGCGGTCTTCTGCGGCGTTCATCGCGGCCTCGAGCTTCTCGAGCGCCTTCTGGGAGTCCCGCTCCCCCTTCTCCATCTTCTTCATGAAGTCGGGATCGGCCATCGCCTCGACGAGTCCTGCAGCGCCCGGGGGCGGCGCGGTCTCCTCCTCGACGATGTCCTGATGCTCCTGGGTCAGCTCCTGGAACTCCCGGAGCGTCGGGAGCGCGGCCAGATCCTTGAGGGCAAAGAACTCGAGGAACTCGCGGGTCGTCCCATACAGCATCGGTCGACCGATCTCGTCCTTTTTTCCGAGGATCTTGATGAGCTTGCGGTCCAGCAGCGCCTTGATCACCGCGCCCGAGTCCACGCCGCGCAGGTCCTCGACCTCGGGTCGGGTCACCGGCTGTCGGTAGGCCACGATGGCCAGGGTCTCCAGCGCCGAGCGCGTCAGCCGCTGGGGCTTCACCTGCAGGAAGCGGCGCACGTACTCCGCCGAGCCCGGATCGGTGCGCAGCTGCCAGGCCCCGCCCACCTCGTGCAGGACGATGCCTGAGATCCCGTCGCGCAGCTCCCCGGTGGTCTTCTCCAGCGCCTCCTGGATCCGCTCGCGATCAATTGCCGTCGCCTCGTAGAGCTGATCGACGGTGAGCGGCCGATCCGAGACGAAGAGCAGGCTCTGGATCACCGTGCGCACCCGCTCGGGTGAGAGCTTGCGGCTCTTCTGCTGCAGCTTCTCGAAGCCGCTCTGGAGGTCGGGGGCCGGTGCGTCATCGACGTCGATGACCGCCGCGTCCACGTCCTCGAGTTCCTCGTCATCGCGCGGGGCGACCGAGGCCAGCTCCTCCTCGGTGAAGGGGCTGGGGCCTCCGCTGCCGGAGAGCGCCTCTGTTTCGTCCCCGTTCGGCTTACCGGTACTCACTGTCGTCGATCTCCAGGTCACCCGCCCCGAAGCGCTCCAGGGCGTCTCCGTTGGGGGTGATCACGATGATGTCGCTGTCGGCTTCCTGCCGCACGCGCACCAGCTTGAGCTTCACCAGCTCCAGCAGGGCCAGGAAGGTGATGATGATCCGGCTGCGCTCGGCCTGACCCTCGAAGAGCTGGAGGAACTCCTGCGGGCCGTGGTGGTAGAGCCGCGAGGCGAGCGCCCTCAGGGTTTCGGTCAGGCTCAGCTGTTCGCGGACCACCTCGTGCTGGGGCGCGGGCGCGACCTCCTGCAACAGCCGATCGAGGGCCTCGATGAGCCGGTAGACGCTGACCTCCACCAGCCCCACCTCGTCGTCGGGGATGGGGATCTGCTCGACCCGCACCTGACGGGTGAACACGTCCCGGCCGAGCACGTCCTGGCGACCCAGCTGCTCCGCGGCGGCCTTGTACTTCTGGTAGTTGAGCAGCCGCATCACCAGCTCGGCGCGGGGATCGCGGGTCTCCTCGGAGATGATCTGCTGGCCCTCGGCGTCCGCGGCCTGGGGTGCCTCGGTGCGCGGCAGCAACATCCGGCTCTTGAGGTGCGCCAGGGTCGCGGCCATCACCAGGAACTCCCCGGCGATGTCGAGATCGATCTCGCGCATCCGCTCCAGGTGCTCCAGGTACTTGGCGGTGATGAGCGCGATCGGGATGTCGAGGATGTCGAGCCGGTGCTCGCGGATCAGGTGCAGCAGCAGATCCAGCGGCCCCTCGAACGCGGGAAGGGCCACACGGAAGCCCTCCTGGGCTGCCGTCGCCTCTCCCTGATCGTCCCCGGAGCGCTCGCTCACCAAAAGCTCTCCGACCTCTAACGCAGACCCACGGCGCGCCGGACGCTCGCCATGGTCCCGGCCGCCAACGCCCGGGCCTTCTCAGCGCCCCGCTCCAGGAGCCGGTCCAGCTCGGCAGGATCAGCCAGGAGCGCCTCGCGGCGGGCACGGGCGGGATCGAAGGTGTCGTGGAACGCGGTCAGCAGCCGCTTCTTGAAGTCGCCATACCCGCGTCCACCCTCGCGCCAGGCGCGGTCGATGTCGGGCCACTCGGAGGACGGGATCATGAGCCGGAGCAGATCGTAGAGGGGGGCGTCCTCGGTGGGCTTGGGCGCCTCGACCGGGGTGGAGTCGGTGCGGATGCCCATGATCCGCTTCTTGACCTCCTTGTCGGGTGCGAACAGCTCGATGGCGTTGCCGTAGGACTTGGACATCTTCTGCCCGTCGATCCCGGGCACGACCGCGGTCTGCTCCTGGATGCGCGCCTGCGGGAGCTTGAGCAGCCCCGGGGTGCCGCCCTTCTCCCCTTCGGGATCCTGCGGGTCGTAGCCGGGCACGAAGGTGACGTTGAACTTGGTGGCCCAGTCCCGGGCGAACTCCACGTGCTGGATCTGGTCCTTGCCCACCGGGACGATGTCGCTGCCGTAGAGCAGGATGTCCGCGGCCATCAGCACCGGATAGGTGAACAGGCCCAGGTCGGGGGCGATGCCGCGGGCGATCTTGTCCTTGTAGCTGTGCGCGCGCTCGAGGTTGGCCACCGGCACCACCGTCCCGAGGATCCAGTGCAGCTCGGCGACCTCGGGGACGTCGCTGTGACGGAAGACGATCGAACGCTCGGGATCGAGCCCCAGGGAGAAGAGCGCGACGGCGGTCTCGCGCACCAGCTCACGCAGCAGCGCCCCGTCGCGCACGGTGGTGAGGGCGTGGAGATCGGCGATGAAGAAGAGCGCGTTGCCGGGCGCCTCGTCCTGGAGGGCGACCCACTGGCGGATCGCGCCGAAGTGATTTCCCAGGTGGAGGCGACCGGACGACTGCACGCCGGAGAGGATTCGCATGGTGGGACCTAAGCCTAGTTCCAAGTTCCCGTCCGAGACAGGGGCGAGACGCGTGGTGGGCGCGATCGCTCCGGGGCCGGATTCTCGGCCCCAGCGGACGCAGGCCAGTTACAGCAATTGCCCGGAGGACGCGACTTCTTCCATACTCGGGGGTTGGAGGAGGCGAGGATGGAGCCGTTTCAGGCGAACCTGTCGCACTACCGGCTGGCGCTGCTGGTCCCCGCCCTGCTCGAGCAACGCGGGGGCGACGGGCGCCTGGTGGTCGAACGCGGCCCCGAGCAGCGCTGCTTCGACCTGCGGGATGGCCGGGTGGTGGCCCTGCGCAGCAATCTCCCCGAGGAGCACCTGGGCCAGACCCTGGTGTCGCTGGGGGTGATCGGCGCGAGCCGGGTGGCCGAGGCCTTCGAGGAGGCCCGCCTCTCCGGGATCGCCGTCGGCCGCTTCCTCGTCGACCACCAGCTGGTGCCCGCCGAGGTGCTGGAGGCGGCCATGTCCTGGCGCGTCCGGCTGGCCTTTCTCGAATGCTACAGCTGGCAGTGCGGTGAGGTGCGGCTGGAGCCGGCTCCGCCCCCCCCGCACGACGGACAGCCGATCTCGGGGCTGGGCCTGAAGGCCCTCCACGCCGAAACCCTGTCCGCCCTGCCCGACTGGGAGCACCTGCGCTCACTGATTCCCCGGATGGACGCGCCCCTGCGCCCGGGCGTCTGCGAGGAACCCTCCGACGGCCCCCTCCACAGCGTGGCCACCGCCGCCCGCCATGGAGGGAGCCTGCGGGAGGCGCTCACCCTCGCCGGCCCCACGCCGGGTCAGGCCGGCGCGCAGGTGCTCGCCCTGGTGCTCCGGGGGGTCATCGCCGCCGAGCGTCCCCACGCGCCGCGACTGGACATGGCGGCGGTGGTGGCCGAGGCCCTGGGACACCTCGCCCGGGGTGCTCCCGCCGAGGCGGAGCGGCTCCTGGGGCAGGCCCTCCTCATCGGTCCGGCCGCTGAGGCCGCGGCGCTCTACCGGCAGGCCGCGGAGGCGCAGGCCAAGAAGCTGGGCGCGCGACTGCAGCGCATCCTCCCCCGGCTCACCTTCCTCTCCGCCCCCGAGGAGGCACCGCGGGGCCTGACCGCGAGCGATCTGGTGGTCCTGGTGCGCCTGGGTCGCAGCCCCCGCCCCGAGCATGCCGCCCGCGGACTCCAGATGGGACCGGGCGCGCTGCTGCAGAGCCTCAAGCGCCTGGCGCAGGCCGGCCTGCTGGCCGTCGCCTGAAGCCGTTCTTCAGCGACGCGCGCCCTCCGGCACCGACCGGCCCGCCAGGGCCGGACTCTTCCCGGAGGGGTCGACCTCCGGCGCTCCTGAGGCGGAACGTGCGCTGGCAGCATCGCCGCCTTCCGGACGCGCCAGGGGGTGATGCTGATCGTAGACCCGCTTGAGCCGCGTTCCGTCCACATGGGTGTAGATTTGGGTGGTCGCCAGATCCGCGTGACCCAGCATCGCCTGCACCGCGCGCAGATCCGCGCCGCGCTCCACCAGGTGGGTGGCAAAGGAGTGGCGCAGCTTGTGGGGTGAGAGCGCGACCCTGAGCCCGGCCTTGAGGGCGTTGCGGCGGACGATGCCCCACAGACCGACCCGGGTGAAAAAGGTCCCCCGGGGACTCACGAAGAGAGCCCGGGAGCGGCGGCCCCGCAGGACCTGCTCCCGCGGCCCCGCCAGCCAGGCCTCGAGCGCCTCCTTCGCGCGGCTTCCCACCGGGACGATGCGCTCCTTCTGCCCCTTGCCCATGGCCACCACGTAGCCCGCGGTGAGCTGCAGATCCTCGATGGAGAGACGGGCCAGCTCACTCACCCGGAGGCCGGTGGCATAGAGCAACTCCAGGATGGCGCGGTCCCGGATCCCGGTGACCGTGCGGCCATCCGGCGCGGCGAGCAGGGCATCCACCTCGGACACCGTGAGGAACACCGGAAGGCGCTTCTCCAGTTTCGGGGTGTCCAGATCCTCGGTGGGGTCGTGTTCGAGGAGCTTCTCGGAGGCCAGGAAGCGGTGGAACATCCGCAGCGCCGCCAGATGTCGCGCCTGGCTGCGCTTGGAGAGCCCCCGGGCACCCAGCGTCTCCAGGTGGCCGACCACATCCTCACGGCGCACGCCAGAGAGATCCCGGTGCCCCTTCTGGCGGAGATCGGCAAACCAGGTGGTGAGATCGGCGGCGTAAGCATCCACCGTCTTGCCGGCGAGGTTCCGCTCCGCGCGCAGGTAGGTGATGAAGAGGTCGAGCAACGGCTCCATGCGGCACATTGTGAGGGCGCGGCCGGAGCCGGTCGACTTTCTCCGGCGACACGAGGAGGTCCGCCGGTCTCCAATGGGCCGCCGGTAGGCGGTGGCTCAGAGCCCCTCGATGATCCCCTGCCCCTGGCGGAGGATCTCGATCTCGTCGTTGATGAGCGAGACCACCGTACTCGGCTCGCAGGGCACCAGGCCCCCATCGAGCATGAGCGCCAGGCCGTGTCCCAGCTGCGCCTTCACCTCCCGGGGATCGATCAGCGGCTCGCCGTCGAGACCCGTTGCCGAGGTGGTGACCAGCGGCCCCTCCAGGCCGCGGCTCAGCGCCCGGGGGATGGGCGAATCAGGGATGCGGATGCCCACCTGCTTCTGCTTGGTCGCCATGCGATCGGGCACCAGGCGGGTCGCCGGCAGCACGAAGGTGAAGGGCCCCGGCGTCAGCTGCTTCATGGTGCGGTAGGCGAAGTTGCTGACCATGGCGTACTGGGCCACGTCCGAAAGGTCGGGGACGATGAAGCTCAGCGGCTTGCGTCGGTCCCGCCCCTTGAGCTGGTAGAGCCGGTCCACACCCTTGCGCACGTTCAGCGCGCAGCCGAGGGCGTAATAGGTATCGGTCGGATAGGCGACCAGCTCACCACGTGCGAGCAGGTCCACCGCCCGTTGGATGTGGCGGGGATGCGGATGCTCGGCGTCGATCTCGAGGAGGGGCGCGGACATGTCCTGGGTCCTACCCAAAAGCCCGCATCCGGTCAGGCCCTAAAAGTGGAGCCGGGTCGGGAAACGGGCAGGAGGCCGCGGCCCCCCGTCCCGGGATGCACCGAAGCGGCCGGGGTGCAGCGCGGGACCTCAGGCGGTCCCGATGCTCCGGGGCGCGGTCCGTCCGCGCTTGCCGGATGCCCGGGCCGCGCGCGTGGGCGACCCGGGCCCGCGTCGGAGGGGGTGCCCCCGACGGGAGGGAGCGGCTCACTCCTTCGAGGCGCCTTCGCCCCGGGCGGCGGCCTCGGCGGCCTCCTTCTCCATGGCGAGGCGGGCGGCGCGCTTCCCCTCTTCGATGAGGCGCTTGACCTTCTGTCCGCCCTTGCGACCGATCTCCTCGTAGAAGGCGGCACCACGGGTGGCCTTCACCCGGTCCCCGCCCTTCTTGCCGATCTCCTCGTAGAACTTCGCGCCCCGCTCGGCCTTGACGGTCTCTCCGCCCTTGCGGCCGATCTCCTCGTAGAAGGCACGGCCCCGCTCGGCCTTCACCGTGGCGCCACCCTTGCGACCGATGGTCTCGTAGAACTCGCGACCCCGCTCATTGCGCACCGTCTCGCCGCCCTTCCGGCCGGCCTCCGCGACGGTCATGCTCCCCTTGTTGTCCTTGTCTTCCATTTCGCTCTCCTTGGCGACCCTATCCCCTGCCCCAACCAACACGACCTGGGAGCGGGCCGAAAGCTTGGGCTGCAACCAGACCGTTGCAAGGCAGCCCTGTTCGTCAGCAGGCGTCCCGGCAAACGCCGGTGCGACCCTCTGTCTTCCAACGTGATCCGGCCACGCGCTGGCACCGGGACTTCAGCTGCTGCTCGACGGGCACGACGCTTGGCCTTTGCCCGCATGCTTGTCCTCCTCGGGGGTGCAAACAGGGGGCAGCGCTTGCCGATTCCCCCGGGTTCACCCAGCTTGATGCCCATGCGACATTCGGGTGGGGGCAGGCTTGCGATTGCAGGCCGCATGGTGTTGCCGGTCGCCGCGAGCCTGCTGGGCCTGGCCGCGCTGCGGCTCTTGGGGCCGGACTACGTGAGCCAGGAGCAGCTCACCGAGTGGTTGGCGCCGTTGGGCGTCTGGGCGCCGGTGGTGTTTCTGGCCTTCCTGGTGGTCCGTCCCATCACCCTGCTGCCCGGACAGCTCTTCGCGGCGGTGGGGGGGATGGTGTTCGGCTTCTGGTGGGGGCTCATCCTCTCCCTGGTGGGCAGCCTGCTCTCGAGCGTGGTGGTCCACGCCCTGGCCCGCCGGCACGGCACCCGGGCCATGAAGCGCTGGGCGGGGCCGCGCTACGACGCGCTCCGCACGAGCGCCCGGAAGCACGACTTCGTCTTCAACTTCGCCAGCTGCATCAATCCCCTGGCCCCCACCGACGTGATGCTCGCGCTCTCGGCCAGCAGTGGGGCGCGGCTGTGGCCCAGCGCGCTGGGGGTGTTGATGGGCAGCATCCCCGGCACCCTGCTCACGGTGGTCTACGGAATGGCCGTGGGCCGGGGACAGGGGGTGGTGATGGTGGTCAGCGGGGTGGGCCTGGTGCTCAGCCTCGTCCTGGGGCTGTGGGTGGCCCGCCAGGTGATGCGCGAGCAGGCGCTCTTCCAGCGGCAGTCCCCGCGCACAGGACCTCAGGCGGAGGGCAGCGAGGCGCCGCCGGGGAGCGCATCCGGATCCGCCGAGAGTCCCCGGGTGAGTCCCCGGACGACCTCCTCCACCGCCTCGGGGCTCAACTTGTCGCCCCCGCGGGTGACGTAGAAGCTGTCCTTGGCGGCGTTGGCCTCGGTGTTGATGCGGGCCACGGCGATGGTGAGCCCCAGCTGGGACAGCAGGCGCGCGGCGTCGTAGAGGAGCCCCGGGCGGTCCTCGGCGCGCAGGTCCACCACGCTGAAGCGGCGCGAGGCGCGGTTGTCCACCGTCACCAGGGTCTCCACCGGCGGCAGGGCCTTGGCGAAGCGGCGGCGACCGGAGCGGGCCGCGAGCAGCTCGGCGGGGTGCTCCCGTCCTTCGAGGACCTCCCGCAGCGATCGCCGGGCCTCCCGCCAACGGCTGCGGGAGAGGCGCCCTCCGGTGGCCGCGCGGACCTCGAAGCTGTCGAGGGCCAGCCCGTCTTGGGTGGTCACGATGCGGGCGGAGAGCACGTCGATGCGGTGGGCGGTGAGGACCCCGGCGATGAGCGCCAACAGCCCCTCCCGGTCGCGGGTGGCCAGCACCAGGCGGCTGCCATCGGCGGCCTGCAGCAGGGCGCCGGCGACCGGCGCGTGACGGGCCCGTTCGAGCAGCCGCGCATCCAGGCGGGCCTGCGCGGGATGGGGCGTGGCGTGGAAGTAGCGGGTGGGCAGGGAGTCGGCCAGCGCCGCGGCGCGCTCGGGTCCCAACAGCGGCTCCCACGCCGCGAGGCACAGGCTCCGGGCGCTGGAGGCAGCCGGCGCATCCCCGCCCCCGGAGAGGACGTCCCGGGCGCGTTCGAAGAGGGTCTCCAGCAGCTGCGCCCGCCAGGAGGTCCACATGTTGGGCCCCACCGCGCTGATGTCGGCCCAGGTGAGCAGGTAGAGGCAGCTGAGCTGTTCCGGATCACCGCAGGTCCGGGCGAAGTCGGCGATGAGCTGGGGATCGGAGAGGTCCCGGCGCTGCGAGGTGTGGCTCATCAGCAGGTGCTCGCGGACCAGGAACCGGGCGAGCGAGGTCTGTCGTGGATTGAGCCCCAGGCGTCCCGCGGCACGCACCACGTCCTCGGCCCCGTGCTCGGCGTGGCCCCCGCCCCGACCCTTGCCCACGTCGTGGTAGAGCATCGCCAGGTACAGGGGCATGGGATCGTCCAGTGCCCGCATGCGCCGCCACAACGACGGCACCTGGTCCTGGAAGTCCCCGGCGCGCAGCGCCTGCAGCCGCTGCAGGGCGAAGAGCGAGTGCACGTCGGTGGTGTACACGTGGTAGGCGTCGTGCTGGTGCTGCGCCAGGATCCGCCCGAACTCGGGAAGGACCGCGCCCAGCAGTCCCAGCTCGTGCAGCTCGAAGAGCAGCTCGCCCCGGGTCCCGGGCCGGGTCAGCAGGACCTGGAAGGCGTGGGCGACGCGGGGATCCTCGCGGAACGCCTCGAGCGCGGGGACCGCCGCCACCAGCTCCTGCTTGGTGTGGGGATCGAGCCCCAGCCGCTCGGCCTCCGCCAAGCGGAAGAGCTCGAGCATGCGCCAGGGCGCCTCCTCGAAGGTGGGGGTCCCCTTCCCTCTCAGGATGCGTCCCCGCCGCACCCGGAAGTCTCCCAGGCGGCGCACCGCTTCCCCCTCCACCCGCGGCGCCCGGGAGGAGAGGCAGCGGCTCACCATGTCGTCGGCCGCGCGCCGGATGGTCCAGGCCGCGAGGTACACGTGGCGCATGAACTGCTCCACCGGGAGGGTCTCCGCATCCCCGCGGTACCCCAGGGCGAGCGCCACCTCCTCCTGGGAATCGAAGGTGAGCCGGTCGTCCTTGCGCCCGCGCTGCCAGTGCAGCTCATGCCGGGCCCGCAGCAAAAGGTCCCGCGCCGCCTCCAGTTGGGCGGCCTCTCCCGGCGAGAGGATGGACTGGCGCAGCAGGGCCGGCACCGTGGGCGCCCGGTAACGCTGCTGCCCCAGCCAGCGCAGGACATCCAGATCCCGCAGGCCCCCCTCCCCCTGCTTGAGGTGGGGCTCGAGCACGTAGAGCGATCCCCCGTAGCGCCGGCGGCGCGCCTCCAGCTCCTGCACCTTGGCGTCGATGAAGGCGTCGCTCACCGAGGGCCGCTGCACCTGCCGCCGGGCCTCGAGCAGCTCGGCGAGCAGCGCCGGATCGCCCGCCAGGTGCCGCGCATCCAGCAGCGCGGTGGCGAGCACGTGGTCGGCAGCTGCGGCGTCGAGGGCGCCGGTGGGAGACCGCACGCTCAACGAGACGCTGCGCTTGAGGTCCCAGAGCGCGGTGGAGAAGGCGGCCGCGAACGGGCCCAGCCGGGCCTCCTCCAGGTCCGGTGGGTGGAGCAGCAGGAGATCCAGATCCGACTTCGGCGACAGCTCCCGGCGCCCGTACCCGCCGAGCGCGACCAGCCCCACCGCGACACCCCCGGGAAGCCGGCTGCGCAGGGCATCGAGCAGGCCGGTGACCAGCAGGTCGGCGCTGGCGGTCAGCACCCGGCAGGTGGAGTCGCCCGAACCGCCGGCGGCGTGTGCCTGACGGGCGAGCGCATCGTGGGCCTCCAGGGTGGCCCGGGCGCGCGCGGCGAGCCCGCTCAGCTCCCCTTCGGGCAGCGGCTGGAGCTGCGCGATGAGCTCCTGGTGGTGGGGATGGGTGACCGGCGGGAGTGGAGAGCGCACGATGGGAAGACGTTAAGAACGGGCCGCGACGTCCGCCCGGCCCTCAGTCCACCGCGGCGAGGCGCGCGCGATCACCCAGGAAGCGCTCCACGCCCCGGGCGATGGCGACGGCCAGATCCTCCTGGAACTCCGGCGTGCGCAGCCGCTTCTCCTCCTCGGGGTGCGAGATGAAGGCGGTCTCCACCAGGATGGAGGGCATCTTGGCACCCAGGAGGACGTAGAAGAGGGCCTCCTTGTGACCCAGGTCCCGCACGTTGGAGTACTTCCCGCGCAGGTGCGAGACGATGTTGCCCTGGACGTGCTGGGCCAGCCGGGTGGAATCGCCGGTGTTCGCCTTGGTGGCCAGGTCGGCGAGGATGAACTGCAGGTCCGAGATGGACTTCTCGCTGGAGGCGTTCTCGCGGGCGGCCAGCCGGATGGCGTAGCGATCGCTCGAGACGTTGAGGGTGTAGGTCTCCACGCCGTGCGACTTGCGGTTCACCGAAGCGTTGCAGTGGATGGAGATGAAGAGATCTCCCTCCTTCTGGTTGGCGAAGCGGGTGCGCTCCTCGAGCTTGAGGTAGCGGTCGTCATCGCGGGTCAGCAGGACCTCGAGGCCCTGCTTCTCCAGGTGGACCTTGAGGCGCTTGGAGATCGCCAGGGCGATGTCCTTCTCCTTGGTCCCGAGCTTGCCGATGGCGCCCGGATCGTGGCCGCCGTGTCCGGCGTCGATCACCACCCGGCGGACCTTGAGGCCGAGCTGCTCGGCCAGGGAGAGTTCGGCGTCCGGACCGGTGGCGACCGCGAGCTTGCGCGCCGCCTCCTGCTGCGCCTCGGCGCTCGGGGCGGCGGGGGCCTCCTTCTCATCTCCGAACAGACGCGGGGCGTCCTCGCGGGCGAAGCGGGAGACCGCGGCGACGATCCCTCCCTCCTGCTCGCCGGCAGTGTCCGGGGAGATGGAGGGCCGGGGCGCGGGCGCGGGCTCCGGAGGCGTCGCGGCCTCGGCGACCTGGCGCAGCGTCTGCGGACCCACGCGCCGGAAGGCCTCGGCGAGCGCGTCGTCGGTGTGGGCCTCGGAGGACGGCTCCGGTGCCGACGTGGCCTCGGCGACGGCGGCCGCCTGGGCACGCGCGAGCGTTCCCACGCGCCGGGCCTGACGCTCGGGGTGCGGATCGTCGGCACGGGGGATGCGGTGGGAGGTGGAGGGTCGGGCCGTGGGGGGAGGCTCCGCCGGCGCCGTCGCGACGGCCGGCGTCTTCTCTTCAGCCTTCTTTGCCCCCGCCGTCGCTGCGGGCGCGGCAGCCCGGGGCTGGGGCTTCGGCGCTGCGGCCACGGCCGGCGTCTTCGGCGCGGGGAGCCGCTTGAGCAGCGCGCGCAGGGCCGGGGCCTGATCGCCCCGGGGCTGGGCCTCGAGCGCGCGCTCCACCCACTCCCGCGCCTGATCCGGCGCTTCACGGCGCTCGAGCAGCATCGTGCCCAGGCGCAACGCGGCGTCGTCGGCGAGACGATGGCGCGCGTGATCCTTCACCAGCGTGGAAAAGCGCGTGATGGCCGCGTCGAGATCCTCGGGGAGCCGGGAGATGAGGCTCAGGTCCTCATAGAGCATCCCCGCGGTGAACAGGGCGTCGGGGGCCCGGGCGCTCCTGGGATGGCGACGCGCGACCTCGTCGAAGGGCTTGGCGGTCGCCAGCCAGTGGTGGCGCAGCTTCTGATGGGCCTCGTTGGCGCGGAAGGCGTAGTAGCCGGTGCGCGCCTTGCCATACGCCTCCTCCGCCCCCGGACTCCGGGCCGCCGCGAGTGCGGGGAGGACCAGCACGAGCAGGCAGACGGTGGGGCGAAGCAGGCGCATCGGGGCTCCTCGGGACGGGGACGCGGGTCCGGCAGGGCCGGACGCACAGCCATGTTGCACCCGCCCCGGGGACCCGCAACTTTTCGCCCCGACCCGGGCCGTGCGCCCGACGTTGGCGCGGCGCTGCCGAGGAACTCAGGCTTCGGGGGGGAGCGCCTGGCGCAGCTCGGCCAGGAGCTGGAGCGCGGCCAGGGGTGTGGTGTCGTTGACCGACACCGCCCGGAGCCGCTCCACGATCGCGGCGAGCGAGGGATCCAATCTCGGGGCGGGCTCGGCCACGAAGAGCCCGAGCTGCGCGCTCTCCTCGCGTTGCCGCGGCGCCAGGGACAGCCCACGGCTGCCCCGCTCGGGGTTGTGGGCCTCGAGCTCGGCGAGCAGCTCCCGCGCGCGGGCCACGACCTGTCGCGGGAGTCCCGCCAGCCTGGCGACCTCGATGCCGTAGGAGCGGTTGGTCCCACCATCCACCAGCTTGCGCAGGAAGACGATGCGGCCGTCCACCTCGTGCACCGCGACGCTGGCGTTCTTCACCCGCGGGCGACGCTCCGCGAGCTCGGTGAGCTCATGGTAGTGGGTCGCAAACAGGGTCCGCGCCCCCGCGTGATCGTGCAGGTGTTCGGCGACCGCCCAGGCGATGGAGAGCCCGTCGAACGTGGAGGTGCCGCGGCCGATCTCGTCCAGGATCACCAGGCTCTGCGCGGTCGCGTGGTGGAGGATGTTGGCGGTCTCGGTCATCTCCACCATGAAGGTCGAGCGGCCCCGCGCCAGATCGTCCGCCGCGCCCACGCGGGTGAAGATGCGGTCGCAAAGGCCGATGCGTGCGGCCTTTGCCGGAACGAAGGCGCCCACCTGCGCGAGCAGGGTGATCAGCGCGACCTGCCGCATCACGGTGCTCTTGCCGGCCATGTTGGGGCCGGTGATCACGATGAGCTGCCGATCGCTGCCATCCAGCCGCACGTCGTTGGGGACAAAGCGCTCCCCGTTCGGCAGCGACCGCTCCACCACCGGGTGACGCCCGGCCTCGATCTCCAGCACGTCCGAGTCGTCCACCGTGGGGCGCACGTAGCCGTGCTCGGCGGCGACCCGGGCCAGGGAGAGCAGCGCGTCGGCGGTGGCGACGGCATCGGCCACCGCGCGCAGCGCCCCGGCCTCGGCGATGACGCGCTGGCAGAGCGCCCCGAAGAGCTCGTACTCCAGGGTGCCGCGACGCTCCTCGGCGGTAAGGACCTTCTCCTCGTAGTCCTTGAGCTCCGGGGTGACGAAGCGCTCGGAGTTCACCGTGGTCTGCTTGCGCTCGTACTCCTCGGGCACGAGGTGGAGGTTTGCGCGGGTGACCTCGAGGAAGTAGCCGAAGACCTTGTTGTAGCGGACCTTGAGCGAGCTGATCCCGGTGCGGGCCCGCTCGCGCGCCTCGATGCGCGCGAGGTGGTCCTTCCCCGACGTCGACAGCTCCACCAGCGTGTCCAGCTCGGCGTGGTAGCCGGGGCGGATGAGGCCTCCCTCCTTGAGGGTCACCGGCGGCTCCTCGGCCACCGCCCGGTCGAGCTCCCGGCCGAGGTCCTGCACCGCCAGCAGCGGCTGGGCGAGCCCCTTGAGCATGGGGGCCGCGCGCTGCTCGAGCGCACCGGCGAGATCCGGCAGGCGCAGCAGCGAATCGGCGAGCTGACGGAGATCCCGCGCGTTGCCCACGCCGGTGGCAATCCGTCCGCACATCCGCTCGATGTCGCCCACCCCGCGCAGGATCCCGCTGAGGGTCTCCCGCGCCACGCCCCGTCCCACCAGATCCTCGATGGCGTCCTGGCGCGCGTTGATCCCGGTGAGGGAGCGCAGCGGGGACAGCACCCAACGCGCCAGCTTCCGTCCGCCCATCCCGGTGGCGGTCTTGTCCAACACCGAGATCAACGTCCCCTGCCGCGAGCCGTCCTTGAGGCTGCGCACCAGCTCGAGGTTCGCGCGGGTGGCCTCGTCGATGCGCAGGGTGTCGCCGGGCTGCAGCAGCTGGATGCGGTTCACGTGGCGCGCATCCGAGCGCTGGGTGTCCTTGAGATAGCGCAGGGCCGCGCCGGCGGCCGCCACCGCCCGGGGCGCCTCGCCGAGCCCATAACCTTCGAGGGATCCCACCTCCAGGTGCCGGCACAGGTAGGCCGAGGCCCGGGAGGACTCGAACGCCGACTTCTCCATGACCGCCTTCGAGGGCGGTCCGGGAAGCTGGGTGAGCAGGCGTTGGATCCAGGGGGTCTGCTCCTGTCCGGCCGGGATGAGCAGCTCGCGGGGCGCGGCACGCGAGAGTTCCTCGAAGAGCGCCTCCGCAGTGGGCGCCGAGAGCGCGTGGAACTCTCCGGTGGAGCCGTCCAGCAGCGCCGCGCCATACCCCCCTTCCCCGCCACAGACCGCGGCCAGGTAGTTGTTCTCGCGCGCGTCGAGGACCTCCTCGTCCAGCACCATCCCGGGCGTGATGACCCGGGTGATCTCCCGGCGCACGATCCCCGGACCGCTGCCCGGGGCTTCCACCTGCTCGCAGATGGCGACCCGGAGGCCGTGGGAGATGAGCTTGGCGATGTAGCGCCGGGCCGAATGGTAGGGGACGCCCGCCATGGGGATCCGGTCCGGCCCCTTGCTGCGCGCGGTGAGGGTGATGCCGAGCAGCTCCGCGCCCCGTTGCGCGTCCTCGAAGAACATCTCGTAGAAGTCGCCGAGCCTGAAGAAGAGCACCGCGTCGGGATGCTCGGCCTTGAGCTCGAGGTACTGCCGGATCATGGGGGTGGCCGCTGCCGGGGACGGGATCACCATCTCCTCCGTGCCCTCCGCACCGTCCTTTGCTGCCTCTGTCGCACGCACCATCAGGCCTGCCCTTCTCCCATCCCACGCGTCCGAAAGCGAGGGTCACCCACACCCCCTCCATACCCCATCCCTCCGACATCCCCGCCCGCTGCGCGGCGCCAGAGCCCCGGTGGGAGGGCGTCCTCTCCATCCGCCCCCGAAGGCGCCCCCGCCGGGGAGAAGCGGGATCGGTCTCAAGGCCTGCCCGGAAGACGCCGGAGCCCGGCGTCAGGCGCGCTGGGCCTCGAGAAAGGACGCCAGGGCGATGGCGGCGTTGTGGGCCTCGTCCCGGGCGCTGTAGAGCAGGGTCACCGGCCGCTTTTCGATCGCCTCCAGCAGAGGCGCCCAGGCCTCCGGATGTGCGGCGAGCTCCGCATGGTAGCGCTCGAGGAATCCTTTCCAGCGCTCCGGACGGTGATCAAACCAGCGCCTCAACCCGGGACTCGGCGCGAGTTCCCTGAGCCAGGCCTCCGCGGCGACCTGCGCCCGGGTCTGCCCCCGCGGCCACAGCCGCTCCACCAGCACCCGCAGGCCATCACCGCGGGCAGGCTCCGCATAGGTCCGCTTCACCCTGAAGGTGCGATGGGTCATGGCCGCCTCTCTGCCGTCAGGGCGCGGGGGCAGGACGTCCGGCG
>Ga0079224_100005026_pt1 | contig 17302 bp, 15 predicted proteins | sample Stecom2015_FD_80414 | JGI IMG/M metagenome (GOLD analysis project Ga0079224, IMG submission 80414) | Agricultural soil microbial communities from Utah to study Nitrogen management - Steer compost 2015 | ecosystem: Environmental > Terrestrial > Soil > Agricultural land | place: USA: Utah... | reverse complement strand
TTTATGGTGATTTTCACGGGTCCCGATGGTGATAGTTTTTGTTTCACCACTAATAATAATATCACCAATACCAATGTGATAATCAAAAAAGCTACAACGGTGGCAATGACGGTCCCTAATGTTCCTGCTGCTAATAAAATCATCTTATTCGTTTACTTTTATGGAGTTAGCCATACTTAGGTCTTTTGAAACCACAGTATTGGTATTTGAATCGTTTTCTTTCAACTTTACTTGAGGTGGTTCTTGATCACCTTCCTGAACGTTTGTGCCTTTTGTAACTTCTGGTTCATCACCACCTGTGAGCATGCCTCCGAAACTCATAAAACCGATGGCCATCAATCCTGTAATGATAAAAGTGATTCCCAAACCTCTCAAGGCTGGTGGGACATTGGAATATCTTATTTTTTCACGAATAGCCGCAATGGCCAAAATGGCCAAAAACCATCCGATTCCTGAACCCACACCATACGTTGTGGCAAGTCCAAGTGAAGGAATCTCTCGTGATTGCATAAACAACGAACCACCTAGGATGGCACAATTCACCGCAATAAGTGGCAAGAAAATACCAAGCGAATTGTATAATGAAGGTGAGAATTTCTCGACCACAATTTCAACTAATTGTACCATGGTTGCAATCGTTGCAATGAACATGATAAATGACAAGAAGCTTAAATCATAATCCGCATAATCGTCGCCCAGCCATTTTAATGCTCCTGGCTGCAATAAATATTGGTCCAACAACCAGTTAAGGGGCACAGTGATTGCCAATACGAAAATAACCGCCGCACCAAGCCCTACGGCTGTGGTCACTTTTTTAGAGACCGCAAGGTAAGAGCACATCCCCAAGAAGGTTGCAAAAACCATGTTATCTATAAAGATCGATTTTAAAAATAATTCTACGTGTTCCATCTTTTAAGTTTTCAGTCACAGTTTTCAGTATTCAGTTCTGTGACTGGTTACTGAGACTGCTTACTAATTTTAGTCTTCAATTAATTCCTTGTTTCTACTGCGCTGTACCCAGATAATGATTCCCACAACTATTAATGCCATTGGTGACAACAGCATAAATCCATTGTTTTCATAGCCTATGGAATATAATCCTGTTTTTTCAATAGGGTCTCCCAATACTGGAAATCCTAAAAGCGTACCAGAACCTAATAATTCCCTGAAAAATCCTACGATTACCAGGATCAACCCATATCCTGCCGCATTTCCTATACCATCTAAAAAAGACCTCCAAGGACCATTGGCCAATGCAAATGCTTCAAAACGCCCCATGATAATGCAGTTGGTAATGATCAAACCTACAAATACCGACAGTGTTTTGCTCAATTCATAAGAAAAGGCTTTCAATATCTGATCAACCACAATTACCAAAGCTGCGACTACAACCAATTGTACGATAATTCGGATTTTTGAGGGAATAATATTTCGCATCAATGATATGACCACATTACCGATGGCAAGCACGGCCATTACAGAAAGCGCCATCACTATCGATGCCTTCAATTGTGCTGTAATTGCCAAAGCAGAACAAATGCCTAGTACCTGAATAGTAATCGGATTATTATCTGCTAGTGGATCTGTGATTAACTTGGCATCTTTTTTTGATAAAAGTCCCATAAATTAATTAGTTTTTAAATTATCGAAATAAGGTTTGTAAAGCTTTAAATCGCTCTTTATCATTGCGGTCACACCATCTCCTGTAATGGTGGCACCGGCCAACGCATCAACCTCATTATCGGTCTTGTCCTCATTTTTTGGGTCAGCATTTCCTTTGGCAACGGTAATACCTTTAAAATTACCGTTTTCATCAATCAAATGTTCACCTATAAAATCGTCCATAAAATAGCGTTCCTTTATATTGGCACCAAGTCCTGGAGTTTCTCCCTTATGGTCAAAATAAGCACCTTGGACAACCATGTTCTCATCTACAGAAACGTATCCCCAAATAGCATCCCATAGGCCTTTACCGTAAATAGGAGCGACATAAAAAGTCTTACCATCCTTTACTCCTACAAATAATGGTAATCGTCTTTTGGATGGATCACTATTGGAAGCGGATTTCTCTTTCTTTACGTCAATCAAATAAGCTTCATTATCTTCCTTCACATTTCCATTTTGGATCACGAGTTGTTTGGTAATATACTTTGAAAAAGCCTCTGCGGCGTTCTGTGTTGAAATAAAATTAGCACTAGTGCCCTCATTGTCATTTACGCCCATAGCGTACAAGATGTTCTGTTGCTTTTCGATACGTTGATTCTCCGTGATTTTCGGTTTCAAGGAAGAGGCTGTAAAAGCCAGCAAAGCACCAACTACCAACACCATCCCGATGGCAAATAATATGGTATATGAATTTTTATCTGTTCTATTTTCCATCATAAAGTTGTTTTAACTTTCAGTCTTTTCATTCTTCTGATTACATTGCCCTTCACAACGTAATGGTCAATGGTTGGCGCAAATACGTTCATCAACAAAATTGCCAACATAACACCTTCCGGATAGGCTGGATTGAAAACTCTTATTAAAATTGAAATGAAGCCAACAAAGAACCCATAAATCCATTTCCCTTTATTAGTCTGTGAAGCTGTAACGGGATCTGTTGCCATGAACACGGCACCGAAAGCAAACCCTCCCAGTAATAAATGATGCCACCAAACAGTGCTCATCAACCCATAAAATTTACTGCTTTCTGTAATCCATCCAGAGTTGACAACCCCATTGAAAATCAATCCCATTGCCAAAGCTCCTGCCACACATGACAACATAATTCTCCAACTCCCAATTTTTGTAAAGATTAAGAACAAAGCGCCTAAAATAATTAAAATAGTTGAAGTCTCGCCAACAGAACCTGGTATGAATCCCATAAACATATCCCATATGGAGTAAGCAGCTTCCTTACCTTGGGCCAATGCGCCTAAAATCGTTTCTCCGGATATCGCGTCTAGATTTTGTCCTGCTGCAATGGCTTGATCGCGTTCTACGGCACCATGCACCCAAACTTTATCACCAGACATCCAAGTGGGATAAGCAAAGAATAAAAAAGCGCGGATGGTCAAGGCAGGATTTAGGATATTCATTCCTGTACCTCCGAAAACTTCTTTTCCAATGACAACGCCGAATGCCACTGCGACGGCAAGCATCCAAAGCGGTGTATCAATTGGTACAATTAACGGCACCAACATCCCGGTTACCAAATAACCTTCTTCAACTTCGTGCTTTTTAATGACCGCGAATAAAAACTCGATGGCCAGACCGACACCATAGGAAACGATGACCAATGGCAAAACTTTCCATAAACCAATCACCAGATTGTCCCAATTCCAAAATGCCACATCAAAAAATCCCGTAGCGCGACTGATGTCTCCCAAGGCAAGATGATGTTGGTAACCGGCATTGAACATCCCAAAAATCAAACATGGAACCAACGACATGATGACGATGTTCATGGTACGTTTCAGGTCATCAGCCACTTTGATGTGGGTACCGCCATGTGTGGTCTCATTTGGTAAATATAAAAAGGTGTGGATAGCGTTGAACGCAGGGGCCATCTTCGTCCCTTTATACTTTTCCTTTAAGTTGTGTAAACTATTTTTTAAACCCATTTTATAGTGTCTATTTTTTAATCACTTTTATCTTTAAATTTTGTATGCACAATTGATCTTAAATGCATTGGGTGCTTAAGATCTAAACATTCAATTTATCCTATTTCTTTGATCATGACATCCAAACCTTTTCTGATGATTGCCTGATGTGGCTGTTTGGATACACAAACAAATTCGGTCAATGCAAAATCCTCAGGTGCCACTTCGTACATCCCCAAAGCCTCCATTTCATCTAAATCCTGATACATGCAAGCCTTAAGCATCTGTAATGGATACATGTCCAAAGGAAAGACCGCTTCATAATTTCCGGTCAACACAAAGGCTCGGTGCTCGCCATTGGTATTGGTATCCAGTTCATATTTTTTGTTTGGTGCCAACCAAGAAAAGGTCAAAGCTCGAGAAGTGGATATTTTGTTGAAAATCGGTTTGTTCCATCCGAAGAATTCATAATCGTCACCTTCTGGAATCACCGTAATGGTATTGCTATAATAATCCAGATAACCGTCGGGCTTCACTTGGTTACCAGAAAGAACATTTCCAGAAATAATACGGTCGTTACTGTTTTTATCCACACCATTGTCATAGATCATGGTTGAAACTTCGCTACCTATTTTTGTAACAAAATAGCGAGGTTTTTTGACTGAAGAGCCCGCTAAAGCCACAATACGTTCTGCATTGAATTTGCCGGTCAAAAGTAATTCGCCAATAATGACCAAATCCTGGGCGGCTACCGTCCACACGACTTCACCTTTATTTACTGGCTTCACTTTGTTGATGAGCGTACCAACATTCCCCGAAGGATGTGGCCCTGATACTCTATGCAAAATCACTCCTGATAGACCGGATAAGGGGGAATTGGATTTTTTTCCGACACTCACGTGAACTTTCCCTTCTGTCAATTTACCCAAAGCTGTTACTGCAGCTTGCAATTCTGCTTCTTTTCCTTTCAACACATAATCCAGGTCTGCCGTCAATGGTGCTGATGCATATCCAGAGATGAATATATCTCGAGGCGCCTCGTCCGTTTTTGCTATGATATCATAGGGACGTTGTTTGATAAAGGGCCAGCAACCCGTGGCCAACAAATGTTTTTTTATAGTCCCGGCGTCGCTAGATTCTATATTGAACTTGCCATGATCCACAAAAGCTTGTTCTTTGTCAGCTTGAAGCTTAATAGCCAAAATCCTACGCTTTTCACCTCGAGGAATATCGATGACTTCCCCTGAAACAGGGGACACAAATTTGACCGATTCATCGGATTTGTCATAAAAAATGGGCTCTCCCGCTTTTACCTTGGCGCCCTCTTTGGCAATCAATTTAGGAATAACACCGTGGAAATCTTCAGGCTTCAATGTATAGAAGTTACTAATGATGGCCCTTTCGGTATTTTTTTCAGCTTCTCCTACAAGCTTAATATCCAGACCTTTGGCAATCTTAATGTCGTTTGACATGTTATAAATCTATTTGTTAATAGTATGGTAGTCGAATTCTTCAATAAAAATCCGTGCAAATTTAATAAATATAACTCAAATTAAATTTGAAATCATAAAACATCTTATACTATTTATAACTGTTCTAAATAGAAGAAACATTAGATCTATCTTAACACATCTTTAAAGCTGAAATTTCCAAACTTTAATTAATTTTGCAAACCTTAATTTGACACCAGTGCTACGAATATTTATTATCGCTTTTTTATGGAGCATTTCACCTTTTGGTGAGGCCAAAGTGGGGATACCCTATGCGATTTTCAATGGTGCGAATGTTTATCTGGCTTTTATAGTTTGCTTTGTGGCCAATGTTCTGGTCTTCCCTATTATGATGTTCTTTTTGGACACGATTAATGGATATCTCATAAAATGGAGACCCTATAAAAAAAGTGCAATCTATGTGGCACAGAAAGCAAAATTTGGGGCCAAGAAAGGAGTTCAAAAATATGGTTTTTGGGGATTGATGTTATTTGTAATGGTCCCATTGCCCGGCACAGGTGTCTATGCAGGAACCATTGCCGCATATATTTTCGGATTCGACCGGAAACAAGCCTTTTTCGCTAATACCATTGGCATCTTTTTTTCCTCTGTAATTGTTTGGACCATTTCAATTCTGACATCAAAAGGTATTGCCATATTTTAGAAATGCTCTGTTTTTAATTCCGCGGACACATCTTACGGCACACTTCTTTTGCAAATAAGAACCCCGAGGAATTGGGCGACCAGAATCTTAATATCCGTTACAAGCCTCAATGGATAGTTACAGCTTCTGACCCTTCAAAACCATTTTAGCCAGATTTCCCACGGTAAGCCCTTGAACCAAAATCGAGAACAATACCACAATATAGGTGACCTCCAAAAGCAAGTCTTTATAATCGCCATCGGGCAACGATAGCACCAATGCGATGGAGACACCACCACGTATCCCGCCCCAAACCATAACCATTAACGACCCTTTGGTGTAAGCCGATTTGACACCGAAAAAACGGAAGATACCAAAGAACTTCCAGGGGAGCACAATGGAAACAATCCTTGAGAATAATACGATGAAAATGGCGATGAAGCCGATGGCCAATTGCTCTGTTAGGTCTGGCAACAATAACAGTTCAAAACCAATGAACAAGAATAAAATGGCATTTAATATTTCATCGATGAGTTCCCAAAATTTCTCCAGATAGTCCTTTGTTACATCACTCATGGCCACTTTTTTACCATAATTGCCAATAATCAATCCAGCAACGACCATCGCCAAAGGGCTCGAAACATGAAGGCTTTTTGCAATCAAAAATCCACCCATAACAATTGAAAGGGTAATCAGCACCGACACTTTATAATCGTCGATGCGCTTCATGGTCTTGGAAGCCACAAACCCAAGTAACGATCCCAATATAACACCACCGAGACCTTCTTTGGCAAACAACCAGGAAACCGATCCAATGCTGACATCAAACGAAGGATCGGTCGCCATTTTCAGCACCACGGCAAACATGACCACCGCAACTCCATCATTGAACAAAGATTCGCCCACAATCTTGGTCTCTATACGCTTGGGAACTTTTGCCTGTTTCAAAACACCCAAAACCACAATGGGATCGGTGGGAGAAATGAGGGTGCCAAAAAGCAAACAGAAAACATAAGGGATGTCGATACCAATGAGCGGAGCGATATAATATAATAACAATGAAATGATAAATGCCGATAGCACGACACTAATGGTTGAATAGACCATGATAGGAACTTTCTGTTCCTTTAAATCGGATATATTGATATGCAATGCGCCAGCAAACAACAGAAAATTGAGCATGGCACCCATGAGGATCTCATTGAAATCAAATTCCTTTATCAGGATGAAAAAATGCTTGGTGGTATCGGGAAAATAAGAATCTCCCAAAAGGCGCATCGCCACCGACACCAACATCGCAATGATCATGATGCCTATAGAACCGGGCAATTTTAAAAATCTTAAATTAAGATAGGCGAATATAGAAGCCAGAACAATTAAAACTGAAAATGTGTAATAGAGCTCCATCAAATATCATTATTTGCGCAAAAATAGTTTTTTTGGTGTATAGAACAATCATTCCTATGTATATTTACCTTTTAAATGTTTTTCAATGGTACTAAAGCTTACGACATTCCATATACTTTTCCTGATGACTGTTTTTGCGAGCGCGCAGGTAAAGGAAACCAACCCACCGCAATATATCAAGACCATCACCTTTAAAGGCAGCCAACAAGAAAGCCAATTGCCCATTTTGCGCCTAGGCGAACCGCTTTATCTGGAGTTTGATGCCCTCAACGGCAAAGAGGAGGATTTCTATTACGTCATTGAACATTTTAATTTTGATTGGACACCTTCCCCGCTGGTAAAATCGGAATATCTCAGAGGGTTTGACAACCAACGGATTCGCAATTACGACAACAGTTTCAACACTTACCAAATCTATTCCCATTACAAATTACAAATCCCCAATGAACAGACCCGGGGGATTCTCAAAACGGGCAATTATATCATCTCCATTTGGAATGATAATGATGACATGGTGTTCTCCCGGAAATTCATGGTGTACGAAGAGGCAGTAAATGTGGGCGTGAGCATAAAACGGTCACGGAACGTGAAGTTCATTGAGGAAAAACAATCTGTGGATATTGTGATCGCCAATAACAGTTTTAACTTCAACAATCCCATGGAAACGGTAAAAACATTGGTCATACAGAACAATAATCTCAACACGGCCATTGACGACCTTAAACCCCAATACATTTTGGGCAATGAACTGACCTACAAATATATTTCCGAATCCAGTTTTTGGGCTGGCAATGAATACCTATATTTTGAAAATAAAGACGTCCGCGCTGCCAATGTGGGCGTGCAGTTTATTGATTTAAAGGAGATTTATCATAATTATCTATTTGTAAATAACAGCAGGGCAAATCGTCCGTACACATACAACCCGGACATCAATGGTAATTTCGTGATCACGGCTGTGGATAGGGAAAATGTTTCCATTGAGGCCGATTATACCATGAATCATTTCGCATTACAATATTATTTGCTGAAGGAAGGTCAACGATTGTACGTCTATGGCAATTTCAACAATTATGCCCTGGAGCCAGAGAACGAGTTGCTTTACAACCCTGAAACCAATCTCTATGAATGTGCTTTTAGAATGAAACAAGGTTTTTACAATTACAAATATGTGATGGTCGAAAAGAATGGCGTGCTGAACGAAGGTGCCATCAGCGGAAACTTCTGGCAGACAGAAAACAATTACAAAGTTTTGGTCTATTATAAGGATTTAGGTGCACGATATGACCGTTTAATTGGTATTGGTGAAGGTTCATCGATAAATATTTCCAATTAAAATAAATTTTTGGATATTAGGATTGACATATCAACCTAACCAAAAATTCAATAGATGACTGAAGATTTAAAGTTTTTTAATGAACTGACCGAGTTTCTTCTACAGGAAGAGCAAACAAATCCTGTTGCAGCCCCAATCCCCACCGATCAATTATACAGCACCTTAGACCTATATCTGAATGATGAACCCTCACCTGATGAAGATTTCACTCAAATTTTAACTGGAATAATTAAAAGTACACCAAAAACGGCTTCGGCTTCGTTTTTCAATCAATTATATGGCGGACGGATAGGCAAGGCAACCTTGGGAGATCTACTGGCTGTCATGCTCAACAGCAGTATGTACACCTATAAGGTGGCGGGGCCACATGTAGGCATTGAAAAAACCGTATTACATAAAATTTGCGATATCATTGGTTACGGAAAAGATAGCGATGGTGCCTTTGCACCAGGTGGTTCAATGACCAATTATATGGCGATGGTTATGGCGCGCGATAAATTCGATCTCACAATAAGAAACAAAGGAGTCCACAATAAAATGACCCTTTACACTTCTGCGACGTCACATTATTCCATTCCAAAAAATGCATCTTTTATGGGCATAGGACGTGATCATGTACGCTTCATTAAAATCAACAGTCTTGGCGAAATGTGCACGGAAGATTTGGAAGTTCAAATACAAAATGATTTAACCGAAGGCAATCAACCATTTATGGTGAATGCTACGGCGGGCACCACCGTATTAGGCGCGTTCGATGATATTCAAAGTATTAGCAGCATTTGCAAAACATACAACCTATGGCTTCATGTGGACGGGGCATATTGCGGATCGGTAATATTCAGTAACACATACAAACATCTGGTAAAAGGTTTGGAACTGTCAGATTCCTTTAGTGTAAATGCTCATAAAATGTTGGGGACACCGCTTACCTGTTCAATGGTTGTGGTAAAAGATAAACAACATTTGCACCAATCCTTCTCCAATGACGCAGAATACCTCTACCAAACTGCTGACGATGAATTTAATCTAGGTAAAACATCCTTACAGTGCGGGAGGCGCAACGATGCGCTAAAACTTTGGACACTCTGGAAATCGGTCGGAACTAACGGCTTGGAAAAGATTGTAGACCGTCAATTTGAAATGGCCAATATAGCTAGGGATTACATAATACATAATTCAGACTATACATTATATAATTTTGAAGAATCCATTTCTGTTTGCTTTAATTACAAAGACATAAACCCTAAGGAACTGTGCACCGCCCTTTATGATTCGTCTCAATTGATGGTTGGCTATGGCACCTTTAAGGAAATTGAATTTGTAAGATTGGTTACTATTAATACAACATTGAGGAAAGCGGACATTCTGAATTTTTTTAAGACCTTAGAAAATTTTGTATCCCAAAAATTGTGGATGATTGGGATTGTTTTGTCTGCATAGAATGTTAAAAATGCGATTTTTCCTTGTTGAAATGTAGATAAGTCTTAAAATTAAATTATTTTTATCAAAAATCGCTGTATTCCCACATGGTACAACAAGTCACGAGCGGCATTAAGATTTCCGTTGAAACAACTTTTGAAGGCACGTTCTATAAGAATTACAAAGTGCACTTTGCTTTTGGTTATAAAATAACCATCGAAAATCAAAGCAAGGATTCTGTTCAATTGAACTCCCGTCACTGGAAGGTTCTGGACGCTTTGAACAATATAGAAATTATTGAAGGTGAGGGCGTCATCGGCAAAAAACCAGTGTTAAAACCTGGCGAGTCGCATACTTATACTTCAGGATGTTTGTTGACATCGCCATTTGGCGCCATGCAGGGCCATTACAATATGGTGAACTTTACCAATACCAACAAATTCAAGGTTTACATTCCTTCATTCAAACTGAGCGCTCCTTTCGCTTTAAACTGACAATCATTCCATTTTTTTATAGAGAAGGTATATAGAGATCTTCCATACGGCCTATGTGGGAAAAATTACAGCTTGGAATTAATAGGGTTCAACATTCAATTCACTGAGCCTTTAAATCCTTTTTAGCACTCAATCAAAAAGGGAAAACAAACTAAATTTTGTACCTTTGCATCCTATAAATTTTAACTTTCAAAATAAAAATATCCATGGGAAAAGGATTTTTCAACGTACCACTTGCCGTAAATGAGCCAGTAAAAAGCTATGCTCCGGGATCGCCAGAACGGGAAGCCGTCCAGGCAGAATATACAAAAATGTACAAAAGCAAAGTAGAGGTGCCTTTATATATCAACGGTAAAGATATAAAAACGAAGAAGACAAAAACCATGTCACCCCCACACGACCACAAACATGTTGTGGGAACCTATCATCTTGCCGAAGAAAAACATATTGAGGATGCCATTGCAACAGCTTTGGAAGCTAGAAAATCCTGGTCACAGATGCCATGGGAACAACGTGCGGGCATTTTTCTAAAAGCCGCAGAATTACTTGCAGGTCCCTATAGAGCAAAAATCAACGCAGCCACAATGATTGCGCAATCCAAAACCATCCATCAGGCAGAAATTGATGCGGCGTGTGAGTTAATTGACTTTCTACGCTTCAACGTACAGTTCATGACCGAGATATATAAGGACCAGCCAAAAAGCACAAGCGACGCGTGGAATCGGGTGGAATATCGTCCATTGGAAGGCTTTACTTATGCCGTAACGCCTTTCAACTTTACGGCCATTGCTGGCAATCTGCCATCATGTATGGCATTAATGGGAAATGTGGTGATCTGGAAACCTAGTAATGTCCAGATTTATTCCGCAAAAGTGATCATGGATGTTTTTCAAGAAGCGGGCGTACCGGCTGGTGTCATCAATGTTGTTTTTGGAGATGCTCAAATGATCACAGATGTTATTTTAGCGAGTCCTGATTTTTCTGGTCTGCATTTTACAGGCTCTACGGACATCTTTCAAAAATTATGGAAGCAAATCGGCAATAACATTGAAAACTACAAAACCTATCCGAGAATTGCTGGAGAAACAGGTGGGAAAGATTTTATAATCGCCCATAAAACGGCCAATGCAAAGCAAGTCGCCACCGCCATTGTTCGTGGAGCATTTGAATTCCAAGGACAAAAATGCAGTGCCGCGTCACGGGCCTATATTCCAAAATCGCTTTGGAAAGACGTGAAAAAATATGTGATTGAGGATGTAAAATCCTTTAAGATGGGCTCACCCGAAGATCTGGGCAATTTCATTACCGCAGTCATTCATGAAGGTTCTTTTGACAAATTGGCAAGGTATATCGATCAAGCTAAAAAAGACAAGGATGCTGAAATCATCGTTGGTGGCAATTATGACAAATCAAAAGGTTATTTTATTGAACCTACGGTTATCGTTACAACCAGTGCGCGTTATTCCACTATGTGCACAGAACTGTTTGGCCCGGTCATTACAATTTACATATATGATGACAAGGATTATAGCAAAACATTAAAATTAGTCGATGAAACCAGCATCTATGCATTGACAGGCGCTATTTTGGCCACGGACAGATACGCCATTGAAGAAGCTACGAAAGCACTTCAAAATAGCGCTGGAAACTTCTACATTAATGACAAACCCACAGGTGCTGTTGTAGGCCAACAACCATTTGGAGGCGCTAGAGCTTCTGGGACAAACGATAAAGCGGGCAGTGCCCAAAACCTATTGCGTTGGGTATCACCAAGATTGATAAAGGAAACATTCGTAACGCCAACAGACTACAGATACCCGTTTTTAGGATAACAAATTGTTTCATTAAGAATCAAAGATCCCCAAGATTAATTTTTTGGGGATCTTTCATTATACAAATAATTAGGAATCAAATCGGAGATAACCAAAACTTTGTATATTTAAGAATTAATTTCCAAAACAGACTTTTATGAAGCTAAACTACTTTTCAATTATTTTCTTTAGCAGTTTTCTTTCCATTGCCCAGCCGGGTAGTGAAAGTGGCATTACTCCGATTAATTCGGTATTGGCATATCAAGGTTTTGATGAAGCCATACCGCTATTGGGATCAGGCCAATACAATATCTATTATGACAATGTGGACGGCATTTTGGATAAGCCTATATTTTTTATTGATGGATTCGACCCGAACGATTCAAGAGATATTCCATCATTATACGCACTGTTGAATTATGGCAATCCCATCCAAAATCTTGGTGATATGATAAGGAATGAAGGCTATGATTTAGTTGTATTGAATTTTGAAGCCATGTATCTGAGCCCGACTGATAATACCACTCCGATAATGGGAGGAGCGGACTACATACAGCGCAATGCATTTACTTTAGTGGAACTCATTAATACCATCAACGCAATGAAAGTTGGTTCTGAGGAAAATGTCGTCATTGGTCCCAGCATGGGAGGCCTTATCGCTAGATATGCCTTAAGATATATGGAACAAAATGCCTTGGAGCACGATACCCGATTGTTCATTTCCTTTGATGCACCACATCTTGGTGCCAATGTGCCAATTGGCATACAATATTTGTTCAACTACATGCTTAATGGTGATCCGGCAATTACAGATGTAGCACCCGTGGTAAATGGGCTTTTGAACAGTCCAGCCGCAAAACAAATGCTCATCGACCATTATTTGGGACATGTGGACGCCAGTGGTGTGGAGCAGGATCATTCTACCCATACTCCTAAATGCGCACCCAATTTTAGAGATGATTTTCAAAATGAATTGAATGCCATGGGATTCCCGCAAACAGTCAGAAATGTTGCAATTACAAACGGGAGTGGCATAGGTCAAATGACGGGATCGCCAGGATTGGAACTCATCGGGCATGCCTTTGATACGGGCACTGTTCCCTTTCCTCCTTTTGGAAACATCAATACAAGAGCTATTGTATCGGTGCATTTTGCTCCTGCTGCTAACCAAAATATTGAAGTTTCCAATTTTGCCGGACAAGGATTACTTTTTGGGTCGTGGATTGATGTCTATACTTTTAATGCAAATGCAGAATCAACAAGTAATTCTGATGGATTGGACAGTGCGCCGGGCGGGCAGTTCGACCTATATTCGTTTGATGACGGAACAAATCCATTGATCACTGAATTTGTGGACAATCTTAACTCTCAATATTTCAACTTTATCCCGACATTAAGCGGATTGGCAATAGGCAATGAAACGGATTGGTATGCAAATCCAAATACGGATGATTCCCCTTTCGTGAACACTTTTATTCCATCAAACAATGAACCTCATGTGACATTGAGCGAAGGAAATGTTGCGTTTGCGCTAGAAGAAATCTTTGGGGAAACTCTTGGTGTGGTTGAATTGGACCATCATTTGGATATAACCTTAGGCCAAAATCCAGTTGAAGATAGCATGACCTTGTTAAGCAACCAATTGATTGATGATGCATCAATAACGATTTTTGATATTACTGGGAAAAATGTTTTGAACATTGCCCGTTCTCTTAATTATAGAACCACGATACCATTGAATCTTGAAAGTGGAATGTATGTTATAAATGTTGAGACTGGCCACGCTTCATTCAAAACAAAACTGATTGTAAGATAATTTAAAATTCAAGCATAAAGACTGAATTAAAGTGATTCAGCCTTTATATTTTATAGGGAGATGCACCACTTTTTTGGTGTCGAAAAATTCCTCTTCAAAATAATCACTCAAATTGTAAATGGTTGTGGTCCTATAGATTTGAAGTTCTTCGGATAAGTCGCCTCCTTTGAGATATAGAATGCCATTTTTCAACTCATGCTGTTGTTTTTTGGCAATCTTATCTTTTACCCAGCTCACAAAGGTTGGCATGGCGGTCACAGCTCGGCTCACGATAAAATCAAATTCATCGTTTACATCTTCTGCCCTACCATGCGTTGTTTCCACATTTTTCAGACCGAGGGATTCAGCTACGGCATCCACAACTTTCAATTTTTTCCCAATGCTATCTACCAAATGAAATTTAGTTTCGGGAAACAAGATCGCTAGTGGAATCCCGGGAAATCCTCCACCCGTACCAACGTCAAGTATTTTTGATTTGGGCTTGAATGAAACTACTTTAGCGATTCCTAACGAGTGTAGCACATGGCGCAAATACAGCTCGTCAATATCTTTTCTGGAGACAACATTGATTTTTGAATTCCATTCCTTATACAACCCTTCCAGTTGTAGGAATTGTTGTCGTTGCTGTGTTGTGATGGCAGGAAAATATTTAGTGATTAAATCCATTCATGGCATGTTTTCAGCAAAAGTATGGAATTTTATATGGACATTTTTGGCATTTAATTACGAAATGCGCGCTATTTATTGACTATCTTTGTGACCAAATTATGATCATACACTAATTTTACAGCATCATAAATCCCAATTAAATGGCACAAGAAACCCTATCATTCTCACGAACCGATTCTGCAAAATTTTTCAGAACTCTAAATAAACGAGTCAACGACTACTTTAAGGACAACAACATCAAACGTACAGGAAATTGGAAACTTTGGTTAAAAACCATCGTAATGTTTTCACTTTTCCTGACACCTTACTTTTTGATTCTTACATTAAATTTGCCTACTTGGGCGCTCATTCTCTTAACAATAGTTATGGGAATTGGCATGGCCGGTGTAGGGATGAATGTAATGCATGATGGTAATCACGGGGCGTTTTCAAACAAGGAATGGATCAATCGACTTATGGGAAGCAGCATTTACATTCTCGCAGGAAATGTTTATAATTGGAAAGTTCAGCACAATGTATTGCATCACACCTACACCAACATCCACGGTCATGATGAAGATTTGGAAGCAGGCCGTATTTTACGATTTTCCAAACATGCCGATTGGCATAAGTACCATAGATTCCAACATTACTATTCACTTTTTTTATATGGTTTGTTGACCATCAATTGGGCAATTACCACGGATTTCCTTCAAATGAAGCGATATCTAAAACGTAAATTATCCTACGGCAAATTTCCAAATCCTGCGACTGAATGGAGCAAATTGGTAATTTCAAAAATCATCTACATTTCCATCTGGATTGTACTTCCCATTTTATTGACGGATATTGCCTGGTGGAAATTGCTGATAGGTTTCTTTTTGATGCACTACGTTGCGGGCGTTATTTTAAGTGTGGTGTTCCAATTGGCACACGTGATGGATGAAGCTGAAATGCCTTTGCCAGAGGAAAATGGAACAATGAAAAATTCTTGGGCCATCCATCAATTGCAAACTACGGTCAATTTTGGAACAAAGAATAAAATCGTGAATTGGTTCACTGGCGGACTCAACCATCAAGTGGAACATCATATTTTTCCACATATTAGCCATGTTCATTATACCAAAATCTCCAAAATAGTGAGAGAAACGGCGGCTGAATTTGGTTTACCATACAAGGAATACAAAACCACCCGCAAAGCAATCGTTGCACATTTTAGATTTTTAAAGGAAATGGGCATGAAACCGGCGCTACCAGCATAATTTTTTTTTAATGGACCAACTTTCAAATCGGGTTTTGGCAATGTCCACTTCTGCCACATTGGCCATGGCAGCTAAAACCAGGGAACTTAAGGCAGAAGGCAAAGACATCATTGGTTTGAGTCTTGGGGAACCAGATTTTAACACCCCCGATTTTATCAAGGAAGCGGCAAAACAAGCCATCGATGATAATTATAACTCTTATTCTCCCGTAGACGGATATATGGAGTTGAAAGATGCCATCATCACTAAGTTTAAACGTGATAATGGATTGACATACAAACCATCTCAAATTGTGGTCTCCACAGGAGCCAAACAATCCTTGGCAAATGTCGCTGCAGTAATGATCAATAAAGGAGATGAAGTTATTCTTCCATGTCCATATTGGGTGAGCTATAATGACCTTGTAAAGCTGAATGAAGGGATTCCCGTGGAAGTAGAAACCTCTATTGAAAATGACTTTAAGTTGACGCCTGACCAATTGGAAGCCGCCATCACCCCTAAGACAAAAATGATTTGGTACAGTTCTCCATGCAATCCAAGTGGATCGGTTTACAGCAAAGAAGAATTGCGTGCATTAGCGGACGTACTTCAAAAATATCCAAATATCATTGTGGTTTCTGATGAAATTTATGAACATATCAATTTTGTGGGAGAACACGCTAGCATGGCGCAATTTGAAGATATGTACCACCGCACTGTCACGGTAAACGGCGTATCAAAAGCATTTGCAATGACTGGATGGCGTATTGGCTACATTGGCGCTCCAGAATATATTGCCCGTGCTTGCAATAAAATGCAGGGTCAAATTACCAGCGGTGCCAATTGCATCGCACAACGCGCCACAATTACCGCTTTGAATGAATCACCAGCACGGATCCAATTTATGGTTGATGAATTTAAAAAACGCAGGGATCTGATTGTGCATCTATTAAACGACATCCCAACATTCAAGAACAATGTGCCGGAAGGAGCATTTTATGTGTTCCCCAACATTTCTTATTATTTTGGCAAGACCTTGCGTGGTCATCACATCAAAAATGCGGAAGATTTCTCATTGTATTTATTGGAAGAAGCTTTAGTAGCAACAGTTACTGGGGATGCCTTTGGCAATCCTAATTGCATTCGACTGTCTTATGCTGCATCACAAGAGCAAATTATAGAAGCTGTTAAGCGGATTAAAACATCCCTGGAATAAATAAAAGCCACTTTAAAATGGCTTTCTTTTTTAATATAATATCAAAAGTATTATAACGATTATCGCTATTGTAAATAAAGCACCCCGTTTCCACAACAATTGCTTTTTTTCCTTTTGCAAGCGATCGCGAATGTTTTTTAAATCCTCTGGGGTGACCTTTGGAAAATCAAATTGAGATTTATCTAAATCACCATAGC
>Ga0079224_100005025_pt1 | contig 17302 bp, 16 predicted proteins | sample Stecom2015_FD_80414 | JGI IMG/M metagenome (GOLD analysis project Ga0079224, IMG submission 80414) | Agricultural soil microbial communities from Utah to study Nitrogen management - Steer compost 2015 | ecosystem: Environmental > Terrestrial > Soil > Agricultural land | place: USA: Utah... | reverse complement strand
CGAGAATGCGTCCGGACAGCTCGAGCGCGAGGGCTGGGCGCGCGTCGTGTCGGTGCAGGATGCCGGCCACAACGTGCGGATCTATGCGCGGATGGAAGGCGAAGTGATGAACGGCCTGACGATCATGGCGCTCTCGGACGAGGGGGCAGCGTTCGTCAACGTTGCCGGACGCATCACTGGGGAGCAGCTCGGCCGAATCGCGGCGGCCGCAAAGAACGGCGACGTTATCGGCGCCCTTCCGCGCTTGTGACGCTGAAGCGCTTGCGCGCCTCGTCGTAGAGGTCCGGCGGCAGCGGCCCCTTGGCCGCTGCCGCCACGTTGTCGTTCAAGTGCGCGGGATTCGCCGTGCCGACGATCGTCGTCGACATGTCCGGATTGCTGATCGTGAAGCGCAGCATGAACTCCATCGGGGACATGCCGCCGAGGAGATCGTCGATCTTCGTCTCCTGCCAGAGCTTTCGTCTTGCCCGGAAGCTCGCGCGCAGGAACTCGGGGTAGTCGTCTATGATCGACTCGTCCTTGATCATGATGCCCCTTGCGACGCCCCCTCGGATCACTATTCCGGCGCCGCGCCGCGCGGCTTCGTGGATCAGCTGCTCGTGCTCGCGCTCGAGGACCGAGTACGGGATCTGGAAGACGTCGAAGACGCCCATCTCGATGTGCTCCTCGAGCTCCGGTATCGTGCCCGACATCCCGATGAAGCGGATCTTACCCTCTTGCTTCAGCGCCTCGAGCTCCGCGATCGAGTCGTTCTCCTCGAGGACGGCACGCGACGGGCTCAAATGGAACTGCACGACATCGAGGTAGTCCGTCCTCATCCGCACGAGACTCTGCTCGACGACGGCCCGTATGTTGGCTCGCGTGAACTCGTGGGGCTTGCGTGCCGCAAAGGGCACATCGGGCGGCTCGATCGGGCAGCCGCACTTGCTCGCGAGATAGAACTCGCCGCGCCGATGCGAGATGTGCTGCCCGATCTGCTCTTCGGAGTAGCCGTAGTCGGGGGACGTATCGATGTAGTTGATGCCGTGGTCGAGCACGCCGTTCAGGAGGGCGCTCGCTTCTTTCGGGGACAGGCGCCGGAAATGCTCGAGCCCGCGAAGCTCCATCGCACCGTACCCGAGCCGGGTGACCTCGAGCCCGGTGCGGCCGAGCGTCGCTTTCGGCAGTGTGCTCATCGCCTCACCTCGAAGCCGCCGATGCGCAAGCGTCTGACCCTCAGTCTCGAAGCTGGCCGCGAAGCGCGCCTCCTCGATGCTCCGAGTTGTGAATGTTGACGTAGTAGTTGGCCGGAGAAGCGAGAATCGCCTGAACCGCCTCGGCCGGCGCATTCGTCAAGCCGACGAGGTTGCCCTCCGAATCCTTCTCGACCGTCAACGGCACGACGACGCCTCCCGATTGTCCCGCCGCTCCCTCGTGGATATGCATCGCCGACGGCTCGGCGATGTTCGAGTAGCTGAGCTCCCAGCTGATCTGATTCGTCTCTGAATCGATCGTGACCGTGCCTTGGCCGGCACCGTCCGGATCGCCTCCGGCGGATCCGGACAGCGAAATATCGAAGGACGTTTCCTCCGCGTAAGCCATTGCCGCAGGAAGGGAGAGGGCCAGAGCGGCCAAAACGGTGGCGGAGAGGACGGGTCGAACGGATTGCGTGCTCATTCTTTTTCCTTTCCCATAGACGCGACTTCGCCGCCTTCCAATGAACCACGCGGGTCGCTGCCCGTCAACCGCTCGGTAGCCGGCCGGGCCGTCGGTGCCCGTGACGGTCGGCCTGCTCGTCGTTCAGCTTCTGCACGAGCTGCATTCTGCTGCTGATGCCCATTTTCGAGTAAATACGGTGAGTGTGGTCCTTCACGGTCTGCAGCGCGATGAACAGCGTATCGGCGATCTGCTTGTTCGTCTTGCCGAGACACACCTGCTCGATGATCTCCTTCTCCCGCTTCGTGATCCCGTACCGCTCGACGAGACGAGCGAGCTTCGAGTCGGGAGTCGATTCCGCTTTCAACGGCTCGAACAGGTCGTCCGCCTTCAGCCGCAGATAGAAGAGCGGCACGAAGCTCGAGCCCACATAGACGAGGGCGGTGAGCGGCATCAAGAGCGGGTACCGGAGCCCCAGCGGCAGCGTCAGCGCTCTCAACAGGAAGGCGCCGACGAAGAGGGCACTGAACGTCTTGAGCGCTTCGCGCCCGTCGCGGCGGTTTTTCGCGCGCGAACCGATGACGAGGAATCCCGCGAGGTAGAACCCTTCGAGACCGATCGTCACTGCCGCCTCCGCGTACCACGGTATCGAAGCGAGCATCCTTGCCGTCGGAGCCGCGATGCGAAGCACGAGCCATGTGCCGAGGATCAACGCCAGCAAGCCTGCTACGTGGGACATCATTTGACGCGATGTGGCCGTTGCGCCGGACACCGCATAGCCCATGTTCAGCAGCATCAGCGACGAGACGAACAGGAAGGGCATGCCGAACAACGTGACGAGGCTTGCCACCGCTTCGACCGCTCCGCTCGTTTCGGGCGCCGAAAGCAACGCCCGGGAGACGACCTTCCCCCATAGGCCGTACATCGCGAACGCCTGGAACGCGACCAGATAATAGAAGTAGGACTTGAGGAAGGGGCTCTCGTACGCGGTGCCGAGCTCGCGGCTCACCAGAATGCTGGCGGCCGCGACCGCGACGCAGAACACGAACGCGATGATGAAGAGCACACTGATCATGGATAGCTGACTCATGAGGTCGTGCCGCGCAGGGCAGGGCCCGGCTTACGCCGGGCTCGTGCCGGGGGCAGCATGTCCTTCCCCGTTCGCCTCGAGCTGCTCCCGCTCTTTCTGGTCGATCGCATGATAAAGGGACGCGAAGGCCGCGCGCGTCCACATCAGCGCGAAGAAGGCGCCGACCGCGAGGAACAGCAAGCCGACGATGAAGAGCACGACGCCGGTCACGTAGAGGCCGAAGATTCGCCAGGAGTAGCCTCGGGTCATGCTCCAGCTCTTCTCGACCGCGGCGACCGGCTCGAGCCCCTTGTCCATCACGAGGTACGGCACGAACGCCAGCCGGCACAGGAAGATCAGCCCGGGGACGATCAGCAGGACGAAGCCGAAGCCGATGATCGCGACGGTCAGCAGGTGCGCGAGGACGATCCCGAGGTAGTTCCGCCTGAACCCGTCGAACACGGCGGTGATGTCCGGCGCCTCGTCCCGCATGCCCCGCAGATACACGAGATCGGCTCCGAAGCCGATGATCGGCCGAATCAGGAACTGATAGGCCGTCAGCAGCAACTGCAGGAGCACCGTCGCGGCCGCGGCGTCGTCCCAGCTCTCTCCGAGCACGAAGAGCGGAATGTCAAAGAATCCGACGATCAGGGCCACGAGGAGCAGGTGCAGGAAATACGTCCGGAGCTGGCGCCCGGCGTGTCCGTAGCTGCTGAAGACGGTGGGTCGGTAAGTCAACGGCTGCATGGCTCGCCCTCCGGCGGTTGTCGTTGCGATCGCCGCGAAGATACAGAGCGCCGGGCCGCCATCCATCCAACCTCGGTAGTGTTTTGCAGCTTTCCTACCAGAGTTTTGCGGCTTTCCTACCAAAGTAGGGTGTCCGGGCCGCCGGATGCCCCGCTTTCCGCGCGGCTTCCGCCCGCGACGGCCGTGGTACCGTATGGGCTCGTCGACGTCGAACGGGGATGATCATGAGAACGGGAATCGCTTTGGCGGTGCTGCTCGGCTGCGCCGCTTCCGCCGCGTCCGCGCAGAGTCCGTCTTCCGCCTTCGATCGGGGCAGCAGCTTGCAGGCCTGGCAGGATCCGGGGCTGCCCGCGGTGCTGGACCAATGCAGCACCCGTCCGCAGCCGTTCTCGCTCGGCGGTGGCGGCGGCGGCAATGCCGCGAATGCGTCTCCGCCGCCGCCCCCGACGTCCGAGCCGTCGACCGAGATCCCGGGCGTCATTGCCGCGGGACAGGAATGGAAGGTCGTATGGTCATGGGAGGGCAACAACGCGGACGGCCTCATCGCCGGCGACGACGGCACGTTGCTCTTCGCGAACAACGATGCGAGCAACGTGATGCGGCTCGATCCCGAGACGGGTCTCGCCGAGATCATGTACGAAGACGTGAACACGGGCGGCGCGCTGTCTCGCAGCAAGAACGGCGCGCTGTTCCTCGCTTCCAGGGGGCTCGGCTCCGGAATCATCAAGCTCGAGCCCGAGCGCGAGGTGTTCGCGACCTCGTTCGACGGCGAGCCGCTCGAGTGCCTCGGCGGCGTTCTGAACGACCTCGCGGCGGATGCGCGCGGAGGCGTTTATCTGACGATTACCGGTGTCGGCCTCTTCTATGCCGACCCGCAGGGCGTCATGAAGCAGTACGGCGACGGCATAACGGGTGCGAACGGCGTCGTCCTGAGCCCGGACGAGGCGACGCTCTACGTGACGAACGGCCCCGTCGTGCTGGCATTCGACGTCGAGGCCGACGGAGCGCTCGCGAACCAGCGGGAGTTCGCAGAGCTTCGCGGCGGCCGGAGCGGCGACGGCTCGGCGGTCGACAGCGAAGGCCGCGTATATGTGAGCACCGGCTCGTCGGCGGACGTCTTCGCGCCGAACGGGGAGTTCCTCGGCACGATCCCGGGGCCTCAGGGGCTGCACGGCGTCGCCTTCGGAGGCCCCGACAAGAAAACGCTGTTCGGCATTGTCTTCTACGGCGGCTGGGGCACGCCGAGCGCGCGCAATCAGGTCATCGCGATACCGACGATCGCACAGGGCTACACGGGTCGCGCAAAGTAGACCAACGAAGAGAGGAAATCGCAGTGTCGGACAACGCCGCGGGTCTCGATCCGAGCCGCCTCGCTCATCTCAAAGCTTCGATCGAAGCGGACATCGAAGCGAACCGCTACTTCGGCGCGGTCATCGCCGTCGCGCGTCACGGCGAGCTCGGCCTCCTCGAGGCGATCGGCTACGCGGACGAGGCGCACTCGGTCCGTCTCGCGGAGGGCTCGGTGTTCTCGCTCTTCTCGTTGACGAAGGCCTTCACGAATGTGCTCGCGCTGCGTGCGATCGAGCTCGGGCAGTTCGCGCTGACGACGCGGGTCAGCGACGTCATTCCGGAGTTCAAGGGCGGCCCCCGCGAGCGCGTCACCTTCTTCCACCTCCTGACGCACACGTCGGGCCTGCCCCCGGTCTGGATTCCGAAGCCCGGCATGTACATCGACCGTCTCGACGAGATCGTCGACGCGATCTGCGCGAACATCCACTCGATCGCGCCGCCCGGCGAGCGCGTGCATTACTCGCCGCTCGTCCATCACGCGCTGATGGGCGAGGCGGTGCGGCGGTGCGATCCGCAAGGCCGAAGCTATCGGCAGCTGCTGCAGGACGAGGTGCTGACCCCGCTCGGGATGAAAGACACGGCCATCGGCGTGCGCACGGACCTGGCTGCGCGGCACGTGTTCCCGGACTTCCGCGGCAAGCCGCCTCAAGAGCACTTGAGCCGCAACAGCCCGGGCCCGCAGGGCGCGTTCCGCGACGAGCATGCGGAGATGCCGTGGGTCGGCGGCGTCTCGACGGTTCCCGATCTGATCCGCTTCGCGGAGATGCTGCGGCGCGGCGGCACGCTCGACGGTCACCGCATCCTGTCCCCGGCGACGCTGAAGCTCGCGACCCGGAATTTCACCGGGGACAAGCCGAACGAGCTCTACAAGGGCATCGCGATCAATCACGGCTGGGAACCTTATCCCGCGTATCTCGGGCTCGGCTTCGGGCTCGCGGGCGACGACGTGTGCCCGAATCTTTTCGGCACGCTGACGTCGCCGCGGACTTTCGGCAACTACGGCTCGGGCTCGACGCTCTTCTGGGTCGACCCCGAGCTCGACATGACGTTCGTCGCCCTCACCGCCGGTGTCATGCAGCCTGCGCCGAACATCGAGCGCTTCCAGAGGCTGTCGGACATCGCCGCGTCCGCGGCGCTCTGAGCCGACGACGTTCGGCGGCGTCTCGTCCCATCGCGCCCCGTCCCGCCGCGTCTGATCCCGCTTCGGCGTTTCGCTATACTGCGACCGCAGCGTAAAGGGCATCGGGCGCTCGCGCCGGTGGCCTGCCGCGTCACAACAACGACAGCGGAGCGGCGTCTTGAGCGCGACCATGCAATTCGAGCAGCACTTCGACTACATCGTGATCGGTGCGGGCACGGCCGGCTGCGTGCTGGCCGCTCGCTTGTCGGAGGATCCCGCGCACAGCGTCTGCCTGATCGAGGCGGGCGGCTCGGAGCAGCATCCTTATATCCGTATCCCGGCCGCGGTCGGCGCGGCGATCATGAGCCCGAAGTTCGGCTGGGGCCTGACGACGGTGCCCCAGCAGCACGTGAACGGGCGGCAGATTCCGTTGCCGCGCGGCAAGGTGATCGGAGGCTCCGGCTCGATCAATGGCATGGCCTACTACCGGGGACCGGCCCGGGACTATGACGACTGGGCGGCGCAGGGCAATCCGGGCTGGTCGTATGCGGAGCTGCTGCCGTATTTCCTGCGGTCCGAGCACAACCCCGAGTACGCGGGCTCGCCGTATCACGCGACGGGCGGCCCGATGGGCGTCAGCTTCCCGCGCAGCCGCAACCGGCTCTGCGAGGCCTTCAATGCGAGCATCGCGGCGCTCGGCTACGAGGAGTGCAAGGACTTCAACGTCCCCGAGCCTCACGGCTACGGCTATCGGCAGGGCACGATCTGGAACGGCCGGCGCGTCTCGACCGCGAGCGCCTACCTTCGGCCCGCGATGCAAAGACCGAATCTCGAGGTGCTGACGGAGACGCTCACGCGGCGAATTCTGCTCGACGGCAAGCGGGCGGTAGGCGTCGAGATCCAGACGGGCGACCGCGTGCGAAGCATCGGCGCGCGAAAGGAGGTCGTGCTCTCGGCCGGCGCCTACCACTCGCCGCACGTGCTGCTGCACTCGGGCATCGGCGACGAGCGGGATCTGCAGTCGTGGGGCATCGAGCCGCTGCATCATCTCCCCGCCGTCGGCCGCAACCTGCACGATCACCCTTCGGCCTTCGTCGTCATGGACATGGAGGATTCGACGTCCTACGGCCTCTCGTGGAAGGCGTTGCCGCGAGATTTCGTGAATCTCTGGCAATACGTGCTGACGAAGTCCGGTCCGCTGTCGAGCAACCTGTTCGAGACGAACGCGTACATCAAGACGCAGCCCGGGCTCGACCGGCCGGACATGCAGGTCGTCTTTCAGCCCGCGAGACGCAACATCCGTCCGTTCCCGATACCGCTCGGCCACGGTTTCGTCGTCGCCGTCGTGTGCTTGTATCCGAAGAGCCGCGGCCGCGTGCGCTTGTCCGGCCCCGATCCTCTCGCCGCACCGCTCATCGATCTTGCGCTGCTCAGCGAGGAGGCCGATCTCGAGTCGCTGATCAAAGGCCTGACGCTCGCGAGGAAGATCATCTCGCACAATGCGTTTGCGAAGTACCGTGCGCGGGAGCGCGCGCCGGGAAGCGCAGTCACGGACGATCAGGCGCTCGCGGACTACATCAAAGAGACGCTGGTCACCGTGCACCATCCCGGCTCGACGTGTCGGATGGGGCCCGCCGGCGAGCAGACGGTCGTCGATCACGAGCTCAAGGTGCACGGCCTCGAAGGTCTGCGCGTCGCCGATGCGTCCATCTATCCGCGGGTTGTCGGCGGCAATACGAATGCGAGCGTCGTCGCGATCGCGGAGAAGGCCGCGGACATGATCCTGGGCAAGCCGGCGCCGATGCCGATGCCGAGAGACGCCGGCGGGGTGCGGCAGTCGAGCACGGCCGCTGAAGCCTCTCCTTCGCTTTCGTATCCGGAGGCGACGACGTAGCATCTCGAGCCGGGTCGAGGCTCGAGGCGATGGCGCGGAGCGAGACGGCGAAGGTCAAACGGGTGCTGACCGTCGGGGAGGTCGCGGCGAGAAGCGGCGTCCCCGTGTCGACCATTCATTTCTACGAGGCGAAGGGGCTCATCAGCAGCTGGCGCAACGCGGGCAACCAGCGCCGGTTTGCGCGCGAGGTGCTGCGTCGCATCGCTGTAATCAAGGTCGCGCAGCGCGCAGGCGTACCGCTCGTCCGCATCAAGGAGGCGCTCGACGAGCTGCCGGACAATCGCACGCCGACGGCGAAGGACTGGCGACGGCTTTCCCGCCGCTGGCGCGCCGAGCTCGACGACCGCATTAGGCAGCTGACGAAGCTCCGCGACGATCTCGACGGATGCATCGGCTGCGGATGCCTTTCGATGCGGAGCTGCCCGTTGCGCAATCCCGGAGACATCCTCGCCGAGAGCGGCTCGGGCCCGAGGCTGCTGGACGGAGATTGATCAAGTGCCCTTGTCGAGCTCGGCCTTGACTATGGCAAGGTCGGCGACGAATTGCTCGAGGGCGGCGTCCCGCTCGGCGCGATCGCGCATCCGCAGCAGGGACGAGGGATGGACGGTGGCGCTGACCCGTCGGGCAAGCGGGGAGTCGACGAAGCGTCCGCGGTCGCGAGAGACCAGGAAGCCGCGGCCGAGCAGGGCCTTCGCCGCGGTCGCGCCGAGGCACACGAGCGCCTGCGGCTTCACGAGCTCGATCTCGGCCTCTAGCCATGGCATGCATGCGCGAATCTCTGCGATGCCCGGTGTGCGATGCAGCCGACGCTTGCCTCGCGGCTCCCATTTGAAGTGCTTCACGACGTTCGTGACGTAGGCATCGTCGCGCTCGATGCCCGCAGCTTCGAGCGCCTCGTCGAGCAGGCGGCCCGCTGGACCGACGAAGGGCCGGCCCGAGAGATCCTCGCGGTCACCGGGCATCTCGCCGACGAGCATCAGCCCGGCTTTCGGAGCGCCTTCGCCGAACACGGTCTGCGTCGCGTTCTTCCACAGCGGACACCCGCGGCAATCGGCGGCCGCACGCCGCAGCGCCGGCAGCGTGCGCCGGTCCGGAAGAAAGTCGCGAGCCGACGTCGCCGGTTCGCGCTCGACGGCGGGCTTCTCCGCGGTGCGAGCGTGCGGCCGGGCGGCGGGGCGGTCGGGTTGGCGATTGGTGGGCATGCGTTTCCTGCCGTCGTAAGCGGTTCTCTTCATGTTCCATGCCAGTATTCCGAGCGTCCGCGCGGCGCTGACCCGCCGTATCGGGTGAGACGCTTGCCCGCGCGGTGTGTGCCGGCTACGCTCGAGCCATGGCAGTAGGCTGGGCCCGAGACGGGGCCGTTCAGGATCAGATCGACGCCAGCGTCGAGGACGCAGTCGAGAGCGCGCGGAGGAGGCTGCCGGCGGGCGACAGCCTGCGGCACTGCGAGGACTGCGGCGACGAGATTCCGCAGGCGCGGCGCGACGCGCTGCCCGGCGTTCGCCGCTGCGTGAGCTGCCAGGCCGAGGTCGACAAGGGGGAAGGGGCAGCTCGTTCGAACGGGTACAACCGACGCGGCAACAAGGACAGCCAGCTTCGGTAGCTTCGGCCGAAGCGCTCGATAACGCTACAACTAACTATAAGAGTCGCGCATGCTCACACGTCGAGGTCTCCTTGCCCTGCCGGTCGCGATCGGCGTCGCCCGGGTGCTCGATGCTCAACCCGCCGGCAAGATGCAGCTCGCGCTGCATCAGAACACGTCGCGGGCCGCGGGCTTCCGAGGGTCCCTCGAAGGCTGGTCGCGCGCGGGCATCCGCTACGTCGAGCTGACCGACGTGCTGCTCGACGAGTTCCTCGCGAACGACACCGTCGCCGGCGCGCGCCGGCTTCTCGCCGATCTCGACTTGACGCCGGTGTCGGCGGCCGCCGTGCTTCCGGATGTCTGGATACCCGGCCCCGAACGGGAGGCGTCGCTCGAGACGTGGCGCAAGCGCTGCGAGCAGTTCGCCGAGATCGGGCTGGAGAGAATTTATTGTCCGTCGATCACCGACCGGCCCGTTACGGCTGAGGATTTCGCCGCGACCCCCGATTGCATTCGCGAGGTGGGGGACATCACGCGCGGCTTCGGCTTGACGGCGATGATCGAGTTCGCCCGAACGTCGACGCATCTCGCGACCTTGCCGTCGACTCTCGACGCGATTCGCGAGGCGGGGCATCCGAGCGTTCGGCCGATGCTGGACTTCTTCCACTTCTGGTCCGGGCTCAGCAAATTCGAGGACCTGGACCTGCTCGAGCCCGGGGAGCTTGCGCACGTGCACTTCCAGGATCTGCAGGACGGTCCGCGCGAGCTCATCGACAACGATTGGCGGTTGATCCCGGGCGACGGCATCGCGCCGGTCGGGCCGATCCTCGGCAAGCTCGCCGAGAAGGGGTACTCGGGCCCGCTGTCCGTCGAGCTCTTCCGGGCCGAGCTCGTGAACGGCGATCCTTTTGCGGTCGCCGCCGAGATCCGCGAGAAATGCGAGGCCGTGATGCGGGCTGCCGGTGTGCTGTGACCGAGTAATCGCGGCCGGCCGCGCGTAGCCGTCCCCGACCACGCGCGACGAACGCGACCGACCCGCGCAACCGCTAAAGACCGTAGCCGCTCGCGCTCAGCGGGACTTTCGTTTCGTCTTCTTGCCCGCCTTCTTCCTTGCGGCCTTTCTCGAGCTCCCCGACCTCTTTCCGGGCTTCTTCGCTGCCCCCGAGCGCGACTGCTTGCTCGGCTTCTTCTTGCCGCCCGACCGCTTCGCGGCCTTCTTCTTCGAGGCCTTCTTCTTCCCGGCTTTCTTCTTTCCGGCCTTCTTCTTAGCGGCTTTCTTCTTTGCGGCTTTCTTGCCGGTCTTCTTCGCGGCTTTCTTGCTCGTCTTCCTGGCCACCTTCCTTCCGGCCGCCTTCTTCGCGCCGCTCGTTTTCGCGGACGTCTTCTTCGCGCTCTTCTTGCCCGCCTTCTTGGCCGTCTTCTTCGCAGCCTTCTTCCTGCTTGCTTTTGCTGCTTTCTTGCCGGCCTTCTTCTTCGCGGTCTTTTTCTTGGCGGCTTTCTTCTTGGCGGACTTCTTCGTTCCCGCTTTCGACGCTCGCTTCGCGGTCGTCTTCGTCTTTGCCGCCTTCTTGGTCGACGTCGACTTCGCCGCTTCGTTTGCCGTATCGCTGTCGTTTGCCGCCTTCTTCTGCGCGGCCTTCTTCTTGGGCGCTTTCCTCGCCGATGCCGGAGACGGCGCGTCGGCGGTCCACACTTCCGTGACGATGCCGTCGCTCGACGGCGACTGCTCGGCCCCCGCCTGCGCAGCGGCGCCGGCTCGAGATTCGTCGGAGTCGCTGCTCCGTGCCCTCACGTCCGCCGCGACGGTATGCAACGCGAACGCGGCGCCGTGAGGATCGAGCACCTGTGCGATCCAGTCTCCGCCCGGTACCTCCATCGGCTCGACGAGCAGCGACCCGTGCGCGGCTTTCAGCTTCTCGACGGTGCCCCCGAGGTCCGCCACCCGCACGTAGCTGATCCACGCCGGCTCGCCGGATTGACCGGCATCGGGCTTGTTGAACATGCCGCCGAGCTGCTTCTCGCCCCGCCCGAAGATCAGATAGACCCCCATCGAGCCCATGTCGAACTCGCTGACGTTCTCCCAGCCGAACAGCTCCCGATAGAAGTCGAAGGCCGACCGAAAGTCCGTCGTCGCGAGCTCGTGCCACGAGAACTCGAGTAGCTCCGGCGCGCGATCGGGACCGAAGTCTTCCGCGGAGTAGATGCCGATCGCCGCACCTTGGGGATCGGTGAGCACGGCATAGCGGCCGCCGCTCTCGAGTGCGGTCGGCTCGACGACGACGCCGGCGCCGAGCGCTTGCGCCGAGCTCAATGTCTCCTCGACGTCGCCGACGGTCACGAACGGAATCCACCTCGGCACGGCTGTCGGCGACTGCGGGCTGCAGCCGCCGAGCGGGCCCATCGGTCCCATGAACGTCGAGCTGGAGTCCGGATCGGAGCTCTCGGTCTTCCAGCCGATGACTTTTGCGTAGAAGTCGCACGCGCCGGCAGGATTCGGCGTCCTGAGCTCGTGCCAGATGAAGCGTCCGCGTTCGCTGTGGTCGGTCATCCCCCCATCCCCTGTTGTGGCGAGCCAGTCGACGCCCGGCGCGGGCAGCCCCGCAGTTTCGGGCCGGGCGAGGAGGGCGCGTTTGCCGCGGCCCTCCGTGTGAATGAGCGCTATGGGCCCGTCCGAGTCATGGCGCCGTAGCCGCAGTGGGCGCGCTCGGATCGCCTCTAGCTTACTGCCGTCGACGGTGCGGACCAACTGCTCCTGCTCCAAACGCCGCGACATTTCCGAGCGATACTTAGTTTCAGAGGCTCCCTATCGGTCTCCAGCGCCCCGTGGCGCCGGTTCAGGCCCTCGCCGTTGCCGGCAAGCGGCGGGAGCTCTGCTTTCGTTGGCACATCTGTTGCAGCCCTGGCACATCCAGGGCTCATCAGGGCTGCGCCGGCCCATGCCCGGGGAAGCGGCAACGGAGACCATGATCATGCAGAAGAAGCACGTGTTCGAGCTGTCGCTCGTCGCGGCCGCCGTAGGCTTCGCTCACGCGCCCGCGATCAATGCGCAGGATGACCGTCCGCGAACCGAGGACGTTCGAGACGCCGAAAACGAGCTAGAGCGCGCCGAGGAGCGACTCGAGCAGGCGGAACAGGCCGTCGAGGAGCGCGAGGACGCGCTCGAGGATGCGATAGCCGAGGCGGCAGTCGACGTCGACGACGACCCCGACGACGACACCGCGCTGTCCGATCCGCCCGAGTTCGACGATGCCGACTGGCAGGCGCTCACCGACGAGCATCCGAATCTGTCGAGGTTCGTCGATGCGCTGCGGCTGACCGGCCTGCGCGATACGCTCGCAAGCGGCACGGACTACACGGTGTTCGCGCCGACCGACGAGGCCTTCGAGGCGCACGACGAGGATCTCTTCGACGAGGAGCGGCGAGAGGAGCTCGTCGAGCTGCTGCGCGCGCACATCGTCGCCGACGACGTGGATCCGGTCCGGGCGCGCTCCCTCGACGAGGCGCTGACCGTCGACGGCGGCACGGTCGAGCTGTCGATGGAGGACGACACGTTGATGATCGGCGGCGCCGAGGTCGTCAATTCCGACATCCGTCTCGGCAATCTGCGCATCTATCCGATCGACGCCGTGCTCGACGCGAACCCCGACACGGATGTCGCGCTGACGGATTTCGACTGACCCGCAGGCTCGGCCAATCTCGCTCGGATCGGCTACGCTCAGTCGACGTCGACGCCGACCGGGCAGTGGTCCGAGCCGTGCACATCGGGCCAGATGAAGGCGTCCGTCACGCGCCTCGCGGCAGCCCGCGATGCGAGGACGTAGTCGATCCGCCAACCGACGTTGCGCTCGCGCGCGCCGCCCCACTGCCGCCACCACGTATAGTGGCCGCTCTCGCCGGGATGGCGCGCCCGAAACGTGTCGACCCAGCCTGAGGCGATCCAGCGATCGAGCTCCGCGCGCTCCTCGGGCAGGAAGCCGCTCGTCTTGACGTTGTCCTTCGGCCGCGCGAGATCGATCTCCTCGTGAGCCGTGTTGAAGTCGCCGATCACGAACACCGGGCCGCGGCGCTTGAGGCGCTCGATGCGGTCGAACACGGCGCGGTAGAAATCCAGCTTGTACGGCACGCGGCTGTTGTCGCGGTCCCGCCCGCTGCCCTTCGGGAAATAGCCGTTGACGACGAAGAGGCGGCCGAAGCGGGCCGTGATGAGCCGGCCTTCGTCGTCGAAGCGCGGCTCGCCGAGCCCGATCTCGATGTCGTCCGGGGCCGTGCGCGAGTAGACCGCGACGCCGCTGTATCCCGGCCGCTTCGCCGGCGCGAAGCTCGCATGCCATCCCGGCGGGATGCACGCGGCGCGATCGAGCTGCTCGGGCAGCGCGCGCACTTCCTGGATGCCGACGACATCGGCGGCGCATTCTGCGAGAAAACCGGGGAAGCCTTTCCTTACGCAGGCGCGAAGCCCGTTCACGTTCCAGCTGACGATTCGCATCGCGCCTGGGCGCATCAATTGATCGGACGGCACCTAATACACGAGATTGTCGCCGGGGGCCAGCGGCGGCGACCGCGGGACGAAGCACCAAACGAGACTGCGTCGAGAGGTCGATCGGATGCGGCGACGCGCACCGCCGGGGAGCAGCGCGGGCGTTCGAATGCGACAATCGGATGCATCGCAAGGCTCGCGCTGACGCGCCGGAAGCGTGACGATGTCGGCGAGACCGGAAAAAATAGGCAAAAACCAGTGCGGGATTGAACTCCGGGGCACACAATTGTGATATTTTCCGCGCCGGGTTTCACTCGGCGCACGTGCGCCGACCTTCATCAACCATCTATAGAGAATGGAACATGGCTGCAAAAGGTAATCCGCCGACCAAGTCCGAAGTGCTCGCGCAGATTTCGAAAGACACCGGCCTCACGCGTCAGCAGGTGAACGCGGTGTTCGAGTCGTTGAAAGGCATCATGCGCAAGAGCCTGCGCTCGCACGGGTTGTTCACGATGCCCGGGCTCATGAAGCTCAAGGTCGTGAAGAAGCCGGCGACGAAGGCACGCGAAGGCGTGAATCCGTTCACCGGCGAGAAGATGATGTTCAAGGCGAAGCCGGCGAGCAAGAAGGTTCGCGTGCTGCCGCTGAAGAACGTGAAGGACATGGTCAGCTAGAACCCATCCCGGGAGATGCAGCACGGTCGGCGGCGCAGCGCCTCGGCCGACCGGCTGCGGTCTCTCGACAGGGCAGCCTCCGGCCGCCCGACGGCTCGTGCTGAATATCAGCGTTCGTCAGCGAGGACACGCGCATGAAGAGACTCGCTCACATCGTTCTCGCGGCAGTCGCGCTTGCGGCGACGAGCGATCCGGCGCCCGCGCAGACGGCCGCGCGGACGACCCCGCAGACGGCTCATCGTGCCGCTTTCCTCGTCTACTCGGAGACGGCCGGCTTCCGCCACGACTCGATACCGGCCGGAGTCTCGATGCTTCTCGAGCTCGCACGCGAAGAGGGCTGGTCCGCGGATCATTCCGAGGACTCGAGTGTTTTCGCGGATGACGTCCTCGCGAGCTATGACGCCGTCGTGTTCCTTTCGACGACCGGCGATGTGCTCACGCCCGCCGAGGAGCGCGCGTTCGAGCGGTTCATCGCGAACGGCGGCGGCTTCGTCGGCATACATGCGGCGGCGGATACCGAGTACGACTGGGCCTGGTACGGCGAGCTCGTGGGGGCATACTTCCGCGATCATCCGCCGGTTCAGACGGCGGTCGTCGAGGTTGCGGATTCCACTCACCCGTCCACGCAAGCGCTGCCGCATCGCTGGGAGCGCGTCGACGAATGGTACAACTACCGGCACAACCCTCGACCCGACGTCCGTGTGCTGCTCACGCTCGACGAGACGAGCTATGAAGGGGGAGGACACGGCAGCGATCATCCGATCGCCTGGTGCAGGGAGCTCGACGGCGGCCGCGCCTGGTATACCGGGCTCGGGCATACCGACGCGAGCTTCCGCGACCCTTTGTTCATCGCGCACGTTCGGGGCGGGCTGAGCTGGGCCCTGGGGCTGGAGGACGGCGACTGCGTTCCGGCGCAGCGTTGAGTCCCTCGTGTCGGCTCGGCCCCGATAAGCAGCCCCGAGCGCCCCGAGCGCCGTCTCCCGTTCCGCCGCGCGTCGCGATCCGCTATATCGTCCGGCTCGACCGGCCGCGCCGGGAAGGTCCCGGCGACGAGCGCGACTTGCGCCGAAGCGCGGCGCATGGCAAAAGGGCGAGGCGTCTCGGGGGAGATCTGCTTGATGAGGTTCGCGGTATCGTTCGGTTGGCGCTCGTCCGCCTGCGCGGTTCTCGCGTGCCTCGCCGGCGCATCGGCGCAGGCTCAAGCGCCGGCAGAGGCTGCCCCGATCGACGCTACGATCACCCGGGACTGGACCACCGCCGACGACCATCGAAACATGATGGAGCAGCTCGGCATCACGAGGCTCCGTCCCGGCCCCTCCGCTGACGCCGACGCGCCGAACGCGGCGAATTACGACGAGGCGCTCGCGAATCCGTTTCCGGAGCTGCCCGACCCGCTGACGATGAACGACGGGCGCACCGTGACGTCCGCGCAAATGTGGTACGCGGAGCGACGCCCGGAGATCGTCGAGGACTTCGAGCGCGAGGTCGTTGGCCGCATTCCGCCCGACGTGCCGGACGTCGAATGGATCGTCGTCGAGACGGCCGACGGCACGGTCGGGGATCGGCCCGTCCGCGGCATACGCCTAGTCGGCCGGGTCGACAACTCGGCTTACCCCGCGATCAGCGTCGAGATCCAGATGACGCTCGTCACGCCGGCCGACGCTGACGAGCCGGTGCCGGTAATGATGATGTTCGGCGCCGCGCGCAGCATCCCCGGCGGAGCGGAGCCCGACGGAGGCATCCGGCCGCGCGGCTTCGGTCCGCCCCCCGGCGCAGGGCCGAGCGACCCGCCGGCGACCGAGCAGCTGATCGCGGCGGGCTGGGGCTACGCGCAGATCAGTCCGACGAGCATTCAGGCCGACAACGGCGCGGGCCTCACGAAAGGCATCATCGGCCTCGTGAATCGCGGCCGGCCGCGCAAGCCCGACGACTGGGGTGCGCTGCGCGCGTGGGCCTGGGGCGCGTCGCGCGGTCTCGATTATCTCGAGACGGAGCCGGCCGTCGATGCGACGCGCGTCGGCATCGAGGGTGTATCGCGCTATGGCAAGGCGGCCTTGATCACGATGGCGTTCGACGAGCGCTTCGCCGTCGTGCTCGTCGGGTCTTCGGGCGAGGGCGGCGCCAAGCTGCACAGACGCAACTTCGGCGAGGCAGTCGAAAATCTGACCGCGTCCGGCGAGTACCACTGGATGGCCGGCAACTTCCTGAAGTACGGCGCCGCCGAGGCGGCGTTCGGCAGCATGAACGCCGGCGACATTCCGGTCGATGCGCATCAGCTCATCGCGCTGTGCGCGCCGCGTGCGGTCTTCATCAGCTACGGTGTTCCGGAGCGCGGCGATGCGCTGTGGCTCGATCAGCAGGGGAGCTTCATGGCGGCCGTCGCGGCAGGACCCGTGTTCCGGCTGCTCGGGGTCGGGGATCTCGGCACGTCCGACGACTACAACGCGGAGAAGAAGCCGCCGGTGAACGTCGGTCTCCTCGACGGCCATCTCGCGTGGCGGCAGCACGACGGCGGGCATACCGACGGACCGAACTGGAAATACTTCATCCCGTGGGCGAGTCGGCTGCTCGGCTACACGCCGGGCGCGGATCGCGCGCTGATGCGTATCGATCCGAACTCGCAAAGGGCACATGCCGATCTTCTCGAGAAGGCGCGCAGCGGCCGTATCGATGTCTATTTCGCGGGCGACTCGATCACGCGGCGCTGGGGCGCGACCGACTATCCGGAGCTCCTCGCGCACTGGACGCGGAGCT
>Ga0079224_100005024_pt1 | contig 17306 bp, 15 predicted proteins | sample Stecom2015_FD_80414 | JGI IMG/M metagenome (GOLD analysis project Ga0079224, IMG submission 80414) | Agricultural soil microbial communities from Utah to study Nitrogen management - Steer compost 2015 | ecosystem: Environmental > Terrestrial > Soil > Agricultural land | place: USA: Utah... | reverse complement strand
CGATCTGGTACCAGTGGAAAAATATGCTAATCACCCCTTTCTATTGGTTGATTGCCCCATTCTACCGAAGAAGTAATCGTACAACCGTGGGGGATATCATTGAAGATCGATATGGGAAAAAAATTGGTTTGGTATACAGCATATTTGCTATGGTATTTTTTGTTTTTATCATGGGCGCAATGCTTCAGGGAGCCGCAAAAGTGATTACAATAATGAGCGGAGGTATGATTTCTGCCAATGGCGTTGTCCTGGCAATGACAGTGGCATTTATCATATACAGTTTTGCAGGCGGCCTGATGGCTTCTGCGTATACCGATGTATTTCAGGGGGTTTTGATCATCGTTTTGTCGATGATGTTGATTCCGCTTGGATTGGGAGAAGTGGGTGGTTTTACCGGCATGAGGGAGGTATTACCTGAAAACTTTTTTGACCTGATGAATGAAGCAAGTGGGATAGATGGATTTACACTGGCGATGCTGGCAGTAAATGGGATGGTAGGAATCACAGCCCAACCCCACATGGTGGCTATGTGCGGCACGGGTAACACAGAGCGGGCCGGGAGAATAGGACAAACATTTGGTTCCCTCGTTAAGCGCCTGGTTACCATAGGATGGGCTCTTACCGGACTGATTGTAGCGGCCATGGTCATTGGGATGGGGATTACCCTGGAAGACCCGGAGCATGCCTTTGGTTTTGCTGCACGTGAATTACTTGGACCCGGACTTATCGGCCTGATGTTATCTGCGATTGTTGCCGCTAACATGTCTTCTTTGTCTACCTTTATGGTCAACAATGGTGCTTTGTTTACCCAAAATATATACAAAGAGTACTTTAATTCTCAGGCATCGGATAAAAAATTACTCTCGATGGGTAGGTATTCCGGTCTGGGGTTGTCCCTGGTTGCCGTGATATTTGCACTGAGCATCGATAATGTATTGCATGCCTTTTTATTTACTGAAACCATTGCTGCATTCGTGGGAATCATATTCCTGGGGGGTGTAATGTGGAAAAGGGCAAATCGTTATGGAGCCGCTGCGGCGATATTGGTTTCCCTCGTCAGTTATTATTGGATCAATTTTTCGGACACAGGGGAACTGATGTTGGTGTATAAATGGAAACCAGAGCCTTTTGGATGGGCTATGTTACTTGGGTTTGGGGCATTCTTCATCGTAAGCCTGATGACCCGACCTGAAGACCCGGCCCGTATAGAAAAGTTTTTTGACGAAATGCGTCGAAAGTCCGATGCGATAGAATTTGGACCGGATGGCAAATTACCTCTTGCTTCTGAAACCGGTGATGATTTATTGTTGCTTGATATACCAGGTTGGTTGAAAAAAGAACGTTGGACCAATTTCTTCCGCAGGTACCGCGAAGATCTGGTAGGTTTTGTCCTGAGCTGGATTTTCATAGGATTGATTATCTTTCTGGCGTGGGGGATCATGCAAATTCCCTAAATTTGTGATTCCGAATCAATAACGGGAATCATAATGCTATGAGAAGAATTTCGAAGAAAATTTTGGGCGACGTTACGGCGTTCGACCGGTTGGGATATGTGCTTTTGGGAATAGTGTTAACCACAGCCTTGATCATAGGATGGGTGGATGAGGAAATGTTTAATCTTCGTTTTGCCAATGAGGACGGTATCGTGGAGAATCTCACCACTTTGGCATTATTTGGTGTGGCTATTGTATGTGCCAACCGATGGGTTCGTCAGTTTAAGAAACGGGATTGGATGTGGCTGACTGGTACGGGCATCTTTGCTGTCTTGTTTTTCTTTGCTGCAGGGGAGGAAATTTCCTGGGGCCAGCGCATTTTTGGCTGGGAAACAGGAGAATACTTTATGGAACGCAACGCCCAGAATGAAACCAATCTCCACAACCTGGTAGTAGGGGATACAAAAATCAATAAATTGATTTTTAGCCAGTTGCTCAGTATCGTCATGGTGATTTATCTGCTGGTGATCCCCCTTATTTATCGACGTGTAAGGTGGGTTAAAAACTTGATGGATCGGTTTGCTGTTCCGGTGATTTATGGGCATCATGCACTTGTTTTTATATTGCTAACGCTCACTATCGTAGCCATACCTGCTGAACGCAAATGGGAGGTTTATGAATTGGGCTTTGGTATGATTTTCTTTTTGATTTTTCTCAATCCATATAACAAGAGTATTTTTGATTGATCCCATGGATCTGTAGCCAATAGAAATAATCGTCCTCGCTTTTGAAAGAACCATTTATCTTCTATTTTTACAAGACACTTTCACATTCCTGCAAATTTCATAATATGAAAGATTTTTTATTTCTGGTGTTTGCTGTGATACCACTCATCGTTTTCACCGGTTGTTCTTCTTCCCAAACCAAAGACAATATGATTACACATACCGTTTATTTCAAACTGATCCATGAGAAAGGATCCGATGCTGAAAAGCAATTTATTGAGCAGGCACTCGCTCTCGGCAATATATCAACTGTTCACAATCTGCGCTGTGTTCGGGAGGTAAGTCCCAAAAACAATTTTGACTTTGGATTGATTATGCAATTCGAAGATCAAGCAGGCTATGATACCTACAATAATCATCCGGATCATGTTTCATTTGTGGAAAATGTCTGGAAAAAGGAAGTGGCCGAATTCATGGAAATAGATTATGTGGACAGTGGATATTGAGAGCTGATCTGAAGGTTTGGTTCTCTTTCATATTCTACCAGGTCTACGCACCCAAATTCGATGTCTTCCGGGGCGTATCCTCCTTCCGTAGTATATTATTCAGGCGTCCAGAGCGTGGCATTTTTTTTCTGTACAAAAGCCGTGTTTAATCCAGGTATAGGGTAACCTATTTAAAGCATAATATTTTTCAAAAAATCAATTTCTTGCAAGTCATATCAATGCCAGTTTATGGATTCAGATAAACATCAATTTCGAGTTCCCTATAATGAGATGGTTGAGATACTGGAGGGAATCTTGCTCAAGTTGGGATTTGAGGAGAAGGACGCTCGCCTTATAGCGGAGACTCATACCCAATCGAGTTGTGATGGAGTGGAATCCCATGGGTTGAACCGGTTCCCTCGGTTTGTAGAATATGTCCGCGCGGGTTATGTGCGTATCGGAGGTCAAATGAAGTTACTGACCAATTGGGGAGCTTTGGAGCGGTGGGATGGACAGCAACGTGCGGGAATTCTCAATGCACATCAGGCAATGGAAAGAGCTATTACCCTTGCCAAAATCCATGGACTGGGCGCAGTGGCATTATCCAATACAAACCACTGGATGCGGGGAGGTACTTATGGTTGGAAGGCTGCAGAACAGCAATGCATGGCAATCTGTATGACCAATACGATACCGAATATGGCTCCCTGGGGAGGCGAGCAGAAGATCATTGGCAACAACCCAATAATCTTTGCAGTACCCAGCACCGAAGGCCATATCGTACTGGATATGGCAACCTCTCAATATTCTTATGGCAAAATGGAAGACGCAGTTCGTAAAGGGGACTCCTTGCCCTATTATGGAGGGTGGGACGAATCCGGTGTACTTACACGGGATCCGGAAGCAATCCTGAAAAGTGGACGAGTGTTGCCCGCTGGCATGTGGAAGGGATCCGGGCTCACCATATTAATCGATCTGATGGTGTCTCTATTATCTGGAGGAGAATCCTCACACGAGATAGGTCAGAGGCAGTATGAAACTAATTTGTCACAATTATTTTTGTGCATCGATGCAGCCCCCGCTCAGTCCGAATCCCGGTATCAGGATGAAATAAATGCCATCATCCACAGTCTTCAATTGTCCTTGCATGATAAGGAAAAGGTGTTTTACCCCGGAGAACGTACTTTAGCACGTCGGAAAATAAATATGGAGCTTGGAATACCTGCTGATCCGGAAATATGGAATGAAATCCTGGCACTCAGGGGCTAACCACTCATTTTCCATCCAATATGAATGTGCTGACCGGGGTAGATTTCTATTTCATTTTACGGGAAGTTTTGCGAAGCATTTTAGACGCCCATGACTCGAGGTTGGCAGTCTCTTGATCCGTTAGTTTCATAGCTGGGTTCCGCTCCACCATTCCTTTGGGAGGCATGGTACCTTCGTGGATAACTTTTTGAATGGCTGCATATTTTACCAGTTGTTCCGACATACTCAAATTTTGAAGCTCATCCCACTGCAGGGCATCCTTGGCCTTTTGAGAACGGCCCTCCGGGCTGTGGCAGCCATAGCATTTGTCCTGGATTGTTGATTCCAGTTTTTTTGGAAATTTTGCGGTCATGCCCGGATTGGGATTGACATATCCAGGCAGAATCAATACAGTCATAATTAGGAATGCTGCGCATCCAAGTAGTTTGTTCATAGTAGGGTAAGGTTTGGTTAAGATATTAAGCTCCTAATCTAGCGAATTCGAATTGAAGTTTAATACATGGGTATGTAAAAAATTTATAATACTTTGAAGTAGTGCTCTAATTCATAAGCAAATTATACTCATGACGTGATTGTTTTTTGTCGTACCTAAGGGACAAAACGGCGTATAGTTACGACGAAAAAGGAGCCGTCATAAGTTTGAAGTACTTATGAAAACGAGCGTTAGGATCTAAGGTGTAATCACATCAAACTCTGCGACACGAAGAATTTCAGCATCCCCGATGGTTGAAGTGGCCTGTAGTACAACAAACCGGGCATCCACAGGAGAAAACCTGACTTCCTGACGAATCGGGTTGTTTTGAATATTCGAAAACTCACCACGGGCAACTTCCATCCATTTCTTCCCATCCATGCTTACTTGAAAACTATATTCGCGGATCATCCCGGTGGCATACCTGCTCTGATCCGGAGTATAAGCAAACCCCACCAACGAATGGATATTGCCCAGATCTATTTCTATCCGATTCTCATTTTCAATGACCGAAAATGTGCCTTTATTACCATCGATCATCTTACGATCACCTATCCTTACAGTCCAGTTTTTAGGTGGAATGTCCATAGTTTGTTCGGAAACGGGACTCCAGATGCCAGTAAATTCGTCCAGCACTGTGGCCCGCACCGTAGCTTTTTTATCGAGAAGGAATGGACCCTCGTATCGCATGGAGGTGAGATCCGGACTATCTCCAGTTATGGTATAAAAAATGACTGCATTTTTATCCCCGGCGGCTATACTCACTATATTTTGGTCGTTTCTCATGATGGTGGGTGGGGTAAGTACTTTGGGTGCTCTGTAGATTTCAATGGAAGAAATGAGGGGGGCAGCCAGGGCTGAATCAATCACGACCCGGATTTTGTCTGAGGTGACATCGTCAAATCTAAATATACGCTTTCTTCCAATGGTGGTGCCCTCGGCAATCTTTTCCCAAGCTCCGTTTATAGTTGGTATTTCCACCTGAAAGGACTCTACCCGTTGTCCCAGTGAGACATATTCACTGATGAGCAAACGATTGAATGTATGAGATTCCCGGAGGTCCAACGTCAATGTTCCCGAGCGGGTGAACTCCTCGGTAGCCCAATAGGTTTCAGGATCACCGTCGGTTATGTTGTTGGGATTGAAATTACCCCCTGATTTCCGGAACGAAGAAGCATTCACGTTTACCCCCGCAGCCAGGTTGGTCTCAAAGTCTTTTTTCAGTTGCTCAGCCAGAGCGATCATTTGTGCCGAATCAGTGGGATGAACCCGACCGGACCTATCGATGGGGATGTTCAGTAAAAAGGAAGCATTCCGTCCCACGGAATGGTAGTATATATCCAGAAGCTGTGGGAGTGTTTTTACTTTGGAATCCTCATAGGTGTGGTAATACCAACCGGGTCGGATCGATACATCCACTTCTGCCGGAACCCAGTGACTACCGTTCTTGTGACCAAACTGGAGTTCTGTGTAATGAGGCCATCCTGGCCATACCAGATCCCGATTGAGCGTAGACCAGTTCGTCTCCCCTGCAAAACCACTTTCATTGCCTACCCACCGAACGTCGGGACCTGCGTCGCTGAAAATGACAGCTTGGGGTTGGAGTTCACGCACATGATTCCAGATTTTGGGCCAGTTGTAATAAGTCTGGCGATCGACCTTTCGATCCTCATTAGCACCTCCATAGTAGCCGGTTCCACCGTTGGCTCCGTCAAACCAAACTTCGAATATTTCACCGTAATTGGTGAGCACTTCCTCCAGTTGGAGGTGGAGGTATTCCAGGTATTTGTCGGTACCGTAATCGGCATGGTTTCTATCCCAGGGAGAATAATAAATGCCCATTTTGAGCCCATAAGCATCACAAGCTTCGCGTAGTTCCTGAAGGACGTCTCCATTGCCATTTTTCCAGGGACTGGATTTGACCGAATGCTCTGTATACTGGGAAGGCCATAATACAAAGCCATCGTGGTGCTTGGCGGTGATAATAATTCCTTTCATTCCCGCTTTTTTAGCCAGACGGGCCCATTGCATACAGTCAAGGTCGGATGGATTGAATAATGCTGGATCCTCGCCTCCCGTACCCCACTCCATATCGGTAAATGTATTCATATTGAAATGGACAAACATATAGTACTCCAATTCAGCCCAGGCCAACTGGCGGGGACTGGGAATGGCGCCATGGGGGCTGGGTTTTTGGCTTTGAATTTCAGGTATTAGAATGATCAAAAATAATAGGGAGTACAGGTAACATTTCATAACATCGTATTTCAAGAAAGATATATTCAGAAGAAGTATCAACAATAAAGATAAAGGAAAACATTATCCTTCCCTACTCGGGATTCATTTTCCGTGGGGGATATATCCATCAATACCACACAGAAGCGGGACTTCCCGGAAACCTTTTTTCTTGCCAATTACAATTGAATAAAATTGGGAAATACTGTGACCAGAGAATTTCTGGCAGAGGGGAAATATACGAGCTATGGTGTGGTTGATCTGCGACAGGATTTAGGAGGGGGAGATCAACGACTTCGACCTGTTAGTGGACATAGGAGGCGCCCATTCATAGGAGAATAAATCCAAGCGGAGTGGTGGAGTTTAATCAAAATTAGCACAAACCTTCTGTTAATTCAAAACATTGGGAAATACCAAATCAAAAGACGGGATATTCACGTAAAATTTCTGATCCGTATGTAAATCTATCATTTGATAGCGGCCATCCATCCGACCAATTTCAGTGGTAATGGGGCACCAAGAAGAATAGCTGTGGTATTCTCCGGGATCGATGACGGGTTGTTTGCCGATCACCCCTTCTCCGATAATTTCGCGTTTCACACCAAAAGCATCGAATATGCGCCAGTGCCGGGCCATCAACTGAACGGGATGTTCTGTCAGGTTTTCGATAAGTATCTCATATACATGAACAAACTTTTGTTGTAACGGATCCGAGTGTTCCTTACTAAAAAAGGTTCTTACACTAATCCGAATTCCATTGGTTGTAGTTGTCTGCATCCTTCATTCTTTATTTACGCCCAGGAACTCTGATATCAGGAGTTCGGCATTGGCAAGGGTTTCTTCCAATACATCATTAACAAGGATTTTGTCAAAACAGTTTTCATAGGATAATTCATTTCGCATCTTATCAATCCTGGACTGGAGGTCTTCCTGGCTTTCCGTTTTTCGCTCTTTGAGTCGTTTGATCAAAACTTTCTCATCGGGTGGTTTGATGAAAATCGTCAGACACGCAGCATCCAGATTTTTCTTGATTTTCAGCGCTCCCTGTACATCGATATCAAAAACGATCACCTTGTTTTCTTCCCATAGACGTTCCAACTCGGATCGAAGTGTCCCGTAAAAACGGTTTTTATAAACTTCCTCATATTCCACGAAATCTCCAGTATCCACTTTCTTGTGAAATTCTTCCGAGGTAAGAAAATAATAATCTCGCCCGTCAATTTCTCCGGATCTTCGGGGGCGATTGGTGGCTGATATCGAAAAACCCAATTTGTCCGGCCACTTCTTCAGCAGATGTCTCACCACGGTGGTTTTTCCTGCGCCCGACGGTGCAGTGATTATGATGCATTTCTTTGGAGAGAGGTGGATCATAATACGTTAGCGAGTTGTTCCTTGATTTTGTCCAGTTCATTTTTCATTTCGACCACCCATCGCTGGATTTCAGCATGGTTGGCTTTGGAACCCAGCGTGTTAATTTCACGACCCATTTCCTGGGTGATAAAGCTCAACTTTTTGCCTTTTATGATATCACAGTTTTGGAGTTCTGAAAGGAAGTACTCACAATGTTGCTTCAGTCGAACCATTTCTTCGTGAATATCCATTTTATCAAGGTAATAAATTAACTCCTGTTCAAAGCGACCGTTATCCATTTTTTCGGGGGGTATATGCTGTTCGAGGGCTTGTTGCAACCTTTCCTTGACGATGACCATACGTTCTTTCTCTGCACCTGCTATTTTTTCCTGACGGTATATAATTTCCCGAATACTATCAATAAGCGCCTGAGCGAGTGCATGGCCTTCGGTTTTACGGTGTTGCATCAAGGCATCCAAAGCCTCTTCCACGGCTTCAAGAATGGTCGATTCCATTTGCTGATCGACTTTGAACTCCATCAATTTGACCACTCCCGGCAGTTGGATAATCGAGGCCAGGATGTTTTTGGGCTCGAAGTTGAGCTCATCAGCCAACCTATGAATTTGATAATAGTAATTGGCAAACACACGTTCATCGATTTCGCTGATATTGGAATCCAGATTCTGACCTTCCATCGTTAATTGGATTTCCACTTTACCGCGTAGCAATTTTTCGAGGGTGATCTGCCGGATGTCCATTTCGAGCATGGAAAGTTCCGCCGGGGCTTTAATCCGAATATCCGAAAATTTGCTATTCAGGGATTTTACCTCCACATTGATCTTGTATGGGTCATAAGTCCTGCTGGCATAGCCAAATCCTGTCATCGAATACATAGACTTCCAATTTTGGCGCTAAATAAAACCAAATTAACTGAAATAACCTTATAGCAGGTCAGTAATTAGGAAAATTCTGTCTAATTTCCTGATTTTAATAGGATTGCGCAAAATAATTTTTAAAAAGGCGGCTGGAATATTTCCCCGTGCCGAATAAAATTACGTAATTTGCCGTCCATTTTGAAACGTAAAAAATCAAACAAACCATTTATTCATGAGGAAAGCCGAACTTGTATCGATCATTTCAGAAAAGACTGGAGTCCCAAAAGTTGATGTATTGGTGACTCTGGAGAATTTTTTCACAGAAGTGAAGGAAACATTAGCAAACGGAGAAAATGTCTATATCCGAGGTTTTGGTTCTTTTGTAGTCAAGAAACGAGCCGAAAAAATTGGTCGACACATCAAAAAGAATAAAGCTATTGTCATCCCCGAACATTATATTCCCGCCTTCAAACCCGCCAAAATTTTTGTAGATACAGTTAAAGACCAGGTTACAGACGAACAGGTCGCTAAGCATGAAGAATAAGAAACAAATTTGGTTGGTTGTTGCCGGATTTTTATTGATCCAGATTTTCTACTTTGGTTTTGATACCGTTCAGTTGGACCGTGATCAAACCATTGGAGCCGATGGAGAAGTGGTAAACGAACACGCCTGGGATGATCACCTTGACGAGGTGCTGGAGGCGCTCAATGCGGAAGATCGGCAAATGGTAAAGGAGTGGATGGATAAGGCAGACGACCAGCAAATTGTAGCGTTAAAACAACTTGCTTCTTTTTGGGTTACACGTAGTGAATGGGAGATTGGAGGTCATTACCTGGAGACGATTGCCCGTTTGACGACAGCCAGTGAGGACTGGATGTCTGCTGCGCGTACATACGCTACAGGGGCCCAACAAGCTGAGGACGAATTGCATCGAACCATTTTGCGCGAAAAAGCGCTTTCATCATATGATGCGGTTGTACTTCAGGATAACGATTCTTTCGAAGCAGAGTTGGAAAAGGCGTTGTTTCTGATCAAATCCCCCGATCCGGACAATCCCATGACAGGGGTTCTTGCCCTGGTTGAAATGAGCAATAAGTATCCGGATCAGCCGGAAGTTTTTGTCCATTTAGGGAAATTCTCTATTCAAACAGGTCAGTGGGATAAGGCCCGGGAAAGGCTGGAAAGAGCACTGGAGCTCAACCCTGATCATCGTGAGACAATTTGTTTGCTGGCGACGGTGTATAGCGAAACAGGTGATTCAGCAAAAAGCGAGGAATACAGCCGTCGCTGTGAAAGTATTTAGATTATAAACTTAAAATTTGAATGATATATGCCAAGTGGTAAGAAAAGAAAGAGACATAAGATCTCGACACATAAGCGGAAAAAGCGTTTGCGCAAAAACAGACATAAGAAGAAGAAATAAGTTTCGATAATCGATTTAAGAATAGGTAAGGTTTTGAATGAAAGGTATTTTCTATACGCCAAGTTCAATTTTTTGGATGTCAGTTAAAATATTTTGATTGACGCTATATCAAAACCAAGCCTTTGTGAGCCATAACAAAGCGATACCGAATACAAGGATTCAATTTGCCTTGTTGATTTTTTGGAAACATTTTTCCGCCATGCAGGTGAGCATGTAAGAGGACATAGGAGAACAAAATCCCCGGAATCTCACAATGTAGCCGGTGAAAAGCGCCGGGCATCATACAGTAAGTTGAGGGTTATATTCGGTCGTCGTTAACCTTTCGTATCAAAGTCTTGCCATTGTAAATATATAACAGTGGAAAAAGAATTGATCATTAATTCTGATAGTAAAAAGGTCGACGTTGCTATTCTTGAAGACAAAAAATTAGTAGAATACCACCAGCAGGATTCGGATTCGAAAATTGTGGTGGGAGATATTTATCTCGGCAGGGTTAAAAAACTGGTTCCGGGGCTCAATGCTGCTTTCCTGGATATTGGATATAGCAAAGATGCCTTTTTGCATTATTCGGATCTCGGACCCAAATTACCCTCGGTGAAAAAATTCACCAACAAAAGTATTGCAGGCCAGAACAATACCTGGCGACTTAAAGATTACGATCTTCGCGAAGAGATTATAAAAACGGGCAAGATCGATGAGGTGTTGAAAAAGAAGAGTTTGCTGTTGGTACAGATTCTCAAAGAACCTATTTCAACCAAAGGACCCAGGCTGACGTGTGAAATTACCATTCCCGGCCGGCTACTGGTATTGGTACCTTTCAGCAATATTGTGACCATCTCCAAGAAAGTCAGCAATCCCGAAGAGCGAAAAAGACTGAAGGTTTTGATTGAAAGTATCAAACCTGCCAATTTTGGTGTCATTCTGCGCACGGCTGCAGAAGGAAAGAAAGCAGCGGATCTTCATGAGGAGATGAACGAGCTCCTCGAAAACTGGAAGCAGATGTACACCAGAATGGTGCAGACCAAAAAGGTCGGCAAGTTGTTGAGTGAACTCGATATGACCGAAAGTCTGATCCGTGATATACTGACCGATGATTTTACCCGAATTGCAGTGAATGATAAGGAGCTGTATGGGAATATCAAAAAGTTCCTGGAACACAATATACCGGAGAAAACCAAGATTGTTCAGTATTACAATGGCCGCCAGGCTATCTTTGATACTTTTGGAATTACCAAACAGATTAAAGCCTCGTTTGGCAAAACCTCCACCATGAACAGCGGTGCTTACCTGGTTATTGAACACACCGAGGCGATGCATGTCATCGATGTGAATAGCGGACCCAAGGTTTCGACTCAGAATCAGCAGGATGCCGTCCTCAAGGTAAACCTTGAAGCTGCCCAGGAGATTGCCAGACAGTTGAGATTGCGGGATATTGGCGGATTGATTATCATCGACTTCATCGATATGCGCAAGTACGAACACCGGAAAATCCTTTTTCAAAAAATGCGGGAATTCATGCAAAGCGATCACGCCCAGCATACCATTCTTCCCCTGAGCAAGTTTGGACTAATGCAGATTACCCGGCAAAGGGTGCGACCTGAAGTGAAAATTGCTACAGCCGAAGTATGCCCATCGTGTAATGGAACAGGGAAGATCAATTCCACTATTCTGACCATCGATGAACTCGAACGTGACCTCGAGTATATGATCAACCTGAGACCCAATTCCCGGTTTGAGATTAAGATACATCCGTTTTTATACGCATATCTGAAAAAAGGATTCCCAAGCAAACAGATGAATTGGTTCATGAAATATAAAAAGTGGATCAAAATTCATCCCGATCAGAATATGCCCATAAACCTGTACAAATTCTATGATTCCGAAGGAGAGGAAATTATTCTCGATCAAAGTGAATGAAAAAGGTTCTGATTTGTCCGCTGAACTGGGGATTGGGTCATGCTACCCGGTGTATTCCCATCGCCAGAGAATTTCAGCAACAAGGATATGAAGTTGATTTTGCAAGTGATGGCGGGCCATTAGAATTTCTCCGCATGGAATTTCCGATGGCCCGGTTTCACCAACTCCCAGGCTATGGGGTAACGTATCCTACCACCAACTTTATTTTCAATATCGGAAGAAGGATGATTCGTCTGCTTCAGGTGGTGAGAGATGAACACAGGATAATCCAAAAAATCGCATCGGATGAAGCCTACGATATCGTAGTGAGTGATAACCGTTATGGCTGCTACAGTACAATTTCTTACAATATTTTCATTACCCACCAGGTCAATATTATGACACCGGGTAATGTCCTTGATCCTGCGGTAAATGCAATCAACCATCGATTTATTCGGAAATACGACGTATGTTGGATCCCCGATTTTGAGGTTCCACCGGGATTGAGTGGTGACCTGGGTCATGATCATCCACTGACTCATGCCGTGTATATAGGACCTGTATCGAGATTGGTTCCGTCTGACACCTCTATCAAATATAAATTGACGGCAGTCCTTTCCGGCCCCGAACCCCAACGATCGAAACTTGAAAACGAAATCAGGGATCAATTTGCGGGGCTTCCCTATCCTACCGCTTTGGTAGGAGGGGTGGTTTTGAGTCATGAAAAAAAGCTTTCTACAGGGGATATGGATTATTTTCCTTTTCTTACTTCTCAGGAGCTGAACAAAGTCATGGCACAGTCAGAGATCATTGTCTGCCGGGGTGGATATACCACCATAATGGATTTGCTTGCATTGGGTAAAAAGGCCATCTGTATACCTACACCGGGTCAGCCCGAACAGGAATATCTGACTCAAATTTATGATGATCGAGGTTGTTTTTTGCGGCAAGAGCAAGGGAATATTGACCTGAATAAAGCATTGAAAGAAATCGAAGGATATTCCGGTTTTCAGGGCAATATTCAATCAGGACTCCTCACCAGGGCAGTTGCTATGATTTCCCAAAGACAAGGATAAGTAGGTAGACGCCAAGAAGTAGAAGAACCCGGAAATTTTTATCTGGTATTAAACTGATTCATGGTTTTATCTGCTCCGACAAGGACATAACTTTTGATCATTTCCACGCCCCGTTCAATCAAGGAAGGCAAAGCCGTCCGTTCCTCCGAAGTCCACTCACCCAATACATAATTCACTTGTTGGCCAGAATGAAAATCGCTTCCAATCCCAATTCTTATCCGGGGATAATCCTGACGACCCATCTGTGCTTCGATATCTTTCAATCCATTGTGTCCTCCTGAGCTCCCTTTTTTACGCATTCTCGTTTTCCCAAACTCAAGATTCACATCATCGACCACGACCAGGACCTGCTCAGGGCTTTCCAATTTCAATTTTCGACCCCAATAGGATACTGCCTTTCCACTCAGGTTCATGTAAGTAGATGGTTTCAATACAGTAATATGGCGTCCTTTTATTTTTACCTCTGCCACCCATCCATATCGCTCGTCTGCCCAGGTCCCTTCCAACTTCTCGACAAGTTGGTCGACGACATGAAATCCGATGTTGTGCCTGGTATTTTCGTATTTTGGGCCGGGGTTTCCAAGGCCGACAACTAAAAATTTTTTATAGCTCATATTGATGAATATAATATGTTTTATCAATTGACAGTGATGAGGTAATTGGAGGCAACGGGGAGTATGACCAGATTAACCCCATCAGGGAGTTGATTGCGTCTTCAAATAAGTTGCGAAATTACCCACTATTGTAATCATTAACTCCTTATTTTTGTTATACTTCAGACAATATTTCATAACATCAGGACGGTGGTAGATCCAGTCCGGCAGGATAAAGTTTACTTTATATGTTTTACAAAAGCATCTTTCAGGGAAAGATCGAATTTGATAATCCCAGAAGTTATTCGAAGGGACTCAAGATGTTTCGACATCGGGTGGATAATTACCACAAGTCCATCGAATTGATTTTTGAGGAAGAACAATTGTTCAACGAGGAATCCATGACGATAGAGATTCCTCGTACCGTGATTAATGTGACCGAGAAGGCATGGAAAACGACCGTGAGTTTGTTGACCTATACTGCCCAGTTTGCCATATCAGGAAATATCGGAGCGTGGATGATCGAAGATGGTAAATTGATGCATTTCGCATGGATTGAACCCCAAAGCGACAAAATGGTGGTCAAAAATTATCTGGAGGGTAAAAAGCTGAGCAAGGTGGAAGGCAGGGAGAAAGAAGCCATGGACCTCCTGACCACAGCCATTGAGGGCTACGACAAACATTCTCAGGCCTATGAACGCAGAGGTTACCTGAATTATATCCTCCAAAATTACCACGATGCTGAAAGAGATTTTACGAAAGCTATCCAATGGGACGATTCCAACGCAGCAGCCTATCTCGGGAGAGGGCGACTGAAAATGAAACGACAGGATTATAATAATGCCTTGAAGGATTTGGAAATGGGCATAAAGTTCTCTCTTGCGCTTCAGGATATCCACTGGCATGCCCGAAGGTTGAAGGCGGATTGCCTCATGCACCTGGAAGATTATAAAAAAGCCGAATTTGAGTTGCGGTTTTTCAATAAAAGGGAATTTGATCGTTCGAGCAGGAACCGACGGCATCTGAAGGCATCGTTGTATAAGCATGCTATGGCATTGAGAAAGCTTGGAGATGAAAAGGGGGCTCTGGAATCCTTAACCAATGCTTTGAAAGTGATCGAGGAAGATCAGAAATATGTAACTGACGGAGACATTTATGTGGAATTGGCACTGGTGAAGCGTTCATTGGGCAAAAATGGTTATCTGGCTGATTTGAAAAAAGCGGTAAGTCTGGGGAATACCCGGGCTCAGGGACTACTCGAAAACGCATAGCCAATTATTCGGTCTTTCTGGGAAGGTAAGGTAAGCCGACTTGCTGTCGCCATTTATCGGAATCGGCATCAGGACTTCCCCAACCTCCATGGCTGTGGCAGTCCAGGGTATACAGCACCCCTATTCATTCGTACTGACAGGGTTCCGGAAAGTTGGCAACATGCATTGCTGAGAAAGATGGACCAAAATGCACTGAAGTTGGGAAAGACAATACCTGCCATTTCGTACTCGGTTTTTTTATTTTGTCTAATTTGTCCCTGTAATTGGAGCAGAGAATTATGGGGCCAGACAGATCTATGAATATTGCCGTGACATGAAGTACATCAGTGGAATATGGATTTTGCTTATTCTGGGCTGTGGTCCGGGCAAATATTCCCAAAAAACTCAGCCAGGAGATAATGAGATCTCCTCCTGTACCGATTTATATCGGAATGGCGACTGGGCGGGGGCATTGACTTGTCTGCGTTCTTTACCGGAAGATCTCAAAGACCAGTCTTATTATGACCTTCAGGGGTCTGCCAGGATGAATCTCGGGCAATATCCCGAAGCGGTTACGGATTTTGAGAAGGCACTTCAGCTTGATACAGCACACCGAAACCATTTTTTATATTTCAAATTGGGTGAAAGTCTTTGGAATGCCCATCATTACCAGGACGCAGGTCGGGCTTTTCAGCGATATAGGGAAATAGTCCACAGTCCCCGACCAGATATACAAAAGCAGGTAGATTATTACATTCGCAGTGCCCACATAGCGGATAGTTTGTATCGACAGCCGCGATCATTTGATCTGGTACCTTTATCATCTGCGATCAATTCCGAGCTCAACGAACTTGGCCTGAGCATGACCTATGATCATAGATATATGGTTTTGACCCGAAGATCAAATCAGGAAGATTTATATGAAAGCCATTTCCTCCACGGTGAGTGGACACCAGCCATGCCAATCAGCGTACTCAATACACGGGATAACGAGGGTGCTGTATCGTTGTCCGGTGATGGCCAACTTCTTGTGTTTACCGCTTGCAACCGACCAGGGAATGTGGGTTCTTGTGATTTATATTTCTCTTCGATGTCCGATACGGGTTGGACAGCGCCTGAACTCATGCCTGTGGTTAATTCCCCGGGCTGGGATTCGCAGCCTACCCTCTCCCCTGACGGAAAGGTGATTATTTTCAGTAGTGACCGACCTGGAGGTTACGGGGGGCGGGATTTGTGGTTGTCGGTCATGGGCGATCAGGAATGGATTCCACCGATCAATCTTGGGGAAAATATCAACTCACCCGGACACGAGGAAAATCCATTCTTGCATTCGGATCAAAACACGTTGTATTTTACTTCGGATTATTGGCCGGGATTTGGAGGCAGGGATATTTTTATGTCACACCGTATCGTAGCCAATCAATGGTCGGCTAATCAAAACCTGGGTTATCCTATAAATAGTCACCAAAATGAGGAGGGGATCTTTGTATCTACATCGGGATTGAAGGGATATTTTGCCTCTGCCCGTGAAGGTGATTTCGATATCTATACCTTTGAGATGGATCCATCCATACGGCCTGATGCATCATTTTTATTTCAAATGGTGGTAAAGGATGAGGATACGGATCGAAGTGTAACTTCCGCTACCGTGGATGTATTTGACTGGACGAGTAAGCATTTGGTACGAAGTGTGAAAACTGATCCGGAGGGGTACGCGGCGTTTTTGATGGCTGCCAACAGGGAATATGGGATTACCATTTCCAAGAGGGATTATATCATTTATTCTTACCGGAGAAAAATAGGTGGAACCATTGATAGCGATCTTACCGATACTATTTATTTAAATCCTATAGCAGAGACTCAGACCCTGGTTCTCCAAAATGTACATTTTGAAACCGGGGAAGCCCGATTATTGCCTGGTTCTGAAACCGAATTAGATCAGGTAGCTCGTTATCTTCGTGAACATCCTCAATTGATTATTCGTTTAACCGGGCATACGGACGATGTCGGACAGGCTGAGGACAATTTGGTTTTGTCCAAAGCGAGGGCTCAATCGGTAATGGATTATCTGGTAAATCAGGGACTAAATCCGGCAAGGATTACGGTGGAAGGGAAAGGGGAATCAGAGCCGGTGGCAAGCAATGAAACTGAGGAGGGCCGGCAACAGAACAGACGAACAGAACTAACGATTATTCGATAATGGGGAGAAAAAATAGGAAAAAT
>Ga0079224_100005023_pt1 | contig 17306 bp, 14 predicted proteins | sample Stecom2015_FD_80414 | JGI IMG/M metagenome (GOLD analysis project Ga0079224, IMG submission 80414) | Agricultural soil microbial communities from Utah to study Nitrogen management - Steer compost 2015 | ecosystem: Environmental > Terrestrial > Soil > Agricultural land | place: USA: Utah... | reverse complement strand
GTTTTAACATCAAACTGGGAACCATGCCACAAACACTGAACCGTTCCGCAAATCATAACCCCGCCTGCAAGTGAACCGCCGCGGTGCGTGCAAGAATCATCAAATGCAGCAAAGCCATCTTCTGTTTTAGCAAGAACGATTCTTTTATCGTTAACTCTTATTAATTTCATTTGATCTGTTTTTAATTCATCTGCTTCTGCGGCTTTAATCTCCGTGCCTGCTTCTGCTGAAATTTGTACTTCACTCCATTTGCCTGCATTAGCATAACGGTGATCCGGTCCGATAAAATTTCTGTTAACCAATGTGCCGCCCATCCATCCGCCTGCTGTTAAAAATCCGGCTCCGGCTGTTTCAAGTATAAGAATGTAGATTCCGGGTTCAGATTCAACCGGCAATCTGAGTAAAAATGAAATGAGAAAAAGAAGAACGGCGCTTAAATTTACTATCATATGTTTTGCTGCTCTTTTTTTACCTGTGCTGTTTGGGGGAATTGAAAGCAGATAATCAATGAAGCCTGGCAGCGCTGCCGCAATGCCCGTTATTACTCCCGCTATTGAAAGATATGCAGCAGTAATGCGGAATGTTGGTTCATTCATAAGCAGTGCCGTTATATCAAATATAAGAGCACCAATAAAAAATGCAATAGGAAACGGGATCATCATCTGATGAATTGGATGACCTTTAATAACCGCTTTTGTACGCATAATTTTTACGCAGTTTTTTGTAAAGATAATCTATAAACGAAAATAATAATTGATGCGTACCACCTGTTTTATTAATACTTAAATAACAATTCTCAAATAATAATTTAGATTAGTCAAATCAAGTTTCTGGCAGGATGTATTGAAATAACTCCGTTAGGTGTTCAACAAATGATTTTGCGTGTTATCATCCCTGAAGGGATTTTGTTTTTGCTATCGTTTTTCTTTGCTATAAATATTTCATCCCTACCGGGATTTAGCGTGTTAAATGAAATGATTTAGCCTCGTTAAAGGCGGTAGATTAATAGTGCCAGCAGCTGCTATTAATTTTAAATAATAAAAATCATTACTATTTGAAATCAGCATATCTTATTTTAACAGGCGTATTAAAAATATTAGAGGGAATATGAAAAACCGTACACCTTTCCCGTTTGTCTTCTGGGTTGCAAACACAATAGAAATTATTGAACGGTTTGCATACTACGGCATCTACCTGAGTTTTGGTATTTACATGGAGTATCTTGGTTATACAAGAGCACAGCTTGGAATTGTACAAAGTATTTTTCTTCTGTTTTCCTATGTTGTTCCTGTATTTTCCGGAACCTTTGCTGACAGGTACGGATTCAAAAAAATGCTTATTACCGCATACATTGCTTACCTGCCTTCAATCCTGCTGCTGATATTTACAAAATCATTTTCAGGAATTGCGCTTACAATGCTTACAATTGGTCTTGCAGCGGGAATATTCAAGCCTCTGATTTCCGGTACGGTTAGAGCGGTTACAGATAAAACAAATAAAACGGTGGGATTCGGAATTTTTTACGCAATGGTAAATGTGGGTGCTTCATTCGGGCCTATAGTTGCCGGGCAGCTCCGTGCTGTTTCATGGAACAATGCATTTATTGCCGCGGCAATAGGCATTGGTGTAATGCTTTTAATTACAATCTTCTTTTATAAAGAACCGCCGCGTGAAATTGAAGGTGAAACACTCGGTAAAAAAATGAAAGATATTGTAATTGCACTTTCTGATTTTAAATTTCTTCTCTTTTTAATAATGCTCGGTTTTTTATTCTGGCTTCCGTTCTGGGCTTTCTTTAATGTGCTTCCGATATATATTGACATTAATCTTGATACTGCGGCACTTTACGCTGCAATTGCCGGAGTGTTCGGCAGCGGGTTTGCAAGCATATTTTCACATGTTGATGATAACGGCGTTCACAGGGTGCTTGGTGAAACTATTGCAAACACCGGATACATTATTATTATCTTTCAGCTTATTGTATCAAGAATATCAGAAAAGTTTAAACCGATGTCTTCTTTTTCAATCGGGCTTTTTATTTCAGCGCTGGGATTTATATTAATTGGTTTTGCGGTTATTACTCCCGCCCTTGTATTCCTCGGTATACTTCTTTTTGCAATAGGCGAGATGATCTGTTCGCCAAGAATACAGGAATACATTACCTGGATTGCACCCAAGGAGAAAGCCGGCTTATATATGGGAACGAATTTTCTTGCTGTGGGTTTAGGCGGTACTTTGAGCGGTGTTACCTATACAACTTTATATGGTTCATTTAATGATTCGGGAAACCCGCAGTTTATATGGTACATTCTTGCAGCAAATGTTTTACTTGGAATTTTATTGTTCTACATCTTTACAAAAACACTGGGTGAGTTTAAAGAAATGGAAGCATAATCTGCGGCTGAATAAAAGTTAAATGGCATTGCTGTGCATAAATGAGAAGTGTTGATTTCTCATCAGCCTGTTTTTTTTATTCAGCCTTCCAGATAAATTCATTCAGGGTAATGCCTTTACTCAAAAGAAATTTATCTTTTCGAATATTAAGATTTCCCACCTGCCGCAGCAGGTTCCGGCGAAGCCGGATCTTAGGCGAAATTACATCTGCCGAATGCTTAATGTTTACCCTGAACTAATTTTTACTAAAGAGTTCTGAAAGAACAAATCAATTATGCTTATCAAGTTCGTTCCAGATTAAAGCGGCGGCGCCAAGCACTGCGGTGTTTCCTGATGTTAATCCGGATGGAATAAGCTTAACTTTATTTTTGAAGATGTTAAGCATGTATTCTTCCATATATTTTTTTACAGGAACGAAGATAAGATCACCGGCAGCAGCCAAACCGCCAAAAAGAATAATAGCTTCCGGGCTTGTATAAGCAACAGTATCAGCCAGTTTAATTCCCAGTATTTTACCTGTAACATCAAAAGCCCGGAGTGCAAGTTTATCACCTTTAGCAGCAGCATCTGCAATCATTTTTGCTGAGAGGCTGCTGAACGGAATATTTCTCAGTTCACTTTCAAGTGTTGTTTCAGCCATAAGTTCTGCGGCTGTTCTTTTAATGCCGGTTGCAGAAGCATAGGTTTCAAGGCAGCCTTTTCTTCCGCAGCCGCAGGTTCTTCCGTTTGGATCATAAATAGTATGCCCAACTTCCCCGGCAAAACCATCATGCCCGTATATCAGTTCACCATTTGCAACAATACCGCTGCCCAAACCTGTGCCGAGAGTAATCACAACAAAATTTTTCATTCCTTTAGCGGCGCCGAATTTCATCTCACCAATTGCTGCGGCGTTTGCATCGTTTGTAATTGCTGCAGGAAGATCAAAGTACCTGCTTATGAGTTCAATTATATTAACTGTTCCCCAGTTCAGGTTGGGCGGCTGTTCAACGGTTCCCGTATAATAATTTGCATTCGGTGCTCCTATTCCTATTCCGGCAAAATGATATTTGTCTGAAATCTGTTTGTGAAGCTCATTTATTTTTACATTAAGGCGTGCAAATAAAAGTTCTGCTTCTTCGTGTGAATTTGTGGGTATTGAAGAATGCGCAATAAGATTTCCTTCTTTATCAACGAAACCAAAAACTGTGTTGGTTCCGCCGATATCAATTCCAAGAGTTACATCAATTTTCATTTTATACCTTAACAGTTGATGGGATATGTCCTTTAGCTCCGTAGTAAGCTATATAAATGTAGCAAAGAACAGGCAAAAAGAAAGCATGATGAATGCCGATATTATCTGCAAAAAATCCCTGCAGCAGAGGGATAACAGCCCCGCCAACAATTGCTGTACAAAGAATTCCCGAACCCTGCCCGGTGTGTTTTCCCAGCCCGTCAATTGCAAGCGTAAATATTGTTGGGAACATTATTGAGTTGAATAATCCGACTGCAAGAATTGAATACATAGCTGCCAGTCCTTCTGTAAGCATTGAAATAACAACAAGTACCGAGGCACAAACAGCAAGTATGGCTAATGTTTTGCCGGGTTTTGGTTTACCCAGGTTAAAGGCAATGTAGTTAAGTAAAACAAGAATAAGAAAAATAAGTGTGCTGGAAAATCCTGATAAAGAAAAATTACTGAAGTTCTGATATTCTCTTGTAACATAAAGAGAAAGAATAAAAGCCAGGAGAAATATTAGTATGATGTAAATATTTTTTCTCCCGGAGTTTTTCATGCCCGATAGCGTAATTGCTCCGAAGAATCTTCCTATCATTGCGCCGCCCCAGTACAATGCAACATATTTACCGGCTTCGGCTTCAGGCATTGCAACAAGTTCTTTAAAATAATTTACAAGAAAGGAACCGATTGAAACTTCACCGCCTACATAAACAAAAATTGCAGCGGCGCCTAACACAAGATGCTTATACTGCCATGCGCTTTTATGCAGGTGGTCTGTACCTGCTGCACCGTTTGATGATGATTGTGAAGATGCTTCAATTTTAGGAAGTTTGAATAGCCCGATAATAACAGCAATAAGCACTAATAAGGCTGCAAGCATAAGATAAGGCTCCTGTACGGAATTAGCTTCTGCAATCTTATATGCTTCAACATCTGCTGTGCTCATTTTTGCAAGTTCATCTGCGCCTTTAACAGCAACAGATAAAATTAATATTGATCCTATTATAGGCGCTATTGTTGTACCAAGTGAATTAAATGCCTGGGATAAATTCAACCTGCTTGATGCTGTTTCCGGTTTGCCTAAAATTGCAACGTAAGGATTTGCTGCTACCTGCAGAAGTGTAATTCCCGATGCAAGTATAAAGAGTGCAAATAAAAATATTCCGTACGAACGGTAATCAGCGGCAGGATAAAATAATGAACACCCCGCACCTGCAATCAGCAGCCCGGTTATAATTCCTTTCTTATAACCAATCTTTTCAACAAGCATTCCCGAAGGAAGTGAAATAATTGCGTAAGCTGTAAAGAAGGTAAACTGGATTAACATTACTTCGGTATAGTTCAAATCAAATACTGCTTTTAAGTGGGGGATAAGAATATCGTTAAGGCAGGTTATAAATCCCCACATAAAAAAAAGGGAAGTGAGTACTATGAGAGCCGGTGTATAATTTATATTATTATGGTTTACCCCATTATTTACCTGCGGGGCAGCAGTGGAAACATCCATGTGTTTTCTCCTTTAAATGGTTTCCTGTGCAATTTTTATTAATTGTTAACTTAAAAGATTTTTCTTTAATAGTGGTGATAAAACTTAATGAGGGTATTGCAGTATAGAACATATAAATTAAGGAGTATGTCATTCCTTTGCCGGAGGATAAGTTTATTTCAGCATCCGTTTGAATATCCCCAATAATGCGTGCCGCTGCTGCTTTAATGATCAAACAAATATCCTGTCTGGTTTCATTTTTAATTAAGCTGAACATTCAGGACTTATAATTGTGTAAATCCTTCCGTTAAAATGATAACATAAAAGTTAATTTCAAAAATTAAAAACCCGGCCGATTCATCTCCGGTGCCTGCAAAAACAGAACAGTTTAAATCCGTAATACCCAGTGCAGTAAGCAGAATCCCCCGGGTATAATGTTTTGCCGGATGTTACCGGGAATTCAGATTTATTTTTCACCTTATCTTAATGACTTTCCTCACTGAATCTGAGTAAAGTAACTCTATCTTTATTAACAAATATTACGGAGAGTTTTTAATGATAGCGAATATCTATGTTATGCCGCATAAAGGTGTATGGGCTGTTAAAAAAGAAGCTGAGGAAGAACCGGAGTCAGTTCATGAAACAAAGGAGGAAGCAATTGAAGCGGCTAAGAAAAATGCTGCCGGAGAAATTCATATTGTAATTCTTAATGCTGACGGCAGTATTGATAACCCCGAAGCTTATTCAATAGAGCCGCTGGTTGATGGGGATGAAGAGAATAAAAGCAGGAAAGAATAAATAAAAGGAAGAGAAAAATGTACATTGAATATCCGCATAATCTTAACAAAGATTTACTCAAACAAAAAATTGATAAGTATGTTTCAAAACTTAATAAAATGGAATTTTACAGCAACTTTAAAATTTCTGATTTTAACCGGAACTGGAACAATTATGAGATGCTTTATTCTCTTAACATAAAACAAAGTTTTCTTGAAAGAAGGATGAAAGGTTTTCTTCAGATAAAAGATGAAATTATAATTATTGAATTTGATATGCCTGATATAATAAAAAATTTTGTTAGGGAAGAAAAACTTCAATTAATAATTAAAAATCATCTGGATAATGTTATTGAAAAGGTTGCGGCGCTGCAATCGAAACAAGCAGTTTAACAAACCAAATTGAAGGCCGGATAGTTTGTTTTAATAACGATTATCTGCGCTTTTATTTTTGCTGATGCTTACCATGCAGTATCATTTGGATTGCGTATTCAACTTTAAGATTATTTAAAACCCCGGCGTTCGGGGTATGCCTTGTATGAAAACCCCCGGAAACTGGTTAATTCAATTCTCTTTTTTAGCTGCTTACAATCCTTAAACCTCAGGGGTTCGCCAGGCGCAGATTACTATGTAAACATCGGGTCACAAACGATTCCATGGTTTATCCAGGCAAACTCTATGTCCTTTTAGGGTTCAATTTTATATAACCAATTTTCATTACCGTCATAATCCAGAGAAACAATGAAATTATAGCTTGTATCATCGATGATTATGGTGTTCCGCATTCGCAAATCCGTTAATTCATTAATCCACCTGAAAGAAAGGTATGAAATGTTTTTACTATTTTTAAAATAAAAAAAGGAGAAAAATGAAAAACGTTGTTGTACTTGGCGCCGGAATGGTGGGAAGCGCCATGGCTATTGATATGAAAAAAAACTTTAATGTAACAGCCGTTGATTTAAGCGAAGAAAGATTAAGCAAACTATCCGCTGCAGGAATAAACACGCGCAAAGCAGATTTATCAAATGAAGAGCAGGTAAAACAAGTTGCTGCCGATGCTGATCTTGTAATTGCGGCAGTGCCGGGATTTATGGGATTCAAAACTCTTGAAGCTGTTATTAAAGCTAAAAAAGATGTTGTTGATATTTCATTCTTTGATGAAGATCCTTTTGAACTTGATGAACTTGCAAAGAAAAACAATGTAACCGCCGTAGTTGATTGCGGAGTTGCGCCGGGTATGAGCAATATTATTTTGGGTTATCATAATAAGAGAATGAAGGTGAAAGAATTTAAATGTATGGTCGGCGGACTCCCGTTCAAACGTACGTGGCCTTTTCAGTACAAAGCGCCTTTCTCACCTATTGATGTAATTGAAGAGTACACTCGTCCGGCAAGAATTGTTGAAGATTCAAAAATAATTATAAAACCTGCCCTGTCCGATCCCGAATATGTAGAAGCTGATCCCATTGGAACACTTGTATCATTTAATACTGACGGCTTGCGCACTTTATTGAAGACGATGAAGATTCCAAATATGAAGGAAAAAACTCTCCGTTACCCGGGTCATATTGAATATATGCAGGTGCTTAAAGATTCCGGGTTTTTCAGCAAGGATGAAATTGATGTGCAGGGAAAGAAAATCCGCCCGATTGATGTAACTGCAAAACTGCTTTTTCCTTTATGGCAGCTTGAACATGAAGAACGTGAATTTACAGCAATGGAAATCTTGATAAAAGGTGAAGAGAACGGCAGCAATAAAGAATATAAATACATTTTGTTTGATCAGTTTGACGAAAAGACAAAAACTTCATCAATGGCAAGAACTACAGGTTACACTTGTACTGCTGCTGCAAGACTCGTTCTAAACGGAAGCTTTAACAGGAAAGGAATTTGTCCGCCTGAATTTATCGGAGAGGATGAAAATTGCTTCAACAAAATTATTGAAGATTTAAAACAGCATAATATAATTTATAAACAGGTGTAAACATTCTGATGAACCTGTATTTATTCTTTATCTTTTCCAGGAAAAGAATTTTAATTGATACAATTCTTACCGGTTTTGGTGCTGCGCAGTCTGAATCAAATTTACAGCAGAAGTATTTACTTTTTCTTTAACGCAGCCCCAGCCAGAATGTTCAAGTTTGAATTGTGATTTACCAAATGAAGGCGGCTTGTAAAAAACAAGTACGCCTTTTTCACTTTCTTCTTCATTAAAAACAGGAAGCTCTTCACAATCGCAGTTTTCAGTTGAACTGCCTGCCGCGTTTTTCAGCACAGCAGAAGTGATTCTTAAAAATTTATCAGATATATCTGCTGTTTTATATGCAGAAACTGCGGTTACAGTTTCAGTTGAATTTCTCAGGTCATAAAATGCAGAGCGCGCAAACTCAACTGTGAATTCTTCGGTATCGTTTATGAAATTTAATTTCTTTAAGGAAAGCGGATTCATATATGATAAATGAAGATTCTCCGGTGATGCAATTATATAATCCGTTTCTGCTTTTAAATTTTTTATAACCGTCGGATTTCCGTTATTGCAGGTTGATAGAATAACGAGACCCATCTTTTCTTTTTCTGAAAACTTGCTGACTGCTTTTGAAAAAATTGAAATGTTAAAAGCATTATCCGGGTAAGAACTATTATAACCATAACCTTCATTAAGCGGAATTTCATGTCCGTAATAAAGAAGAATATTTCTGCCTGTGCCAGATGAATATCTTTTATAAAAATCTGCTTCATTATTAAATGAAAAATCATTTCTTTTTAAGGATTGTTTAACCCGCAGCTTACCATTTTTGAAGTAATAATATTCTTCATCATCTTCCGGGAAAAAGAGAAATGAATATGATTTCGGCTTTTGATGAAAGATAAAAACTTCAGAATTAAACAATTGCTCTGCTGCTGCAATTGCTTTCTTCAGAACGGCTTCATCTGCAGGCTGTGCTTCTCCGTTTTTATTATGGAATAAATAATCACCATCACCGTGAATTATAATTATAACGGAGTTTGCAACATGCGTTTCATCAATTACGGAATTTTCTTTTATCACTTCTTTTGATTGGCATGCAAAAATAAATAATGAAACGGATGCAGGCAGAAAATATTTTAAAAAGAATTTAATCATAACAGAATTGCCACAACAATTATTATTAATACAAGGGTTAAAACACTTATAGTTACGTATTGAGCAGCCTGCTCAAATTCCTGAACTGTGTAATCTGCAAACCTGTCAAGACTGGAATCGTCAACCTTATTAAAATTATTGTAGCCGTTTAGTTCATCATGTTTTAATTCAATTTTATTTTTTAGTTCAGAAATCCCGGCTTTATCATTATCAGAAAAGAGAGGCCAGTTTTCTGCGTACTCTGCCGCTTCCAGAAGTTTGTGAAACATGTTATCAAGTATTTCCCGTTTCTCCTGCGGATCATTTGTCTTTTTAACTTCCTGCGCTCTATCATTCAAATATTTTTTAAATTCAGCTTTGGAATCATTGCCGAACGAAAGGTTGATAAAAACCAGCGCTAAAATTATTGTAAGTATGTATTTTGATTTAAACATTTTATCCTCATCTTAGATAAGTACTGTGATAGTAAATTTATTATATGATCCTTCCTTCATGCGTGAGAATTGTCACTGTGTGACATCAATTCAACTAACAATAACGGAGTTAATATGAAGAAAATACTTTTTATTTTTTTGATGACCCAGGTAATCAGCGCACAAAGTAATTGGTATAAAGGTAATCTTCATACTCACTCATTATGGAGCGATGGAGATGATTTTCCCGAAATGATAATTAACTGGTACAAAACACAGGGCTATGATTTTGTTGCGTTATCAGATCATAACATTATTGCAGAAGGTGAGAAATGGGTAACAATGGCGGAAAGTTCAACTGCATTCAAAAAATATCTGCAGATGTTTGGAGAGGAATGGGTTGAATATAAAAAGGATACTGCCTTCCATGTAAGATTAAAAACTTATGATGAATTTAAAAAGCTGCTTGAGGTTCCGGGTAAATTTCTGATTATAAAAAGTGAAGAATTAACAGATCGTTTTGAGAAAAAACCGATTCACATAAATGCTACAAACATACATGAAATGATTGAACCGCAGCATGGCAATTCAGTTTATGAAGTTATGCAGAATAATATTGATGCAATAAATGAACAGCGTAATAGAACGGGGAAAATAATTATGCCGCATGTTAATCATCCCAATTTTGTTTGGGCAGTAACTGCTGAAGATATTATCAATTTAAAAGGGGATAAACTTTTTGAAATTTATAACGGGCATCCGCTTGTGCATAATTATGGTGATTCAATTCATGCAGGTACGGAAGAAATGTGGGATATAATTTTAGCTGAGAGATTATCATCCGGAAAAGATATTATGTACGGCATTGCAGTAGATGATGCGCATAATTATTTCTCTTTCGATCCGAAGCAAAGTAATCCCGGCAGGGGATGGGTAGTTGTAAAAGCTGATTCATTAACACCAGAAAATCTTATTCACTCAATGGAAACAGGAAATTTTTATGCTTCATCCGGAGTTGAACTATCAGAAATTAATATCTCAGGTAATTCAATAAATATTAAAATCAAACCGGAAGAAGGCGTTGAATTTAAAACACAGTTCATAGGCACTAAGAAGAATTACACAAAATTATATGAGGAGAGAAAAGATTCAGCGGGAACAAAGGTAACCGGAAAATTCAGTGATGAATTAGGAATTGTTTTTTCAGAAGTAAGTGGTTTAAATCCTTCCTTCAATTTTAAAGGAGATGAACTTTATGTACGTGCAAAAATTATTTCATCAAAGGTGAAAATAAATCCTTATCAGCCGGGAGAATATGAGCAGGCGTGGGTTCAGCCGGTCCAGATTTCGGGTGATTAATTTTACTATTGTGTGCTAAAAGGAATGATTATAGTTTCTTCAATCATAAATATTCGGGGACGATATGAAAACTACTTTTGCTTGTATTGTATTTTTTCTTTTCTCATCCATCCACATATTTCCTCAGGGTGAAGCCGCAGTTCCGTTTCTTAATCTTCCAACTTCTCCCAAAATGAATGCATTGGGTGCAGCGGGTACTGCTTCAATTGAGAGCGATCCTTACAAGTTTTATTTTAATCCAGCTCATCTTGGCTACTCAAGCCGCAGTATAAATTTTTCTTCCGGATTTTATCCGTCCAAAATTAATTATGCTCCAACTATTACGGCAGATATAACGCTGAACAGCTATGTGTTTAACGCTGGTTATAATTTGCAGAAATTTTTTCCCGATGTTCCATTGAGTGTTGGTTTTGGATTTGGGAGAAATGTAATGAGTTTTGGCAGATTCATTATGATGGATAGTGAGCAAGGTTTTGAATCAAAGGATGAGTATTCAATATATTCTATCGGTATTGGTTATCACTCAATCGTAGATGTTAGTTTCGGCTTTTCAGTCAAAGATGTTACATCAAAACTAAGCCCGCCATCTATTGAGGAAGCTGGTAAAGGTACTGCTGAATTTACAGCGCTTGATTATGGTTTACTGGTCAGTGCTTCACTTAACAATTTTTTAAATAATCCGCTTAGTTTTTATGTTGGAAATTCTGCTGCAATTATAACTGATGCAAATTATTCATTGGGTTATGCCATACAAAATATTGGTGATAAAATTTATTATATAGACAGATCGCAGGCTGATCCGATTGGAAGAGCTGCAAGACTTGGTCATAGTCTGCAATTGGCAGAAACATACAAAGATCCTTCTTTTGAACTTCAACTGCTCAAATTATCCTACTCAATTGATTCTGAAGATTTGCTCATTAAAAAAACTTACAATGGTTTTTCTTCCGAAACTTCATACCAGGGATTGTTAGGGGATATCAGGTTCGGCAGAAATTTATTCCTTGGAAAAGGTAACCCCGAAGTTGTACTGCACAAAGGTTTCATGGTTGAGTTTTTTGAAATATTTACATTAGCATCAGGCGGATTTTCGGGACGCGGATTTTTTAACAGCAAGACTGATGGATTCGGTTTCAGAGCAAAAGGGATTCTTAAACTGCTTAATCTCGCAATGCAAAATTCAGCATTGGAATATATAATGAATCATTTTGATGTTGAATATTGTAGTACAAAATACTTTAGCGGGAATTTTAACGAAACTGAATTTAACGGGATGACAATAACAGTAGGCGGATTTTAGTATCTTTGCATTAAAGATTTGATAACTGTGAGATTTATTTACAAATATTTTCTTTAATGCAAAACCTGCTTATCATTTTTAATCTTGTTGCCCCGGTTTTTTTAATAGTTGGAATCGGATACCTGTTAAAAAGACTGGGGATTATTAATGAGAATTTTGTTAAGGTATCTTCCAAAATAGTTTTCACAGTTTCACTTCCCGCACTAATCTTTTCTGAAATTGCAAGAATAAGAATTAATGAAGTATTTAATCTTAACCAGATAATTTTTGTTTACTCAGGAACGATAATTTCATTCATCATCAGCTGGATTATTGCATTTCCTTTTCTCAACAAAAGTGCTGATCAGGCTGCATTCATTCAGGGAAGCTTCCGCGGAAACTTTGCAATTGTTGGTATGGCATTAATCATGAATATTTTCGGGCAGGGATCTCTTGCAAAAGCATCTATTATACTTGCATGCGTAATTCCGCTTTATAATATTTTATCTGTTTTTGCGCTTACATACCCGGTAAGAAAAGAAAAGCAGTTAAATCTCAGCCGCACTTTTTTTGAGATACTAAAAAATCCGTTGATCATTGCAGTGCTGCTTGCACTTCCTGTTTCATATTTTCAAATTGAATTAAATTCAATAATTACACTTACAATTGATTACTTTGCCGCACTTACGCTTCCGCTGGCGCTGGTTGGCATTGGCGGATTTTTAAGTTTTACAGATATTAAAAATGCATCCGCACCGGCGTTCTATTCCACCGCGCTTAAGCTGATTATTTTTCCGGCCGGGGCTGCTATTGCTGCATTCTTTGCCGGCTATACAAATGAAGATCTTGGGATTCTTTTTATTTTGTTTGCGAGTCCAACTGCAATAGCAAGTTTTATAATGGCAGAAGCGATGGGCGCAAACAGCAGGCTTGCGGGAAATATAGTTCTGCTCACCACACTTGGATCAATTCTTACAATCTCTTTCGGTTTGTTCATCTTAAAAAGCAACGGGTTAATTTAAAGCGCTGCATCACCGGCACAAAAAAATTTTTGTGTTATACTAATGCAAAATTATAATTGCAGGTATTATATGAATGATGCACAATTAAGGACGGAATTAATTTCTGCTTTAACTGAAGAACACGCACATGCTTCATTTACTGAAGCAGTATCCGGAGTTAATCCGGAATTAATTAATAAAAAACTTTCGGATTCACTTCATTCAATCTGGCAGCTTGCTGAACATATAAGAATATCACAGGAAGATATTTTAAGATATATGGTTGATCCGGACTGGAAATCACCTGTCTGGCCGGATGAATACTGGCCAACAAATGATGCTGATGAAATTCAGCTGCAGAAAACCGTTGAGAAGTATAATGCTGATATGGATGAACTGACCGCGCTTATAAAAGATCCTGCTATTGATTTAACCTCTGTAATTCCTCATACAACTAATCATACTTATTTAAGAGAGATTCTTTTGATAATTGATCACAACTCATATCATGCAGCGCAGATAATTGAAACAAGAAAGTTTTTGAATAACTGGAAAAGATAATTATTACGGTTTCAAAACTTGAAGTGATTCAAAAAAATTAATAGTTATGAATAATTCATCTTACTTTAAAAAGAATATTTAATTTCTTTCCGTAAAAAATTTCCCCGGCGTTTATATCCAATATTCAATTCTATATATTTAACAGAGGATTTTTTCATTCTTTGTATGGAGTAATCATGAGTATTATTTACAAACTTGTTCTGCCTGCCGTATGTATTCTCTTCATAATATCCGCTGAAAGTTTTGCACAATACAATTTTGATACGCTTGAAGTTAATGTTGTAGGTCCGGGGGTTATTCACTACAAAATAAATGAAACAACCCAGCCGTGGGAAATAAATTTTCTTGAAGTGGATTTGAAAAATCCTTTTATAAAACTTGAAACAAAAAAAGCGTTTGACAGATTTGCGGGGGGAAGAGAGAAAACAACTTCGATGGCTTCAAGAAGTGATTCACCCGGGCATTGGGTAGTTGGTGCGGTTAACGGTGATTTTTTTAATCTGGCAGACGGCGGAATAAATCATATTCAGATTGCTGATGGTGAAGTTATTATAAAAGAAAGAGCGAATTATCCCGCAATCGGATTCAACAATTTCAACCAGGTTATACTTGGAACTGTAACTTCTGCATCAGAATTAATAATTGATGAAATGTCTTTTTCGATTACAGGAATAAATACAGCACGCGGTGATAATGCTCTGATTTCTTACAACAGTTTTTTTGGAACAAACACAGGAACAAATAATTCGGGATCAGAAATTCTGCTTTCCCCTGTTGATGTATGGACAACTAACGATACAGTTTATGCAGTTGTTGATTCAATTGCTGTTTCAGACGGAAGCATGAACCTGCAAAAAGGAAAGATGGTTTTATCGGCAAGCGGAAATTTTGAACAGGCGCTTGAAGGAAATATTTCAAAAGGTGATACTGTTAAAATTCTTGTAAATATTACTCCTTCAATTCCACGGCTTGATCAAATGATTGGCGGGCATCCGCGGATGATAATTAACGGCGTTGTGGATATGAATCCTGATGATGCACTTGTTTTCAACCGCCACCCGCGAACTGCAGTGGGAATAAACCAGGATACATCAAAACTATATATTATCGTTGTTGATGGAAGACAGGTAACAAGTGCCGGAATGACACTTTTTGAACTTGCTGATTACATGCTGAGCATAGGGTGTTATAATGCAATGAATCTTGATGGCGGCGGATCATCAACAATGGTTGTAAGAGGTGAGATTGAAAATTCACCTTCTGATGGAATTGAAAGAGATGTTGCAAATGCATTGATGGTAATTTCAACCGCGCCTGCCGGTTCCGTAAGCCAGTTAAAGATCTCACCCTCACTCGTAAAAATTTTTATAGGAAATATTCTGCAGTTTACCGTTGAAGGATTTGATGATTACTTTAATCCTGTTGTTTTAAGTCCATCACTTATTAAATATTCTTTAAGCAAGCCTTCATTAGGATTGATAGGCAGCAATGGACTTTTTACTGCTTCAACAAAGAGCGATACCGGATATGTAATTGTTGAATATGATAATAAGATTAAAGATTCAGTTTTGGTTATTGTAAAAGGTGTTGACAGAATTGATATTCTTCCCGATCAGGCAGTAACCGATAACTCCCAGATAATAAATTTTTCAGCTAAAGTTTATGATACAGAAAATGTTGAACAGAATGTGAGTACGATAAATATTCAATGGTCTGTTAGTGATACTGCTGTTGGAAAAATTGATGCCGCAGGACAATTCCAGGGTAAGGCTGAAGGTTCAACCTATGTTAAAGGTGTTTACATGGGAAAGAGTGACAGCTCACAGGTGTTTGTTCAGATTGGCGAAGGAACAATGATACTTGATTCATTTGAATCATTAGATAGCTGGAATTTAACCGGCCTTAACATTGATACCACTGGCTCAGCAATTTCTTTCAGTACTGAAAAAAGCACGGAAGGATCAGGCTCGCTTCAACTGGATTATGTTTTTAAATATCAATCAGGAAGTTTTAACTGGGCATATCTGAATTGTGATCTGCAGATATTCGGAATCCCCGATTCAATACTGGTTGATGTTTTTTCGGACGGAGCTTTGCACAGAATATTTTTTGATTTTAAAGACGCAGCAGGTGCTGTCCCGCGGGTAAACACAAACAAAATAGCAAATAATGCCGGAGTGTTTGAAACTATAAAAGGAAAACTTCCTTCAACAGCATCGCAGATTGTTTATCCTTTAACTTTAAGCAGAATAGCAATTGCTCTGGGAAGTACTTCTGTAAATGACCAGGAATATACAGGAACAATTTACCTGGATAATTTACGATTGAAATATAAGAATGAACCATCTGCTGTTGATGAAGAGGAAATTATTCCTTCGCAATTCAAACTTTATCAGAATTATCCAAATCCATTTAATCCGGCAACGGTTATACGTTATTCACTTCCGGAGCCGGGATATACAACTCTTAAGATTTATGATCTTTTAGGAAATGAAATTTCAACCCTTGTAAATGAGGAAAAATCTGCCGGTGTTTATGAAACAGTTTTTGATGCTTCAACCGGGGAATTATCGAGCGGTATTTATTTTTACACTCTTCGTTCCGGTCAATTCTCACAAACAAATAAGCTTGTTTTAATCAAATAATGAAATAATCCAATCTCAACTCAGGTTTTTCCTGATACCGTATCAGGAAAATCCCTATTGTGACGGAACCAATAAAATTTTAAGTTGTACCAGGATTTGTGATTAAAAGCATTGACATTCAGGAGGTACAACACAGATGAAAAATGTTCTTATTGTAGATACCGATGAGCAGTTCATAAACAGAATGAACGAATTTCTTTTCAAAGAAGCCGGAATAAAAAATGTTCTTACAGCTTCAACAGTACAGGAAAGTCTTGAACAAATCAGCAAACATAAACCTGATATGATTTTGCTTGATCTTCTGCCTGAAGATATAAATTGTTTTGATGCGGTAGAGATTATAAACAGGTTAACAAACTCAACCAGGATTTTAATTACAAGCGAAATCTATAACCAGGAATACTGCGATGCTGCCTTTGCTGCAGGTGCGGATGCATTTGTTGATAAACATGATTTTAAAGATGATATTTTAACAATCATAAATGCAGTGCCGAAGAATATTCAATTCCTTTTTGAAAAATACCTGATCTCAAAAAATTAAAAACCATTTCTGTTTTATCCGGCGTGTTGTGGTTAGCTTAACAACATGCCGGGTAAAGCTTATCCTTTCATTCCCAATAATTAAAACATGCAATATCATCCCTAAAGGGATTGATTTCGTTTAAGTTTTTCATTGCTGGAAATATTTCATCCCTTTTGGGTTTACTTAAAATAGATTTGCAAACTACTGAAATTCAACTCATTATAATTCTTGCAAGCCTGATTTATAATATCTAACTTTTATTCCAACCAAATTATTTATTAACAAGGAATTCAGATGAACGAGGGAACGTTAATCTCTGCGGATAATCATTGGCTTATCTGGGCTGTACTTTTCATTTTAGCAGCAGTAGGGCTCCGTGCTGAAAAAACAAAAGTTGGTTCTAAACTTTCAGCGGTTGTAATTACTATACTGGGTGGATTTATCCTCGCAAATCTTAACATCATTCCCGTAGCAGCACCTGCGTATGATATTGTTTGGTCTTACCTTGTTCCTCTTGCAATTCCGT
>Ga0079224_100005021_pt1 | contig 17307 bp, 29 predicted proteins | sample Stecom2015_FD_80414 | JGI IMG/M metagenome (GOLD analysis project Ga0079224, IMG submission 80414) | Agricultural soil microbial communities from Utah to study Nitrogen management - Steer compost 2015 | ecosystem: Environmental > Terrestrial > Soil > Agricultural land | place: USA: Utah... | reverse complement strand
CGGAGTAACGAAAAGTGTGATCAATCTTTCGTTCCACTGCTCGATCGTCAGGGCGGCCATGATCGCATGTATGGCACAGGCGATAACTCAAATTAGGGGCACTACGCTCTTGCCGCTCAATCCGAAGGGGCGCACTACCCGATCCATTAAGAAAACGACCCGACTCATATAGCCGGACTCCTCCAACAAAGAGATAAACAGGAACAAAAAGGCGATCTGTGGTATAAAGATTACGATACCCCCAATGCCTGCCAAAATGCCTTCGGCAATGAGATTCGTAAAAACTACCGGTGGCATTGTATTTTTTACCCATTCACTGGCGTTGGCAAAAAACGCATCGATCATGTCCATAGGATAACTGCTCCAGTCATAAATGGCCTGAAAAATGGTGAGCAGGATCAAAAGGAAAATAAGGTACCCAAATATCTTATGGGTCAGGATTTTGTCCAAAACCGCCCTGAACCCTTTGGCAGCGGCTAAATCTATTTTATAGGTCTGCTTCAGGATTCCGTTGATAAATTGGTACCGCAAAATAGTTTCCTTTTGCTGTAGCCGCTTTAGTTCGGATTTGGATTTGGTGGCAAACGATGAGGTATCCGCAATATGCTTTTTTTCAATAGGCATAAAATTGACATCCTGGGTAATGACCAACCACAGTTTATAAAGGTCTTCCTTGGGGAAGGTTTCCCTTAAACTATCAAAATATTCCGGTGCAATCAGGGTTGTGTCCACAACCGGTGCAACGGACAAGTTTTTATAATCGGCGATCAGTTCCTTTATTCGGTCAACCCCGGTGCCCTTTCTAGTGCTTACAAGAGCAATTTTGGTATTCAATTTTTCTTCGAGCAGGGGGATATCCAAGGTAATTCCTTTTCTGGGCATCATATCCGCCATATTGATGACCAGAATGGCCGGAATCTTAAGGTCCTTGATCTGGGTGAACAAAAGTAGATTTCGCTTAAGGTTTTCCACATCCGTGATTACCACGGCCACATCGGGGAAATCCTTATCGTTCTTGTTCAGCAAAAGTTCAACCACAACGCTTTCATCCAAAGAAGTGGTGTTAAGGCTATAAGTACCTGGCAAATCCAGGATGTGTGCTTTAACACCCCTGGGCAATTTTCAACTCCCTTGCTTTTTTTCTACGGTAATTCCCGGGTAGTTGCCCACCTTCTGTTTTAGTCCGGTGAGTTGGTTAAAGACCGAAGTTTTCCCAGTGTTCGGGTTGCCTATGAGCGATACATTAATGTTTTTGCTCATGATGCAACAGAATCTTCAAGGAGGTCCAATTCTATTTGCAGGGCAACCGACCTGCGTATGGCTATATGGGAGCCGTTTACGTTGATGTAGATGGGGTCGTTCAGTGGGGCCACTTGTACCAATTCCACTATATTCCCAGGCAAACAGCCCAGCTCCAATAGTTTGATGGGGAGTATGTCTTCGACAAATTCCTTAATGATACCTTTTTGGCCTCGCCTTAAATGAGCAACTGTAACGATTAGACCCACTAATCTTTATTTAGATTGATTATAAGTAAGGCAAAAGTAAGGGAAAAAACTTGAAGTTTTCAGCAAAACCTAAAAATTTCAAGCATCAACTAAAGTTTCTGGACCAAAAAGTTAGTAGGTGGGACGCTAAAAATGGTTGTTACTTGACACCCGGCTCATTTTAGATACGAAGCCCGAAGGAATTCTAGATCTTTGATTAATTTTTGGATATCTTCTTCTTTTGTGCCATCATACTTTCCGCGGATGCGCCCCTTCTTGTCGATCAGCAGGAAAGCCCCGCTGTGAATAAAGCCATCGGGTTCATTCTTGTCTTCCATAGCCGTAGCGAAGTAGCTGGTCTGAGCCAGATAGTAGATCGAATCTTTCTGTCCGGTGAGAAAGAGCCACTTCTCGGTTTCTGCCCCGAGACGTTCGGCATAGTCGTGCAAAAGAGCAACCGTATCGTGCTCGGGGTCTATCGTGTGTGATACGATCATCACTTCGGGATCGTTCTTTATCTCTTCATACACCCGATGCATCTGGCTTTTCATTATAGGGCAAATCGTGCGGCAAGTTGTAAAGAAGAAGTCGGCGACATATATCTTGCCTCGCAAGTCATCACGGGTGATTACAATGCTGTCCTGATTAACAAGCTTGAAGTCGGCGATGGTATGGTAAACGGTGTCCGTTCCCTCTATCTGTTTTTCTCCGAAGATGGGCAGTCGCCGGGGCTTTTCCTCGATGCACGAAGTAAAGAATACGGTGCACGACAGGATCAGTAGCAGTGCAGATTGTTTCGAAACCAGCTTAATCATTCTATTTATTTCTTAATCGTTTATAAAGTGCCATTCCTGTGATTATCAAGGCGGTCACGCCAAGCAGACCAAGCAATCCCCATATCATACTCAACGAGTTCTTAAGAACGATCAGAAAGACGATGCTTATCAGGAAGAGAGTGGCCACTTCGTTCCAAAACCTCAGTTGCTGCGACGTGTAGCGTATTACTCCCTTCTTCAATTGGTTTAACAAAATCTGGAGAGAAAAGTGATAGAGGTAGAGGAAAAAGACGAGCGTCAGCTTGATGTGCATGAATCCCTGGTGTAGCCACTCGGGTTGATTGACGAGCATTGCCGTCCCCATTCCGAGGGTGATAATCGCCGATGGCCAGGTGATCCCGTACCATAGCCGTGACGCCATCATGTTAAGTTGCCTGAGGAGAGCCGATTTCTCAGGTTCAGGTTTTCCGTGAGATTCAACGATGTACACAAAAAGGCGCGGCATGTAAAAAAGGCCTGCGAACCACGTGACAATGAAGATGATGTGGACGGCTTTCAGGTACAGATGCGTCATGGTGCAAATCTGGCTATAGAAGGGCGGGGGAGCAAATTTTTAGAGGGGAATAACGGTTGCTCCGAGCTTGATCTCGCCTTCCGCCAGTCCGATGAGGTTCTGTCCGAAGAAAACGCCATTATCCCGGCGGCGGTATGAAGCGAGCGTACGTAGTGGTTCCGTTCCCTTTCTCGCCGTATCCTGGTCGATAGTGGTCATCACGCAACGGTCGCACGGCTTTACGACAGCGAAAGAAACACCACCAATGGACACGGTTTTCCAGTCATCTTCTGCAAATGGTGCGGCGCCCGATACGACAAAATTGGGCCGAAATCGGTTCATGGGTACCGGTTCAACCAAGCGGCTGTTTAGATCGTCCAGCGAAGCCTGGCCAATGAGCAAAAAAGGATACGCATCGGCGAGGCTGACGTTTGCATCGGGACGGGCGTACCGTGGATCTATCGGTCGGGCGTTAGGCTCGGGAAAGGCGACCAGGCGGCAAGACATTCCCAGCTTCGCACTGAACCAGGCACTCACTGGGGAACTCACTTCCACGATCGATACGATGTCGTTCCAGATCGATGCGGGCATGGAGTCGCCTTCTCTGCTGTCGACAGGAAAGTCGATAAAGTCCTGGTGGGGTGTGTAACAAATTCGCAGTGTTCCGTCGTGAATTTCAGGCACAAAGAAAGCGAGTTGGGGATAGGCGCGTTGCGTCATTGCCTGGCTGTTGGCGTCGATGAGCATCCAACGACGGTCAAACTCGAGACCTTTTTGCTTGACGCGGGCGTGTGTTACTGAAATTCCGCGAAGCGATTTTATCGGGTAAACGTTGATCTCGGAGAGCGTCAGTGTGCCGATCATGGGGTGAAGGTAAAACGCGGCGGTCGATCGAACAAGGGGTTTATGCGGCTTTCCTTTCGCTAGCATACAAGAAGCCCGACATCCGTCTGCGAGACTTCCGTCGGGCTTCATTGCTTAGGAATTTCCTGGAAACTGGCTATTTCAGTCAGGCAGCGTATTGGTCATCCTGATTGTCGTTTGCCTTTCGCTGTTCCGTGTGGTGGTAAAGCTTTTCATAGTACTCGTCAGCCATGCGGTTGGCGTCGAAGTACGGCACTATTTCCTCCATAGCGGTCTTGGTGATCTGCAGCCACTTGTCGGGGTGTTCGTAGTACAAGGGGATGACCTCCTGTTCCAATACGTCGAATAGATTTTGAGCTTCGAGTTTATCCTTCTCCTCTACGGGGAGGTGGTCGGGAGCTGTAGGAATGATAAAGCTATTCTCTCCATGGCGGGCAAATTCGGGGATCCATCCATCGGGAATTGACAGATTGATGGAGGCGTTCATAGCAGCCGTCATTCCAGACGTACCAGAAGCTTCGTGATACAGTCGCGGATTATTCAGCCAGACGTCGGAGCCTTTCTTGAGATAGGCCGACAACCACAATTCGTACCCCGTCAGCACTGTTACATTGGGAAGGTCGTGGGTTTTCCAGAAGATTTCGTTAAACAGATTAATTGCTCCGAAGTCTTCCGGATATGGCTTTCCTGCCCAGATTATCTGAATAGGATATTTCTCATTTCGGGCCATTTCGATGAATCGATTGAAGTCGGATAAGAGGAGGTTTGCGCGCTTGTAGCCTGCGAAACGCCGGGCCCAAACGATAGTGAGTACATTTTCATCGAAAAGTTTTCCGGTCTGATCGGCGACGATGCGGAAGAGGTCGCGTTTCATCTCTTTCTTGCGCGCTGTAAGAGCTTCGTCATCGTGCGTCTCTAAGGCTTTGTCGAGTGCCGGATCAGCCCAGTAAGTTTTGTTCTGAGCATTCGTAATGGACGATATTTCGCAGATGTCTTTATATCCGCTCCACATCCTCCGCGCGACTTCACCGTGGAGTTGAGAAACTCCGTTAGCCGCCTTCGACATCCGCAGAGCTGTTAAGGTGTAATTGAGGATTCCGTTTTCCGGCTGCACGTATTCCTCAACCTGACGCATAGTCAGTCCGTGGAAGAAGCTCATGTTGTTAAGCAGCGGGAGGCTGTGCTCTTCGTTGCCTGCTTTTTCGGGCGTGTGCGTCGTGAAGACAACTCGCCTTCGCACCTCGTCCATGTCTTTATACTTGTCGAGGAGGTAGAAACAGAGAGGCAGGGCATGTCCTTCGTTCATGTGATAAATCTCCGTATTGCGTTGCAATACATCGAGCAGCTTGGCACCTCCTGTGCCGAGCAAAATTGACTGGGCGATCCGTGTTGTTTCGTTGGGGTCATACAAACGGTGGCTAATAGTTTGCGCCAGGTAATCATTTTCCGGTATATCGGTGGTGAGCAGGAAAAGCGGTGCAGTATTGAATACTTCCGGCCTCAGAAGAAATGCTTTCACCCATACACGCGCACCGTGTATGGTGATCGGGAATGTGATGCCCGTGTCGGTAAGGAAGTGGTAGTACTTGTCTCGGAAGGCTACCTGGAGCGTCTGGTCTTGATTCCGTTCCTGGTCGTAGTAGCCTTTTTTCCAGAGAATGCCGATACCGATCAGATTCTGTTTCAGTTCGTACGCTGCCCGCAGGTGAGATCCTGCCAGGAAACCGAGACCACCGCTGTAGGTCTTAAGCGGTTGATCGACGGCAAACTCCATTGAGAAATAGGCGACGGGCTTTTCGTATTTAGCTTCGAAACCGTACGGGAATAGGTCAGATATATTGAACATGAATGACAAATCTTGGTTTACTGTTGAACACACAAACTAACAAAGACGTGCCAGAGCGCAGGGGGCGAAAACAGCCTAAAACATACGGGAGACCGATGCAATCGATTACTAGAGGATATCCATGAGATCTTCAATAGTCGATACCTGTCTTTCATTCCCGCTGTAATGGAGTTTCCATTTGGGAAGATTGGCTTCCAGGGTGACTGTAACGGAGATATCCGCATTTTCTGTTGAGACCGAGTATCCTTGCCGTTCCAGTGCGTTTTTTGTCCACCACCATGCGGGTCCGTCTCCCAACAGTTGGACGCGTATGTTGCGATAGGCAGGGTGTTGCACTTTTCCCGTTTTCAGGTCGAAACCTTTCATTTGAAAAATTTCGTCAAACGACCCGTTAAGGACGAGGTCTTCGGGCCAGCCGCTGTAGATGCCACGGCCGGGATGTGCCAGCCAAATTTTGTCGGCGGTTTGGAGGGCGAGGTCAAGATCGTGCGTTGTAAGCAACACAGCCTTGCCGCTGTCGTGGGCCAGCGTTCTGAGCAAGTTCATGATCTCCAGCCGGTTATTGAGATCGAGATGGGTTGTCGGTTCGTCGAGAAGTATGATAGGAGTGTCCTGGGCCAGGGCGCGTGCGATAAGGACCATCTGCAATTGGCCGTCGCTTAATGTGTAAATTCTCTTGTGCAGGAGGCCCCTGAGATGGACTCGGTCAATGGCATCGTGAATACGCTCCTGGTCGTGGTTGGTTAGCCGCAGGTTCCAACCAAGATATGGGTACCGGCCAAAAGTGATTACTTCAGCGACCGTCAATTGGGGGGCTGCGATGCGTTCGGTAAGTACCACGGCGATGTGTCGGGCGCGTTCCAGATTTCCCTGCAGTACCACCTCTCCTGCCAGTGGCTGTTGCAGTCCGGCAAGCGTCCTTAGGATCGAGGATTTACCGGCCCCGTTCGGCCCCATAAAACAGATCATCTCGCCGGCTGTCAACGACAGGTTCAGGCCTTCGAACAACACGGTTGCGGTAGACCGGTGGCGATACCCTACGGAAAGTTGATGACATTGGAGCAGAAGGGATTTTCCTTTCATATCCGGATGCTCTTGTTTTGAAGAATGATCCAAATGACAACCGGAGCTCCGATCAATGCGGTAAGCGCATTAATCGGGAGGATGTAGGTGCTGCCCGGCAATTGCGCAACGATGTCGCAGAAGAGCATCAATGCTGCGCCGCCGAGAGCTACGGCCGGAATCAGTGCCTTGTGGTTGTGAGTTCGGATAAGCAGGCGGGTGAGGTGGGGAACTGCCAGGCCGACGAAAGCGATTGGTCCGCAAAAAGCAGTGACGGCTCCGGTGAGTACGGAAGCCGACAGAATAGCGATCAATCTTGTCCGTCGCGTATTGATGCCGAGACTTAGCGCGTATCGCTCACCGAGTAGCCAGGCGTTGAGTGGCTTGATGGCCGAGAAAGCCAGGGCGCTGCCCACGACCAGGGCCAGGGCAAGGATAAGGAGTTCGTTCCAGTTGAGCCCCCCGAGGCTCCCCATCGTCCATATGACAAACACCTGGAGGTGTTCGGCTTTGCTGATGTATTGCAGCACACTGACTACCGATGCCGCGAGGGCGCCGACCATGAGACCGACAATAAGGAGGGACGCCGGATCGGGCAGTCGGCGGGCCACCAGGATCATAATGAGGAACACGGTTAGGGAGCCGGCCGTAGCGGCGACCGATACCACGAGGGGGGGGAGGTGCTCAGCGATGCCAAGAGTAGCAGCCGGAGCCATAAAAAGAATGGCTACGGCCAGACTTGCTCCGGCTGAGAGTCCGAGCACATCCGGGCCGGCCAGTGGATTGCGGAAGAGGGTTTGCATCTGCAGGCCTGCCAGGGCGAGGGCGCTACCTGCCAGGATACAGGTCAGAGCTTTGGTGAGTCGGAAGTTGAGGACGATTTCCGTCCAAGCCGGATTGTCATGACTGCCGGTGACGAGAATACTCAGAATTTCAGCCGGTGGGATGCTTACACTGCCCGTCGCCAGGTTGGCGATGAAGAGCAGAAGCATCAGAAAAAGGAGAAGGACCCATGGCGATGTTACGTTTTCCCGCATCCCGTTGATTTACAGTCGGACAATGATACAGTAAAATAAGTTACTCGCAGTGAAACAGGTCGGGCTTATTCGGCGTTGGGATATCGATTTTTTTTTGCCCCAAGGGTTACCCCGGAGCCCCGGGAAGGCTCAAAAAGGCGCTTTACAGTCTGTAAACGCATGAATCCCAGAAATATTTTGAAACGCGCATTTGCTAACTAACCATTAGTTCCTATCTTTGCAGTCCTTTTTGCGCTACGAAGGCGCAGAATCCTGAAAAACAAGCATAAATAGGTAAGACATGCCTGGCATTATAGGAAGAAAAGTGGGTATGACGAGCGTATACGGTCCCGAAGGGCAGAATATCGCCTGCACGGTGATTGAAGCGGGTCCGTGTGTTGTCACCCAGATCAAGAACGTCGATACGGACGGGTACCGCGCTGTACAGCTAGCGTACGGAGAAAAGAAAGAAAAGAATACCACGCGCGCCCTGCTTGGTCATTTCAAGAAAGCGAACACGACGCCGAAGGCGAAGTTGGTCGAATTCCGGGATTTCCGTGCTGAGTTTGATAGTGTTGTCGAGCTGGGCAGGGAGATTCGCATTCAGGATGTCTTTCAGGAAGGGGATTATCTGGACGCAGTAGCTCAGTCGAAGGGTAAGGGTTTCCAGGGTGTGGTTAAGCGTCACAATTTTTCCGGGGTAGGTGATCAGACTCACGGTCAGCACAATCGCCTCCGTGCACCGGGTTCATTGGGTAACGCGTCATTCGCGTCGCGGGTTATCAAGGGCAAGCGTATGGCGGGCCGTATGGGTAACGACCGTGTTAAAGTAACTAACCTCCAGGTAGTTAAAATTTTCCCTGAGCAAAACATCATCGTTGTTTCCGGCTCCGTTCCGGGTCCGAAGAACTCAACTGTAATTCTTGAGAAGTAATGGAAGTAGCAGTTCTAAAATATACTGGCGAGCAGACGAACCGGAAGGTTAACCTTTCCGATGAGGTGTTTGGCATTGAGCCCAACGACCACGCCATTTACCTGGATGTAAAGAGCATCCTGGCCAATCAGCGTCAGGGAACGCACAAGTCGAAGCAGCGCAATGAGGTTTCAGGTTCTTCCAAGAAGCTGAAGCGTCAGAAGGGCACAGGTGGTGCTCGTGCGGGTAACATCAAGAACCCTCAGTATCGCGGCGGGGGTCGGGTCTTTGGTCCTGTTCCGCGCGATTATTCGTTCAAGCTCAACAAGAAAGTAAAGGATCTGGCGCGTAAGTCGGCGCTGTCATACAAAGCGAAGGACAATTCGATTGCTGTCCTGGAGGACTTTACTTTTGAGGCCGCAAAGACCAAGCAGTACGTCAGCCTTCTGAATGCTCTGTCTCTTGGGACCAAGAAGACTTTGCTTATTCTTCCTGAGGTAAGCAAGAACATTGTACTCTCCGGTCGTAACGTGCCGAACACACGCGTCACTACTGTTGATCAGATCAATACTTATGATCTGATGAATGCAGAGAGTGTGATTGTGGTAGAGAGTGCTATCAGCAAGATTGAAAACATTTTAAATAAGCAGTCATGAGCGTCCTGAAGAAGCCACTGGTAACCGAGAAGGTTTCTGCCCTCAACGAGAAAGGCAAGTATGGATTTATCGTTGACGGTCGCGCCAACAAGATTGAAATCAAGAATGCTGTTGAAAAACAGTACGGCGTGAACGTTGAGAGCGTCAATACCATGAACGTCATGGGCAAGCTCAAGACACGCTACACCCAGGCGGGTGTTCTCTCCGGGCGCAGACCGAGCTACAAGAAAGCCATTGTGACCCTGGCTGAAGGTGAGGTCATCGATTTTTATAGCAACGTATAATAGATAATTTCTGAACAATGGCGTTGAAGAAACTTAGACCGGTAACTCCGGGAACCAGACACAGGCTGGCTCCGAGTTTTAGCGATATTACAAAGACCACGCCTGAGAAGTCGTTGGTGGTGACCGTGAAGAAAACCGGCGGACGCAACAGCAAAGGGCGGATGACGATGCGCTACATCGGTGGTGGTCACAAGCAGAAGCTCAGAATCATTGATTTCAAGCGCAACAAGTTTGGCGTACCTGCGGTGGTGAAAGCTATTGAGTACGATCCGACGCGTTCCGCACGCATCGCTTTATTGTATTACGCTGATGGTGCGAAGTCGTACATTCTGGCTCCTCAGGGGTTGGAAGTAGGGCAGACGATTGTGTCTGGGCCGGACGTTGCTCCTGAAGTAGGAAACGCACTTCCGCTGGGTAAAATCCCTGTGGGTACTATTGTTCATAATGTTGAGCTGAAGCCTGGCAAAGGCGGAGCGATTGCCCGTAGCGCGGGCTCTTTTGTTCAGTTGGTAGCGCGTGAAAGCGGCTATGCTACGCTTAAGATGCCTTCCGGTGAGATGCGCAACGTATTGGATACTTGCATTGCTACGGTGGGAGCTACTTCGAATCCCGATCACATGAATGAGAGCGAAGGAAAGGCCGGCCGGAATCGCTGGCGCGGGATTCGTCCGAGAACGCGTGCCGTAGCGATGAACCCGGTGGATCACCCGATGGGTGGTGGTGAAGGTCGTGCGTCGGGAGGACACCCTGTTTCGCGCAATGGTATCTTCGCAAAAGGTCAGAAGACCCGTCGCCCGAACAAGTATTCAGATCGCCTAATCATATCTAAGAGGAAAAAATAATGGGACGTTCGATTAAGAAAGGACCGTACGCTGATTTCCGTCTCCTGAAGAAAGTAGAGACGGCTGAAAAATCCGGCAAGAAATCAGTGATCAAGACCTGGTCAAGAAGGTCGACTATCACGCCTGAAATGATCAGCCATACGTTCGCAGTCCATAACGGTAACAAGTTTATTCCGGTTTATGTCACGGAAAACATGGTAGGTCACAAGCTCGGGGAGTTTGCGCCGACCCGCACATTCCGCGGCCATTCGGGTAACAAGAAAGATAACAGGTAATCATGGAAGAAGCAGCCAAGAAGACCAAGCGGTCTGTTCTAAAGAGAGAAAAGCGGGATGCCAGAAAAGAAGCGGCCCGTTCGGGTGCCGTTGTAGCCAAACTCGGCAATATTCCTTCCTCACCCCGCAAGATGCGTTTGGTCGCTGACCTGATCAGAGGCGAACGTGTTAACCGTGCACTGAACATCCTGAAGCATGAGGCAAAGGTGGGTGCAGCCAGCATCGAGAAGTTGCTGTTGTCAGCCATCGCTAACTGGGGTAATAAGAACCAGGATCAGAAGCTCGAAGAAGCCGATCTCTATGTGAAAGAGATTTGGGTTGATGGCGGTCGCATCCTGAAGCGGCTGCGTCCCGCTCCGCAAGGACGTGCGCATCGCATTCGCAAGCGTTCGAACCACGTTACGCTCGTACTTGACAGCCTGAAGCCGGCAGGTGATTCAGCCGAAAATATTGAAGAAGTTAAAGAAACTAAGGAATAATTAAATGGGACAAAAGATCAATCCTGTTGGATTCAGGTTAGGCATCGTTCGTGGTTGGGATTCCAACTGGTACGGTGGCAACACCTTTTCGGATAAACTGGTTGAAGACCACAAGATCCGCGAGTATATCCAGGCGCGTATCCCCAAGGGAGGAATCGCCAAAGTCGTCATCGAAAGAACGCTGAAGCGTATTACGCTGACAATTCACACCGCTCGTCCCGGCGTTGTGATTGGTAAAGGCGGAACCGAGGTCGACAAGATTAAGGAAGAGCTGAAGAAGCTGACCGGAAAGGATGTACAGATCAATATTTTTGAGATCAAGCGTCCTGAGCTCGATGCCAAGCTGGTAGGGGAGTCGATCGGTCAGCAGATCGAGGCTCGTATTTCTTACAAGCGCGCCATGAAACAGGCTATTGCTTCGGCTATGCGTGTTGGGGCTGAAGGAATTAAGATCAAGGTTTCCGGACGTCTTGCCGGTGCGGATATGGCCCGGACAGAACAATATAAAGAAGGCCGGATTCCGTTGCATACGCTGCGCGCTGATATCGATTATGCAATTTCCGAGGCGCTGACCGTCTATGGTAAGATCGGTATCAAAGTATGGATCTTCAAAGGTGAGGTCTATGGAAAGCGCGACCTGTCGCCGAACATCGGCGTGGTCAACGCACCTCAGGGTGGCGCAGGAACTGGACCGCGTGAGCGCGGTGGTCGTCGCCGCGAAGGCGGTGCGGGTGGAGCTCGCCGCGGAGGCCCCAGGAGAAGTGCATAACAAGAAACGATTTAAAGTCAGGTAACGATGTTACAGCCGAAGAGAACGAAATTCAGAAAGATGCAGAAGGGTCGCGTAAAGGGCATAGCGACTCGTGGACATACCATTGCATTCGGATCTTTTGCCCTGAAGGCCCTGGAAGGCGGATGGATTACTTCACGTCAGCTTGAGGCCGCCCGTATTGCAGTAACACGCGCGATGAAGCGTGAGGGGCAGGTATGGATCCGCGTATTCCCTGACAAGCCGATTACCCGTAAGCCTGCGGAAGTAAGGATGGGTAAAGGTAAGGGGTCGCCTGAATACTGGGTTGCTGTCGTCAGACCGGGAACAATCCTGTTCGAGGCTGGAGGAGTTAGCCTGGCTACTGCAAAAGCGGCGCTTGCCCTGGCCCACGGCAAATTGCCGATCAAGACGAAATTTACAGTTAGAAGAGATTACGTTGAGACAACCAAGGCATGAAAAACTCTGATATCAAGGCGCTTACGATTGACGAACTGAAAGAGAAGATCGTCTCCGAAAAAGAAGCCCTGCGCAAACTCCAGTTTGCGCACCAAGTCTCTGCCATCGAAAACCCGATGCGTATTCGTGAGTCGCGCCGCCTTGTTGCGCGTCTTGCTACTGAACTCCGGGCTAAAGAATCTCAAAAATAATTCCTATGGAAAGGAACGAACGCAAAGAAAGAATCGGACGAGTGACCAGCAACAAGATGCAGAAAACCATCACGGTTGCTGTTCAGAGAAAGGTGAAACATCCGATCTACGGCAAATTTGTAAATAGAACGACCACGTTCAAGGCGCACGACGAGGAGAATTCCGCCGGCGAAGGTGATCTGGTACGCATCATGGAGACCCGTCCGCTCAGCAAAGACAAGCGCTGGAGGCTCGTGGAAATCCTCGAGAGGGCTAAATAATCGCTTCTGCCCGAAGCCGACTAATTGTAAAAAAGATTTAAGCATAAAACGTCATGATACGTAGTGAATCCAGACTTACCGTAGCCGATAACAGTGGTGCAAAAGAGGTTCTTTGTATGCACGTACTGGGCGGTACCCGCAAGGGGTACGCTTCCGTCGGAGATAAAATCGTGGTTACCGTTAAGTCTGCCCTGCCTTCCAGCCAGGTAAAGAAGGGAACGGTATCGAAGGCTGTGATTGTGCGCACGCGCAAGGAAGTAAGAAGAAAAGACGGATCTTATATCCGTTTTGAGGATAACGCGGCGGTGTTGCTGAATGCTCAGGACGAGCCCCGTGGTACCCGTATCTTCGGTCCCGTTGCACGTGAATTGCGCGAAAAGCAGTTTATGAAAATTGTTTCATTGGCCCCAGAAGTACTTTAAGCCATGAAGAGAAAGAGCAACGCACAACCCAAACTTCACGTTCGCAAAGGTGACACCGTAAAGGTGATTGCGGGCGATGACAAAGGCAAGGAAGGAAAAATCCTTGAAATAGACGCAGCGAACAGAAGGGCGCTTGTGGAAGGTGTTAATATCGTGACGAAACACGTGAAGCCTTCGGCTGGAAAGCCCGAGGGGGGAATCACCCGCACCGAAGCGTATATAAACCTCAGCAAGCTTATGCTCATCGATCCGGCAAGCGGACAGCCCACCCGGGTAGGCCGCAAGCTTAACGATAAGGGCAAGCTGCAGCGATATTCAAAGAAAACCGGAGAATTTATTAAGTGATGGCAACGCCGAGACTCAAGGAAAAATATCTCAAGGAGATCGTCCCTGCGCTGAAGGACAAATTCAGCTATAACTCCGTTATGCAGGTACCCAAGATCGAGAAGATCTGTATCAACAAAGGCGTCGGTATCGCCGTAACGGATAAGAAGCTTATCGACGTGGCCGTTGAGGAAATCACAGCCATCACCGGTCAGCGCGCAGTGCCGACCAAGTCGAAGAAGGCGATTTCAAACTTCAAGCTGCGTGAGAACATGCCGATCGGTGTCCGCGTGACACTGCGGGGTGACCGTATGTTTGAATTCCTTGACCGCCTGGTAAACGTAGCTCTGCCGCGCGTGCGCGACTTCCGCGGCGTAAGCGCCAAAGGTTTCGATGGTCACGGCAACTATACCCTGGGGGTTAAGGAACAGATTATCTTCCCCGAGATCTCTATCGATAAGGTAAGCCGCATAAGCGGTATGGATATCACTTTCGTGACATCCGCAAAAACTGACGAAGAAAGCTTCGAGCTCCTGAAACAATTCGGGATGCCGTTTGCAAAATAAGCACTATTAAGAATAAGCATGGCTAAATTATCTGTAATCGCTAGGCAAGCAAAAAGGGAGAGACTGGTGGCTACCTATGCCGCTAAGCGCAAAGCATTGAAAGAAGCAGGCGACTATGAAGCGCTTGACAAACTGCCGCGCAATGCGTCTCCTGTGCGGTTGAAAAATCGCTGCAAGCTGACCGGCCGCCCCCGCGGATATATGCGTAAGTTCGGCATCTGCCGGAACGTGTTCCGCAAAATGGCCGCAGAAGGCAAGATTCCGGGCTTGACCAAGTCAAGCTGGTAAGCGCTGGCCCCGAATAAACATATTGGTTGCTGAGTATCAAGGTCGGTTCCGCTAAATTGAGGGCCGAAACCAGGTAACAGTTTGAATAATCGCAAATTGTTCAATATCTTTGCAGCCCGGTTTCCGAAAACACGGGCTTGCTTTTTAATAAGAATACAAGAAAATGACTGATCCTATAGCAGATTATTTAACCCGGCTGCGGAACGCCATCAAGGCGAACCACCGTGTTGTGGAGATTCCTGCTTCAAACCTTAAAAAGGAGATAACCAAAGTGTTGTTCGACAAGGGTTATATCCTGAATTACAAGTTTGAAGATACGCCCGATAACCAGGGAAAAATCAAGATTGCATTGAAATACAATCCAGAAACCCGGGAATCAGCTATTACAAGCCTTGAGCGGGTCAGTTCACCCGGTTTGCGTAAGTATGCCGATGCTACCCGCCTCCCGCGCGTGTTGAACGGGCTTGGCGTAGCCATCCTGTCGACTTCACGGGGCGTTATTACTGACAAAGAGGCCCGTACGATGAATGTCGGCGGCGAAGTATTGTGTTACGTCTATTAATTCTGAGAGATGTCAAGGATAGGGAAACAACCGATTAATATACCCTCCGGAGTTACCGTCACCGTTGCTGCTGATAACGCTTCGGTTACCGTGAAGGGACCCAAAGGCGAATTGACGCAGGCTATTGAGCCAGCTTTCAAGATCAGTCAGGAAGATTCGACGTTGACAATTGTTCGTCCTTCGGAAGAAAAGCATCACAAGTCGTTGCACGGATTGTACCGCGCACTGATCGCCAATATGGTAGAAGGGGTATCGAACGGCTTCCGTTTGCAGCTGGAGCTCGTGGGTGTCGGTTATCGTGCGAACGCCCAGAGCAACGTGCTTGAGCTTAGCTTGGGTTACTCACATAGCATTTTCGTAGGTATTCCTCCGGAAATCAAGGTGACCGCTACTCAGGAAAAAGGGGGTAACCCGACGGTTGTACTGGAAGGCTCTGATAAGCAGTTGCTCGGTCAGGTTGCCGCGAAAATCCGTTCGCTCCGCAAAGTTGAACCTTACAAAGGCAAGGGTATTCGCTTTACAGGAGAATACATCCGCCGTAAAGCAGGTAAGGCAGCAGCGAAATAATTCAGCATACCCTTTAACGATTTATAGCATCATAGAGATATGGCAGGCAAGAACAGAGAAAGACGCACAAAGATCAAGATGGGGATTCGGAGGAAGATCAGCGGTACGGCTGAGCGCCCCAGATTGTCCGTCTTCAAAAGCAATACCGGTGTGTATGCACAGTTGATTGACGACGAAAAAGGAGTAACCCTTGCGTCTGCATCAGCCCGCGAACTCGGTAAGAAGGGCGTCAATGTTGAGATCTCCCACGGCGTGGGCAAGAAGCTGGCCGAAAAGGCTGCCGCTGCCGGAGTTCAGGAAGTTGTATTTGATCGCAATGGATACCTTTATCACGGAAACGTCAAGGCCCTTGCCGAGGGTGCTCGTGAAGGTGGTTTGAAGTTCTAAGCATAAGAAACCAAGATATGTCTGTAAGCAATATTAGTACAGTAAAAGCCAGCGAAATCGACCTGAAAGAGCGCGTCGTGGCCATTGAGCGTGTAGCGAAAGTGGTAAAGGGCGGTCGTCGCTTCAGCTTCGCAGCAATCGTAGTCGTAGGCGATGGCAATGGCGTGGTCGGATACGGTTTGGGAAAGGCGAACGAAGTTACTGACGCCATTACCAAAGGTATCGATGACGCGAAAAAGCATCTTGTGAAGGTGCCGATTATCAACGGAACGGTTCCGCATGCGTCGCTCGGTAAATTCGGTGGTGGATTTGTACTGCTGAAGCCTGCTTCGCCGGGTACAGGTGTAATCGCCGGTGGTGCGATGCGCGCCGTACTGGAGAGCGCAGGGGTACACAACGTACTGGCTAAGTCAAGAGGATCGTCGAACCCTCACAACGTGGTGAAGGCTACTTTCCGCGCCCTGACAACCATGCGCGACGCCTACAGCATTGCGAAAAAACGCGGCGTTTCATTGTCTAAGGTATTTAACGGCTAAGTGACATGGCGAAAGTTCAGATAACACAATCGAGAAGTATCATCAAACGGCCGGAAACCCAGGTGCGTACGATAAAAGCGCTTGGCTTAGGCAGGATCAATAAGTCTGTGGAGGTTGAATTGACGCCTCAGATTGCTGGCATGATCCGGAAAGTAAATCACCTGATCACTGTAAAAGAACTTTAAGATGAAACTGCATACACTGAAACCGGCTGAAGGATCGGTTAAAAATAACAAGCGACTGGGTCGCGGGCAGGCGTCCGGTGGATCTACAGCAGGTCGTGGTCATAAAGGTGCCGGATCTCGTTCGGGTTACAGCCGCAAGCTGGGATTCGAAGGTGGTCAGATGCCCCTCCAACGCCGCGTGCCGAAATTCGGATTTAAAAACAACAATAAAGTATACTTCAAAGCGCTGAACTTGGATGTGCTGGAAGAGCTGGCGGGTAAGACCAGCGATGCCAACCTCACGCTTCAAGTGCTGATTGACAACGGCGTTGTCGGTAAAAACGACAAGGTAAAGGTTCTGGGAAGAGGAGAATTGAAGTCTAAAATCAGCGTTGAAGCCCATGCTTTCTCCGGAACCGCCGTAAAGGCGATTGAAAGCGTTGGCGGCACTGCTACAACATTGAAGTAATGAAACGGTTCTTTCAGACCATACGGAACATTTTTTCGATCGAAGACCTTCGCGTTCGGATTCTGAACACGATCGGGTTTCTGATCATTTTCCGACTGGGATCTTTTATCGTCCTCCCCGGAATTGATCCGAACCACCCGAGTCTGTCAGGACCTGGAGCTACTGAGGGTATTCTCGGTTTGCTGAACACATTCCTCGGCGGTTCTTTCAGCCGTGCGTCAATCTTCGCCCTGGGTATCATGCCCTATATTTCGGCGTCGATCATTGTTCAGCTCCTCACTTTTGCGGTT